>Ga0247841_10006574_pt1 | contig 17847 bp, 33 predicted proteins | sample LaCruzMarch2015__2_FD_192410 | JGI IMG/M metagenome (GOLD analysis project Ga0247841, IMG submission 192410) | Freshwater microbial communities from meromictic Lake La Cruz, Castile-La Mancha, Spain - LaCruzMarch2015_18m | ecosystem: Environmental > Aquatic > Freshwater > Lake | place: Spain... | reverse complement strand
TCCTACTTGATGTTTTTCATAAGGTATTTTGTAGAATCTGCATACGTTGATTAGATCTTTTTCTTGTTCTACGTCATCAAGAGCCTCGTCCCACTCCATATCATCCATATTCCATACTGGCTTTTGTCATAATCATACATCTCTTTGCGGTTAACAGGTAATGGAAGCTGCTGATACTGTTGTGCTAGTTTATACCAGTTCATTTAAGATCCTTTAAAGTCACATATCTCTTATCGCCTGTGGCTTCAAAAACCCAAGCACCATCTAAGTTGTTCTTGATCAGCAGATCGCGAATTGGATTAGGTGCATCAAAACATTCACCTATCGTTTTCCATACTGGTTTAGGACCACTTTCATCTATAACCTTAACCTTACAGCCAGGATGGATGACAGGGATAGGGAGCTTCGCAGATTCTTTGTACCAATTCATAATGTCTCGCTTGTGGGAATTACCTTAACCACTTTTACTTTAGATCTGTTAGGAACTATAATTACTTTCTCTTTTCTAAGAACGATATCAGAACCTACCAATTTGACATCTTTTGTCTCTGTTCTTATTGATGGATCATTTATGTCTACTTGTGCCTCGATTACTCCACCACTAGGTTCTGCATATGATTTTGCACTTTGTAGATTATCATAGAAATAGATGCCAGGACCATATACTCCCTCTGGAGACGGTCTCATATCTTTTATCCCCATCGCCCCTGTTCCCCTATAAACAGTAATCAGATTGGGATTATTAAATGCTTTCTTGTACCAATTCATTCCCTTTTATTCGGCGGAAAATAATGTAATTCCTTTAGTTTGCCGATAATCTATTGGAAGAACTGTAATTCTTTAACATGGAGGCGTTCCATATATGAAAGCATTAGACATACAAGTCGGCAAATTTTATCGAGTATCACTCCCATCAAGATCTTTCATCATCTTTATAATAGACAAAGACTATTTTACATACAATGAAGATATAGATCCTCCGGGAACGAAGTGCGAAAATTGGACCTATTGGGATTTCGGGAAAAAGACTTTTGATAGCTTTATATATCTGAACAAAACTTTTATAGATAATATGAAGGTTATAGATAATCCAATTATGTGGAGAAATCTATACACAGATATAGCATCTGATTTCGAAAAATACAAGAGTAAGACACTAAGATGTTTTGATTTGTTAAAAGAAGAGACTATCAGATTCAGAAAAGAAAACGTATCCAGAATACCTTTAAATGGTAGCGAACCTATTCTGGAAGAGATTAAGACAGATCAACCTATTCTTTATTACGATAAAACCTATATATCGCTAAAATATCTTGTTGAGGTGTCCGGAGAATCTCAAAAGTCTCTTATAAAAAGTGGCAGTAAGACGATGGGGATGTCTGTTAAGCAATGGTGTAAAGAGTTCTGTACTATCAGATTATCAGCGTCAAGAAGATGTGGGCATACTACAGCAATCATAAGATTGGTTAAAGAGAAGTTTAATAAGGTGGCTTTGCTTGTTCCGTCATATAGAATGTCGAATATATCTAATGCTAAAGGGATTAGTGATAAAATAATCTATTTGCCAATAAGTAAATATAATGATATAAGAGGAATGAATGAGGAAATAGAAGCGGTTATAGTTGATTGTGCTTCTTGGAACTTAACAAAAAACTCTGAGGAAAAAATATATGAAACATTTTATCCATTTATTAGAAAAGATGAGAAGTTCTTTATATTTGTAGGATAATTCCTTTGCGCAAAAAGAGAGGCGAAGCCATTTCTGACCTCGCCTCTCACGCAGCGCCTTAGACCTTGTATACTCCCAAGGCTCTATAATGCAGTGATACTCGTCATCTTGGCAATCTCTGCCGTAACTGTCGCTCCGAATTTCGTTTGGGCATCAAGCAAATCTTTCTTTGCCGCGATCATCATATCTTTCGCGGCGACAAAGTTCTGCATTGCATCTCCAAGCGCTTTGTATGCGCCAGCAACGTCAGGCGCAGCGAAGATGCTAGTACTCTTGGCGCTAGTATCTTCTATTACGGAAGGAACATGCGAAACGATTGTAGGAACAGGCACGGCGACTTCGGGATGGGGAATAATCTGAGCAGGAGAAACGATGGGAGCAAACGTAGTAAGATCAGAGACAGGAATGACAGATAGATGAGATGGGCTTACTATCCCTTTTAGCCCACCATCCTCTGCTGCTCGTTTCAGACGGGCGATTGCAATATTTGCGCCGCCTTGATTGTCGTATACTCCGTTCTTCACCGCCTTGTCTTTGTCGGGAGTGAAACCTTGTCCTTTTCCGCAGAAGATCAGGAAGTTCGACTTGTCCACGATAACGAAACCATTTCCTTTTGTCATTTCAGTGTTTCCTATTGTAAGACCTTGACCTTTGAATGGACCCGATACATTGCGAGATTTCCAGATGTGTACAGACGAGAGTGGGACTAATTCTTCTTTCTTGTGACCGTGAGAAGGCTTTACTCTCGCTTGATCGCCTTCTACACCTAACAGTCTTGCGGGCGATAGGTGCCCGCTATTGTGGCCGCCAGGTGGTTTGTACCTTACCCATATTGAAGGTTTTCCCCTCAATAAGGATAACGCTTCAGTAGTTTCCATAATGCACTCCTAAGTGGTTTATTCTTCACTCCAGAGACGGTCTTTGGAGTCCAAAACAGTATACAGATATGGTTTCAGAATGTCAAGCAGAAAAATCGCGGTAAAATGGCAAAGACGGTTTTTGTGGAATCTGAAAATCTGTCGGTTCATCTTGAGTGTGACGAAGCAAAAGATTTGGGTCTTCTTTCTCTATCAGAGAGTAAGGAATATCACTCAAAACTGTATTATTAGAGACAACTTCGATAGTGTATTCACATCTCTCACAATCTTCGTAATAAGCATCGTGTAAGCCATTAGCGATTTCTGACAGGTCTTTTTGTGTTAAAGTCCAAGTTTCAATATAAGTTCCTTTAAGCCTTTTCCATCCTAATACTTTTATTCCATATAGAATAGGATTTGATTTAGGATTATTACATAAAATAGAAAATTGCTCATCGGTCATGTTATTCATTTTCTGCGCGCAAAATAAAGCTATTTATGTTCGTTAAGAAAAGATTATTGAGCCTGTCTCTTTGGTCATCTGTTCTGGCTCTTTGGAGATCATTATTTAAAACTTCTCTGGCTTGACCATCTAACCATTCTCCAAAATCTTCATCTGAATTGTCCATAAACTGAGACTTAAGGTAATCAACAACGCGAGCCTCATGACTATATTCTCCAATGTCTATATTGGCATCTTCTACGTTTCTGCCTTGTATCCAAAACTCACCAGAACATTGCGCTATCTTAATTGCTCTATACCAGTTCATTAAGCGCCTCTATAGAAGAAGAATTTTATCCCTTCTCCAAATCTTTTCTTAAGCTTGTCTATCATCTCTTGAGGTACATCTTTCTTGTCATAAGACGGCGCATATCCAGATACGCGAATAGAACAAATATTTTTCTCTGGATCAAATCTTCCAACATACATCGAATTATGTTCCGATATAGCGTAGCTATGTCCAAACTCAGCCTGACCATTATAGTTAACTGCTTTCAGCTCGCCATTTGTTTTGTATACCCATAAAGACGGAACAGACTTTTTATTATGGCCTATATTCGTATACTGTTTATGAGGAGTTAGATTCCCATCTATGATGTTCTCAACATTTTGTGCTTGTTTCGCTTTCACGGGTTTTGAGGAGACAATCAGACTAGGATTAAGTAAGACATCCCATGTTTCGCCGCCAGAAGTCACTCTCACGGCATCATAGCCTTTCATCTTCAGTAAGACAGTTAGAAACCTAGCAGCTTTCTCAACATCCCATTCATTTTCTGTCACGCCAGAGTTGATAACAGCTTGTTTGTTTATTTTAATCCATTCGCTGTCTTGAGGAGAGATAGGAGCAAAGATAGGATAATCGTCTTGAAGTAAAGGCAAAGGTTCTTCATTAACGACAAGAGGCTTTGATGGATTGCGATACTGGATCTCTACTATGTTGTCTCCAAAGAACTTAGCAAGACTTATATCGTGAGCAATATATACGCCATTTCCTTCTGTGCCTACGCCAGTGTAAGAACCTTCTGCTCGATAGCCAGTATTTACTTGTGCCTGTTTATACCAATTCATGATTATCTTCTTTCCATTTACCTAACGAGATGCTATTCTCTACTATTTTTACGTTCTTAGGATGAATATCTGATATGAAACTGTAATCTTCTTTTGATATAGCATCTTGTTTTACTTCATGTATAGGCGCTTCAAAAGATATAATAACGCCAGGGTCATCATGCTGAGAAGCATAATACCTAGCAGTTTCTATATTGGTAGATGCAGAGTTCCCATTATGAGGAGTTTTTTGCAATACGCCTGTTTTCTGATATCTGTCGAAGTCTTCGATAGACATACCTCTGTATAGAAATACATAGTTAGTATTCACTTGTGCCTGTTTGTACCAATTCATAATCTTTCTATTTCGGCGGGAAAATAGAAAAATCCTACTCGAAAATATCAATCATCGCATTTAATCTTCTTTGAGAGTGCTCTACAAAGCGAGGCTCAAGATCAAAGCCAATGTATTTTCTTTTGAGTATTTTTGCTGCAAGAAGTGTAGTACCAGAGCCAGAGAAAGGATCAAGAACTATATCATCCTCTTTCGTTGTCTTCTTAATAAGTTCTCTCAGCAACGTTAATGGCTTCGGACATGGATGATCACCAGTATCTTGTTGCTTAGTCACCGTAATACGAAATGAATCAGGTCCACCAAGAATCTTTTTGTCATTCGTATAATAAAGCCAAGGTTCCCAGCAACACCATCCTAACATAGAAGAAGCGACATTGCCAGGTTTGTACCAGCAACCAGTTCCAAAAGGTTTTTCTATTTCCGCTCCCCACATCCACATATTGCCATGACCGGGAGTAATAATAGTCCTGTCTGATATCCTTCTGATCTCAGTAAACCATTCTTTGCACCAAGCAATATATTCATCTCTTGGTAAGTTGTCTTGGCAAATGCCGTATTTTACGCCGAAATTGTATGGGGGATCAGCAAACACAAGCTTGATACAACGGTCTGGCAAAGAGCGTAGTATCGGAAGGCAATCCCCACAAATTACAGTGTTTATAATGTCGTTAACTTCTGTCATGACTATATTGTCGGAGAAAAGACAATCACTGGAAGAAAAATAATTTTGCCTTGGAAAAGATTTTTGAAGGAAGAAAAACTTTTTTCTTGCAATAGTGAAGAAGATTATGGTATATTACCGATAACAAGGTTGCGGGAAGTATCCCGCCTAAACTAGAGTGATAAAATGAAAGCAAACGAAAACAACATGATTGCGGGTCAAAACACAGCGAACGCTGTAGCCGCAACTTCTGCGCTTTCATATCTGTATTATTCTAGTCTCTCAAGTTTGCGACTCTCGTCGCTATCAAGTTTATCCCTTTAATCCGGGCGCGCTTGATAAAACGAAAGTCGCGTTCCTCCCTCGCATCGTCGATGCGCATTCCCAAATAATAGATCTGGGAAAAACTATTTAAAAACTGAATATGAGTGTTCTAAAAGCCTCAATAAAATGAGGCAAATGGAGTGTTAGCCCGATTTGGCAAGGGGTAGTACTGTAAATACTATTAATCACCAAGCAGGTTCGAATCCTGCACACTCCACTACATGGAGACTGTTCCTCACGGAAGATTGTAAATCTTTTGCCCGTTATCAACAAGTGAGGTGGTTGGGCGTCTGGGTTCGATTCCCTCAGGCTCCATTAAAACGTGTACTTGGGTGAGCGGCAAAGCCGGGAAGCTGTAACCTTCCTGTCCTATGGACTTCGCAAGTTCGAGTCTTGCAGTACACATTATGGATGGTGGCATCCGTGGGGATAATTAGCCTTGAAAGCTATGCCAACCGAAAGGTTGAGGGTTCGACTCCTTCACTATCCGTTTTCTGGAAAGCCGGTGCAGATGGAGCGGCACATCAGTTTGCTAAACTGAGGGGCTTAAACTCCCCATAGAGTTCGAATCTCTAGCTTTCCGTTCTGGAGAAAAAAGCGGTGCTGGTCCCGCCCCTGTTTGGAACACAGGTTTGCCTCTAAAAGGGCAACGAGAGTTCGATCCTCTCTTTCTCCGTTGAAAAATAGTTGGCGAAATGGTTAACGCAACAGCAATCATCTGAAAAGGAAACATCTACTACTGATACGATGACTGGAACTGTGTGATTATCCTTATGATGTTTTAGGCGAAATCTAAAAGGTTCGATTCCTTTACTGTTTTTCTATCCGCGCATGTATCCCAATCGGCAGAGGAGTATAGCTCAGACCTATATAGTGTGAAAGTTCGACTCTTTCCATGCGCATTGTACACCCTTGTGTCGTAATTGGAAGCCGAAAAGGTCTAAGAAGCCTTTGGGCGAAAGCCCGTGCAGGTTCGATCCCTGTCAAGGGTATTTAGTATTTTGTCCTCGTGGCGAAACGGGATACGCGGTAGCCTCAAAATCTACTGATGAAAATCATGCAGGTTCGACTCCTGTCGAGGACATCAAAACACCCCTGTGGCGGAATGGGAGACGCGGTAGCTTGAGGGGCTACTGGTATTTAATACCGTGCAGGTTCGAGTCCTGCCAGGGGTACTTAAGGCAAACGCATAAAAATAAAAAGGTATTCGTCTGCCATATATTGAATCTCTATATAAAGGAGATTTAATATGAGAAAATGTGATAATGAAAACTTTAAACAATTATTCGAAACATCAAAAAACCTAACAGATTTAGCTAAAAAGCTTGGCTATATTATGGGAGGGAAAGGAAATCTTGACGTGGTATATTATCGGGAGATAAAAAGAAAGTGTCATGAGCTTGGTCTCGATTATAACAAATTATCTAATAGGTTTAACAAAAGCAAGTACGATGATGCTCTTATCGCATCGGTTCCTAATTGTCTAAGTATAGCAGAAGTTATAAAGAAATTAGGCTTTGATAAAAAGAATGGAAGTCTACATTCCAAAATAAAGAATAGGATTTCTTTTCTTAGACTTAATACGGATCATTTTACTGGTCAGTTATGGTCAAGAGGTAAGAATAGATTTAACGATAAGGACATCAACAAACAAGCCGAAAAAAGAGAAAAATCTTGGGAAGACGCTTTCTCTTATGGTAGTTCAACATCAAATGGTTTATTGCTTAAAAGGCTTGTTTTGTCTGGTAAGAGAGAATATAAATGCTCAGTCTGTGGTATACGCTCTTGGAATGGAAAGCCAATAAGATTGCATCTTGACCATATTAACGGAGATAATTTAGATGCAAGAGAAGAAAACCTTAGAATAATATGTCCAAATTGTGATAGTCAGACTGATACATTTTGCCGTGGTAAGAAAAAAAAGAAGATAGAGACACCTTGGTGGACTATGAAAGATGTCATTAACGGTCAGACTAATTGTCAAAAAGATTTTACAGCCTTTGTGGATAAAGCATCTCTTATTGAAGATCTAAAAACAAAATCAGCCAAAGATGTAGGAAAGAGTATAGGGGTAAGTGAGTCTTTTGTAATACGTTATTGCAAAAGAAATAACATTAAAATTCCATATAAACATGATAGAGATAAAAAGTTTAACATTTCAAAAGGGGAATTAGAGAGAATGGTTTGGGAAAACCAGTAGAACAGATAGGGGAAGAGATTGGGGTCACTGGAAATGCAGTGAGGAGATGGTGTAAGAAATATGGCATTGAAACTCCTTCACGAGGATACTGGGCTAAAGAATATGCCAAAAAATCACACGCTCCTGTGGCGAAACTGGAAGAACCGCGAGGGTCTTAAAAGCCCTTACAGACTAATGATCACATTGTGGGTCCGACTCCCACCAGGAGTACTTTTTTCAAAAAGTGTTGTAGAATAGCTGTATAATAACTCAATCGTGTACAAAACTGTTTTGAAACGGGGTTTTCTTTAAGGAGATTCACAATGTTTTGGTTTGCACTCTTGGGGTTTTTCATCGTCTTGTCTATCGTTTTCGGGGTGATTGCTGCATACAAGTATTCATTTGAAGGGGCTGCTTGCTTCGTTTATGTCATGACTGGTATAGCTGCGTGTTCAATCGCTATTGCGACTTGTGTATGCACATCTTCTGTTATCTCGTATAATGCTGCGACTCCACAGATTGAGCGTAGCATCAAGATTGCTCAAGCCGCATACGATGATGTCGCTAAGATGTCGGATTCAACTGCAAAGGGTTTCCCTTCTGAGCAGGACTTTTTGAAAAGTTTGAAATCTAATTTCCTGTTTGTATTGCCGGGACTGAAAAGTCAAGAGATTGTAGTCAATAAGACGAATAGGCTTAAGGAATGTCGTGATACGATTACGTCTTGGCAGTTGGAGAAAGAGAAGAACATTGCCAATCTTAAGTTCCATCAGAATCGTTTGTTTAGTTGTACGCTTGTTGATCCCATTCTTCCCGCCGAATAATTTGTAAAGGTTTCATTTGCGACGGAATAGCCTTGATCGGATTTACGCTAACTAACAAGGTTATACCTCAATTAAGTGAGAAATCACCGCTTACGGGCGCAAAAATTGAGATTAACGTATTGATCGTAGATCAGCAAATGAAACCGTATTGGAATGCAGCCAGATAATGGTTAGCTGGGCTGGTTTCGAAAACCAGTGGACCTGAAAGGGTTCTTAAAGTTCGATTCTTTAGCATTCCGCTTGTTAAAAGGAGATTGAAAATGAAAAAAATTGCGATGAAAAAAGAATTAGTTAGACCTGCAATAGAACAAGCTTTCCTGGTTAGCGGTCAATTTGCGTTTCCTGCATTTGGAGTATGGCATTATACTTTTCCTAATGCAGAGAATGTCGGAGTGCTTAAGGTTACAAAAACAGAATCAGATACTAAGCTTATATTGGAGTGGATTGACACAGAACCTGTAGACACATTTTTATTCTGAGGGATAAATATGGAAATAACGTTGAATAAAGAAGCTTTGAGGGAAAACATATTAGACGAAATTAGACAAGATAATTATTTCGTAGTGAATGTATGCTCATCTCCTGCTCACTTATCTTTCGATGGGTTGCCACAAGTTGGCATACTAAAGATAACAGGAAAAGTTGTTGATGAGGAATATAGACAAGAATATGAGTGGATAGATACTGTTTTGATTGACATTTGCAAACATTAGTGAAAAGTTTTTCTGTTAAGATGTATTCAGGGGGTATCGAAAATGGGGAAAAAGAAAAGACATATCAAGTGTGGTATCAAGCGTGGGAAGAAAGTGAAAGAGGATGGGGATGCAGACCCGATGGTTGCAGCTTGCATCTTACAGAAGAGGACGTAGGAAAATACGTCAATGATTATTGTAAGAGTAGAGATCCTCATAATGTTCCAGACGAATATGATAGACCTTATGGCAAACCTATCCAGATAGAAGTAGATAAGGAAACTTATAAGGCAGTTGAGAAAGGGAAGAATGGTATCAGGTCTTGGAAGAAACTGAAGACTACTACAATTACAAGTCTTGAGTAAGGAGAAGAACATGGACGCAAATCAGATGACACCGGCAGAATTGAGAGCATTGGCGGGAGAGAAAGAGAACTCCAATAGAATTGTCAAAGAGGGATACCTTAATCAAGACTGGTATAGTTTCGATGATCCATTGGATTATGATCCTGATGATAGTAAAAGCGTACCTGTAGATCCTGGTGACTTCCCTGATTATATGCTTAGAGTAGAGGTTGAGGATATAAAAGATAAATTTGCTACTTGTTTTAAGGTTGCTATACCTAAAGGGACAAAGTTTGTATGTAGAGTATATCAAGGCGTAGAGACATGGTCGAAGACAGATGATGAGCTTGAGTATCAAGATGAAGAGTTTGCAGATAAGTATTTAGAGAACATAAGAGAAGTTTAGCATGGCGAGGTAGCCCAATTGGAAGGAGGCGCTTCACTCCAATATAATATATGCGATCATGGCGAAATTGGAAAACGCCTTGGTTTCAAAAACCAAGTAATTGAGAGTTCGAATCTCTCTGATCGTATTAGTGAGGATTAAAAATGATTTGCGAGTTTTGTGGTAAAGAGATAGATGGTAATTATGGTAGTGGTAGATTTTGTGATAAGAAATGTGCAAGTGCCTTTAGCACTAAAGATAAAAGAGATGAGATAAGTCTTAAAGTTAGCAAAGCCCTTAAGGGAAGAAAACCTGCTCATAATTCTGGTTTCAAAAAGGGTGGCGAATGGGTTGGAAGAAAATTCGGTCCAGACGATAGAATTAAAGCGGTTAGAATTTGCAAAGAAAGAAGAGAAAAATTATATGAAACATTATCTTGGGATGATCTCCCTAAAATGGAGAAAAGGAGAAGAATACTAACAGCGCAAAATGGTAAATGTTTGATTTGTGGTTTGTCGGAATGGCTTGGCAAAGAAATAGGTTTAGAAATAGATCATATAAACGGTATTCATAGCGATGACAGTAAAGATAACTTAAGGATACTGTGCCCGAACTGCCATAGCCAAACCCCAACATATAGAAACAGGAAAAGATTGTAATTGATGTATAGCCTCGTGGCGGAATTGGCAGACGCCAGGGATTTAAAATCCCTTGCCCTTCGGGGTGTATGAGTTCGACTCTCATCGAGGCTATTTTGTAAAAGGAGAAATAATATGCGTTCAACAAATGTATTGCTTTTGAGTAAGAAAGACCTTAGAGGATCTTTCGATGAAACAGATATAGAGGACATATCTAAAGATATGTTTATGTTAGAAGCTGTAAAAGAGATGCCATTTCATGATCTCGTTCTGTTTGTAAGTGATGGGATGATTAAGGTATTGAAAAGCAGAATTCAGGAATGTGCTATCTTGAAAAAGGTTTAATATGGACGAAAGAGCGAAATTAGAAACTTTGATATGGGTAATAGACGAGATCATTCTCGTTATCCCGCGGGAAAATAAAAACTTCATTAAACATATGAAAGGGCAGCAAGCAGCTTGTAGATGTTCTTTGATGTCTAAGGGAGTTGCAGACGGATTGATTTCTTTATGGGCGACTGATACAAGACTTACATTAGATGACTTTATCATGTATTTCTGTTCTGATCCCGCAAAGATACAGGAAGAATGGCAAAAGAAAATTCATGAGATATGGACGAAATGGGAGGCAGAAGTTGTTTACGATACCAGAAAATCAGATAAAGAAGCTTGAGAAATGGATGAAAGAACAAGATCAGAAAGCTTTCCAGATTGACATTGAGCATCATTATGGGGCAATTGGAGGAGGATATAGTTATACATTCACTCCTACCTCGATAGGGACATTTATAGAAGTCAGGAACGTTGTCACTGGCGAGAAGATAGATGTATCTGATTCAGAAAACTTTTAAGAGGGATATATGGAAGATAAAATAAATGATTTCGTATGGGAAGTTCTTAGGTTTACTGCTAAAGAAGATATAGATGTATTTTGGAGAACTGAAGGAGAAAATGCTCCTATCACATTCTTTGTAAATACGAATGACATATTATATTGGGGATGTGTTGACGCAGAGGAGCTAACTCCAGAATCTTTACCTGTTCTTAAACAAGCAATTGAAGACCTTGAGAAGATCGAGGAGCATGCTGGCAGGATATATGGAGAGGAGTTATTCTGCTGTCGCATGGCTAAGACAAGACCTCAAGGTGCATGTTATCCGAAGGATGAGAAGTTCTGGGCTATCTTTGATGAATGTGGAGAAGAGAGAGAAGAAGGGTTTGGAAATCCACATCCTCATCCATCTAAACATAAGAAGGGGGAAGTAGAAAATGGTGGAAGTCTCGGAATACAGAAAGACGAAGGCGGATCTAACTCTTAAAGACTATTATAATGTATATGGTATATCTCTGCTTAGTCCTCGCGTAGACGATGACGCTACAAGAGTTTATCTTTGTGATATGCTCAATAAGATTGCAGAGAAGTATCTTAGTATTACTTTGTATGCTTTGAGAACTGAGTTGAGGTATGCGAGATATGGAGGAGCGAAAAGCGAATATGGCAGCGGAAAGGATATATTGAATGACGCGGTAATAAGGAAAACTGGTCTTTCTCCATTAAGGATCAGCTCTGTAAATGAAAGGTCAAAGGCTAGTTTCGAAGATGCTTTATATATATTCCGCAAAGGAGAATGGGATATAAATTATGGAGGCGATCTTTGGGAGATATAGCTGCTGCCGCAATTGCTTTAAGAGATGTTCTTCCCGCTAAAAAATCTAATATAGATAAAGTTATAGCTAAGATTGATTACATGAATGATCTTGAGCATAATAACGACTTGTATCTGGCTCAATACTGTACTTTTAAATTCAGAAAAGAATCTGATGAAAAAAAGTATAGCGAAGAAAAACAGATCATAAGCAAATGTTCTAGAGAGATACAGAGAATGTGGAGAGATGTAGCGAGATAGTGTACCGCCTGAGTATCCCAACTGGCAGAGGACTTCAATTTCCATTTTAGAAAATAGCGCGAGTATGGCGAAATTGGCGATACGCGGTGGGCTTAGAACCCACAGGAGGCTTATAACTTCCGTGACAGTTCGAATCTGTCTACTCGCATAAAATTATTGGAATACGCAAAATAGATAAAGGAATGGGCGTATGCCGTATGGTATCTAACTATATCTTTTACATAGGAGATACTATATGAGAAAATCAGCAATTTACACAGATGAACAATTTATAGAAGCCGTGAAAACATCTTTTTCAGTAATTCAGGTCTTGAGGAAATTAGGTTTAAAAGACGCTGGGGGAAATCATAATACAATAAAAACAAAGATCGAAAAAATGCGTCTGAGCATCGATCATTGGGGATGCTATGACAAAAGAGGATGGGCTAAAGGGTTAAAGTTCCCTAATAGGCCAAGGATTCCCTTAGAAGAAATACTTGTTGAGACTTCATTTTACCATTCTAGCAGTCTTAAAAAGAGATTATTTACAGAAAACATTTTTGAAAAGAAATGCTATAGATGTAGCAGAACCGAATGGGAGGGTGTAGGAATCCCTCTTGAGATTGAACATAAAAACGGAAACCATTATGATAATCGAATAGAAAACCTTACTATATTATGTCCTAACTGTCATGCATTGACAGAAACTAATAGTGGCAAAAACCATTATCGTAAAACCAAGAAGGATAGAGAGAAAGTTATAGAAAAAGTATTGTCTCAGTCTGTAAATGGAGAAGTGCAATCTGTTATATTCGTAGACAAATCCAAGCTTTCTGAAGATTTAAAAACTAAATCTGCGAAAGATGTAGGAAAAGAAATAGGCGTAAGTGAGTCTTTTATTAGAAACTATTGTAAAAGGCATAACATACAAATACCATCTAAGAATATAATAAGAGATAGGAAGTTTAATATAGAGAAAGATGATCTGGAGAAATTAGTATGGGAAAAGCCGATGGAGCAGATTGGAAAAGAGAAAGGAGTCACTAGCAATACTGTTGCTAAATGGTGCAAAAAATATGGTATCGAAAACCCATCACGAGGTTATTGGGCGAAGAAATACGCAGGTAAATAAAAGCGTAGAGCGCGAGTGTTAAGAGTTCGACTCTCTTCTCAGGCAATTTTGTGGTTTCAAATCGTTGTATAATGTCTCTATGAAGAAAAAGAAACTGGAAAAGCTGTTGCAAGAAGTGTTAGACGATGCCACTGGCGATCATAACGATCTAAATCGTAGGATTTATCCATTGCGCCCCGCAATGTACCGTAAAATCGCAAAAGCACTATTGAAAGTCGATCTGAAGAAAGAGAAAGTGAGACAGAAATGTGGAGAAAAGTAGAAATATCTCTATTCATTATCGCGATTATTGGTTGGCTCATGTGCTGCCCCGCAATTGTATCGTGGTATAGCTCCAGCAACAACGGTACTGTCAATGTAGAAGTGTATTTCTCTCCCAAAGGAGGATGCACAGCCGCCGCCGTCAAAGAGATTGACAAAGCAAAGAAGTCAATCAAGGTGCAAGCCTATTCTTTCACTTCTATCCCTATTGCTAAGGCTTTAGTAGACGCTCATAAACGTGGAGTAGACGTTAAGGTTGTCTTAGATCGTGGTCAACGTGGCGAAAAAGCCACCGTCTCAAGATCTCTCATAGACAACGGAATTGTCGTTTTGTTTGACGAGAAACACGCAATCGCACACAATAAGATTATTTTGATTGATAATAAAGTGCTGATTACAGGTAGCTTTAACTTCTCTAAAGCTGCCGAAGAAAGTAATGCTGAGAACATGCTTGTGTTCGACGGTTTATCTCCTTCTCTTGAATCGAAATACAGTGAAAACTTTGAAAAGCACTTCTCTCATTCTGTTTCTGCGAAGTAAAGTGAAAACATTTTGGGGTACAATCTCTGTCTACATTGAAAGGAAACAAAATGAAAGCGCAAAAGAAATGTTTTACATTGGTTGAGTTGCTTGTTGTTATGATGATAGTAGGGCTGCTTGCTATCGTAGTATACAATATGAATAGCAAAAGTCTTAATTCTCCAGTGACAAACGAATTTGGGCAGACTACAGTAGAAATATCTGCTTCAGATATAGGGGATTGGATCAGGAACAATACAGATAAGAAGATTATTTCTAATACTCCTGTTTCTGTTATGGAAGGTTATACGACAAGCTTTATCATTGTTTACGAGACGAATAAGGCTCCTCTTGAAGCGGAGAAACCATAGTGATAGTCAAGATACTTTCTTATTTGGCGCGAAAATATAATCTCGTCCTTGTCGAAAAAGACCATTTGGATGAGTTTGAAAAAGAAGTGAAACGGATGAGGAGAAAAGAGAAAATAGATTTGTCATCGTTCGGCACTGAGAAGTTGAAAAGGTACTAAAATGGGTAAGATGTCTAAAAGTGACAGCAAAGACAAGAATCTGCCGGATGTAATACCGGAAGACATAAAGTCTCGCGCAGCAGATGCACAAAAGAGATACGAAGAGACTAAAAAAGAGTTAAGGGAGAAATACTCTTTTACTGGATACCATGACGATCAGGGCAAGAAGATCTATCTTGGAGATACTTTAAGGTCTGAACATGGTTATGATGTTATTGTGATCAGAGGGGACAAGCCAGGAGAGTTCTGGGGCAAATTGGTATGCGACGACAAACACTCTTGCAAAGACATTCCTTATCGTCTTAATAAGGGAGAAGGTTATACAAAAATAAAAGATGGATAAGCATATGAAAGTAGAAGTTCTGTTTATGTCAAGCTCAACGCCTAAAGTAATAGATAATGCTACGGCAGTCTATACGAAAGGCGCTTTAGTTTGCATAGAGAAAGATGATGGACTTATCATAAAGTATCCATTGTGCAACGTTTTCTCTATTTGTCATGAGCATGGCAAACATATGGGATCTTCAAAAGGGGATAGAAATGGAATGTAAATGGCTTGTAGAACGAGATGTATTTCCAGAGAATGAAATCAAGCTCACTGTCGCTCTCAAAACTCTGGGTATTCAGGTAAAAACAACCGCGCTATCTGAAATTGAGGAAGTTGGATACTCTAAAGCAGAGTATCTTCCATATCCAGCGGATAAAGAAGAATGCGTTGTGTTTTATGGCTCACTGAATATGATGAGAGCACTCATGAGGAAAACAAAGTGGTATCCTTGTGGATGGTGTAATCTGGATCATATGCAATGCACAGAATACTATCTTGATTACGGCAAATACCTTCTTAATTCAAACTATACAATGATGCCATTGCAAGAAGTAATTCGCCAAAAGGCTTTTATACTAAGGACGTTTGGTGTTAACGGCGAAGTCTTTATAAGACCTAACAGCGGCTTTAAGGAGTTCTCTGGTAGAGTTATCAAAGAGAATATGTTTGATATGAAGTATTTCGATTTCGGCTTTTACTTCAATGATCCATCTCTTATCGTTGTTGTTTCAAGTGCTAAGAGGATAGAGAAGGAATGGAGATTTGTAGTCTGTGACAGGAAAGCAATTACTGGTAGTCAATACAAGGCTAATTTAGAAGTGGACATTGCTCCTGGGTATCCATCAGAAGCATTTGCTTTGGCGGATAAAATCGCAAAGGAGAATTGGCAACCAGATGGAATGTATACAGTAGACATTTGCGAAAGTGACGGTAATTTCTATCTGCTTGAGATCAATAGCTTCAGTTGTTCGGGTCTATATGATTGCGATCTTGATATCATTGCAGAAGAAGCGTCAAAATTAGCGATAAAGACATGGGAAGAAGCTTTTATCCCGTAAATGCCAACGAAGCTTTGTTTGATGAAGCCCGTTTTCGTAAAACGGAAGAAATGAGTTTGAATCTCATCGTTGGCTTATGCCAACATAGCTCAATTGGAGGAGCCCCGCTTCGGTAAAGCGGAGGGTGTGAGCTCAAACCTCACTGTTGGCTTTAGAAGGAGAAACAGATGTTTGATGAAATAATTGCAATAATAAAGGCAGGCAGTTCAATCTCTCATTCATATAAGAAAGCATTTTCTGAATGGATGGATACGGTAAAGATCTTCGTATCAGGTCATTTCGGAAGTGCTATGATCGTTGTGCAGCATCCTCAGCGAGGAATGATATTTTTCGATAGCGCCAATATAAACGATGCCGTAGCTTGTTTCTGTAAATACGCCTATGGGAAAGAGAATATGTCTAATGCTATAGGCGGCATGCAAGATCACGGTATATTTAGTATGGATGATATAGAAGATATGTCTAAGAAAGATTTCCTTGCTATGGTCGAAAGGTATAACAGAGAATTGTATGATACTGACTTTCCGTTTGCCAAAGAGTTCGCAGACTACGATCAAAAGAGCATAGATAAAAACGGGATGAAGACGGATACAGTTTGCAAGATGAGGAGAGAAAAAGATGGAAACTAAACCTATCAGCCATATTACAGGGTTTTTCCTTGATTATGAGCATAGCTCTCACTATAACGAAGATATGTTTTTGTATAAGATGATGAGTCCATATGAGATGCTAGAGATGACAAATGAAGAACTTGAAGCTGCTCACGATGTGATACAATGGATGTTCCCACTTCATGAGAGATCTTATCATTCTTTAAATACTCCAGTTTTAACAGAAGCAGATATAGAACTCCTATCCAAATCTGTTGACGCTCAAATCAACATCATCAAGTTCTATAACAGAATGCTTGATTTTCTTTTGGGCGAAAACGGAGAGAATGTCAAGAAATGGTGTTTTGAGGGCAATCATAATCTGCTAAGAATAACAAGGATAATCAGAAGTCTAAGGCTTTTCGGGTTAGAAGAACTCGCAAAAGACTTCTATATTGTTATGAATAGGATTGGTGTTGAAGAAGGTTTGCCAAAGAAAACATTTGAGTATTGGGATGCTGCGATGTTTGAAGATAAAATGTCATCAATGACAGATCGTTTTCTAAAAGATCGAGAGATAAGGCTGTAATGAGATGCCCTTTATGTAAAAGCACGAATATAAAAGAAGTCTCCATATTCGATTTTTTTGCCGAAATAGGAGATTCAAGATGCGAAGATTGCTTCTATCAGTCACATTGGCTTAACTTCGTAGATGGTCTTAATAAGACACAACCAAAAGGCAAATCGAAATACATAGATGTAAGAGAGTATAAAGACGGTGATTGATGATAGGGAAAATACTTAGAGAGTATGATGGTTCGCATGATTACTGGTTTCCTCATACGGAAAATCCATTTCAGTATCCATATCTGTCTGATATAGCAACTCATATGGAAAAGATAATGTTTGAGAGATGGGGAAAGTATATCAAAGACAGATGGGGAGGATTCAGAAAGAATAGATGGTATGGATTTAGTCTTGAAGGATTGCCAGTCCCCGTTGAATGG
>Ga0247841_10006567_pt1 | contig 17863 bp, 11 predicted proteins | sample LaCruzMarch2015__2_FD_192410 | JGI IMG/M metagenome (GOLD analysis project Ga0247841, IMG submission 192410) | Freshwater microbial communities from meromictic Lake La Cruz, Castile-La Mancha, Spain - LaCruzMarch2015_18m | ecosystem: Environmental > Aquatic > Freshwater > Lake | place: Spain... | reverse complement strand
AGTTCGGTCTGATGCGCGACGAGCGTGAACGAGCAAAGGAGAAGTCACATGGGAACTGAAGCCCTACCGGTGCCTCAACCTATCGCACGGGTGACCGGGTTGTTTATCTGGCGGGCTGGTTCGCTCGAATCCCTGACGGAAGAGTCGGTGATCCGCCAGTCAGAGATTTCCTGGCACCCGATTTTCTACAAGCTCGAACTCCACCCGACGCGAGGGGATGAGAACCTGATCATTGATCTCATCTATGACGGGCTCTCCCCCATCCGGCTGGACGATATGCGCCGGGGGACGGATGTTCCTTACGGTGCGCTCCTCTGGATGGACTGGTTCGAGATCCCGCCGTATGAAGAGATGCACGATGTTGACGGGCGGTTGGTGTATCCCCGGGCCCCGGGTGTCCACACGGTCCGGATCCGGACCGGTCGGAGAAAGTGGGCGCAGATGGGACGGGTCCGGGATTTCTCTCCGGAGAACGGGGGCTGCGTGAGCGAAGAGTTCCGGATCCGGATCGGGGAGGGGTGAGCGTGCTGGAAGCACCTGGCACTCCCACCTTTCTCTCCCTCACGGCGGAGGAGTGGCACGCTTTTGGCTTTGGGCTTAAGGAAGGACTCTGGTTCTGGAAAAGGACGCCGCTTGCATGGAAAGAGATCCACCGGATGGAAAGTTTGCCCGACGGTGAGAAACCGCTGTCTCCTGAACTAATCGCTGCTCTTTTGTCGAAATATCACTACTACATCATCGGGTTTGCGTTGCCTGAGGACTGTGCGTTGCTGGGGTGCGTGGGGTACCTGGTGGCGACGAATGCACCGGCGGTGGTGAGAGCGGGGATGGCGGTGTTCGGGGGTGGGGGGATCTTTTTTTTATAATTTTTCCGGAAGGAGATCCGATTGGGCACGAACCATTGCCTGTGATGCTGGCGACGGATTGTGCGATCGGGCGTCAAATGGGCTTATTCCGCTTTCTTTTCGGTTCGTGGGGATACGCGCGCACTTTCTTGTCGTGGGAATTATGGAATATCTCATGATCGATCATGAGAAATTGAGGATGTCAGATACAATTGGATTTCCATTGCGTCCTTTTGGTATTTTTTTAGGATTGCTGATCTATCTGCCCTCATCTGTCCTTTTGTGATTTAGGAGATGGAATGGGGTTTAAAAATCTCGGGAAATGATTCTCTCATCGCGTATAGATTCTATCGGTGCATTGACATTTTATCGGGTATAGGGAGGCATATTGTGCAACTGTCGGAAAAGATCATCACCGGCTGGGTCACAACTGGAAAATTTCCCAATTGTTTATAAACTCCCGAAAAAAAATATCCACAATTTGAGGTTATTTTAGTGCATTTGTGAGGATATGATCCAGCCTGATCAGGTTCATTCTGTCAGATTCTTCGTCAAAGACACAATTCCTAATGTATTTATTGTATAAAACGGATAACCGAACACGTGAAGACATACATCAATGGTCAAAAATATCCCGAAGAATCAGGTTTTTTGTATGGTGTCGGGGCTCATACCGCACGGACAATAATGTTTAAAGAGATCTCAACGCTTTTGAATGCGACTAATAAAGATACCTCATTCAGCGAACTAAAAACTACAGTATATGAAGAAAATCTTCTGCATAAAGAGAGTATTTCCGGCAGAAAAAATTCGTTTGTTACTTTAAAAAGATTGTATGGACTCGATCCACACACTCCCCTTTTCCAAGCGTTTCGCTGGGTATGGAGAATGAGTGAAGAAAATGAACATCCGCTTCTTGCCATTCTCTGCGCCATGTGCCGTGACGAATCACTCCGTATCTCTGCATCCTATATCCTGCCTCTGCCCGTCGGAAAGATTGCGGAAAAGTACATGATATCCACACAGATTGAACGGGCATTTCCGAATGTTTACAGCCAGATAGTTGTCGCTTCTATGACGAGAAATCTCCTTTCGTCATGGACTCAATCAGGGCATCTTTACGGGCTCGTAAAAAAGGAACGAAGAAAAGCCACATGTAATGCTGCATCTGCGGTGTTTGCATTGTATATTGGATCCCTTACCGGCTTACAAGGGCGAATGCTCTTTGATTCTCTTTGGGTACGGGCACTTGATGCAACAGATCGCGAACTTATGGATTCCATTCTCCTTGCATCGAAAAAAGGGTGGATAAAATACCGCGAGAGTGGCGGGATGATGGAAATTACCTTCTCTCCGGAGATCTTTATGGAGGTGAAGAAGCTGTGAGTAAAATTGATGACCTGCTGGTTGCATACCGTAAACAAATATCGCTGCCGTGGAACGATTTACTTTCCGTTCAGGAAAAAGTCTGGTTCTGCATCTATGATCCATCGCAGGAACGACGGCTCCGAAAACAGATGGAAGCGTTTGCTATCGTCACACAAGAGACCGGGCATGAATGGATTCCTGTAGACATAACACGTCTTTTTGAGCAGTTTCTTTCATCAAATGAATACAGAGAAAAATATTTTAAAAATCCCGCTCTTCTCAAATTTGAAGAGAAAAATTTTCTCGAATTTCTTTCTGAAAATCTCAGGGAGCCGCTGAACAAAAGCACTTCTACATCAATTATTGCGGTTATCGGTATTGGTTCGTTCTACGGCATCATCAGGGTCAGTAAAGTAGTCGAGCATATCGTAAAAACCATTCCGATTCCTGGGCGGTTGCTTATCTTTTTCCCCGGTGGACGTGATGGGAAAAATTACCGGTTATTGAAAGCACGGGATGGATGGAATTATCTTGCAACGCCTATCGAGGCAGAGGAGACTGAATAATGGCACTAAAAACTACCGGAGTTCTGAACCGGGAGATATTCTACAAAGACCCTACGACCTACACCTTACCAAACGATGGTGTAGCAAAAGTCGGGCCTCTCCCGGAAGATCAAGAAGACAAACAATGGTTAGTCGCACGATATGAACTTGAACATTTCGTGTGTGAGGGTTCGTATCATGATGGGCTTGCAAAGATGCTCAAGTCGTATCTGGGGAATCTCGATCATCCCTCACAACCAGCAGCCTGGGTAAGCGGGTTCTTTGGGTCCGGTAAATCGCACCTCGTACGGGTCCTTGAATTTTTATGGTCTGATCTCAAGTTCGCTGATGGTGCTACAGCGCGAGGGATTTGTACACTTCCATTGGATGTCAGGGAATCCTTAAAGGAACTCTCGACCGAGGCGAAACGATCTGGGGGGATATGGTCTGCGGCAGGTACGTTATCCAGTGGAGACTCTGATGATCCACGCCTTGCAGTATTCCAGGTTGTTCTGCGCTCTGCGGGGTTTCCGGATAATCTTGATATCGCCCGTGTTCATCTCTGGCTCGCACAAGAGGGTATACTCGATAAAATGCGTGAAAAGTTGCGATCGATTGGCAAAGAAAAGGATATGGAACGTCCTTTCGTTTCGGAATATTTTGCGCAGGCGCTTCTTGAATTAAAGCCAAAAATTGCTGGATCAACAACACAGGCAACCGAATTTATGAGTAACCAGTTCATCACGAACCGTCCGATGACGAATGCTGAACTGATCAATCTGATGAACGATGTTTTTTTATTGCAGACTTCAGTGCCTGGAAAAGTTCCTCTCGTTCTCCTCGTTCTCGATGAAGTGCAGCAGTACCTGACCATTGGTGAGGGTAGTAAACAACTTCTCGCATTTCAGGAAATTATCGAAGCCTGCTGTAAATCCTTTGGCGGGAAACTTCTCGTTGTTGCTACCGGGCAGGAAGCGCTTCAGGCAAATACCCTGCTCCAGAAACTCCAGGGACGGTACTCTGTTCGTGTCCAGCTTGAATCCAAAGATGTGGATGTTGTGCTTCATCAGACGGTGCTCCGCAAAAAGGAGTCGATGAAAAAGCCGTTACAGGAGATTCTTGATCAGGTAAATGGAGAGCTATCGCGGCATCTCGGCGGTACTAAGCTTGCACATCAGATGGATGATGACGTGACACTCCCTCTCGATTATCCGCTCCTTCCGACGCGAAAAAGATTGTGGGACAAAATTCTCCATGCGGTCGATACCGGGGGGATGAGTACCCAGCTACGGACACAGTTGCGGTTAGCCTACGAAGGTGCGCGAAGTACCGCGCTTGCTCCTGTTGGAACGGTCATCCCTGCGGATTTCATCTTCAACCAGTTGAATACTTACCTGATACGAAACGGGCTTCTCGCCGCTGAAATTAATGAGATGATCGGGAAGGAAAATGACGGAACGCCGGATGGAGAACTCAAGTCCCGGATCTGTGCCCTTATTTTCCTGATCCAGCATATCGATGTATCTTTTGGTGTGTTTGCAAACGCAGAGACGCTTTCGGATCTTCTTGTAACCGACCTTACGAAAGGCAGCGACGTCCTCCGTAAACAAGTGCCCCTGCTGCTCGAAGATTTGTATTCCCGGGGTGTGATTAGCGATGTCGGGAATCATGTCTATCACATCCAGACAAAGGAAGGGAAGGCATGGGATGCAGATTACCAAACGAAGTTTACTCAATACAAATCTGATGACACGAAGATCATGTTCGAGCGCGACAAGATGTTCAAAACTGCGATCGAGCAGAAAATCAGTAAAATCAGTATTGTCCAGGGCAAGAGCAAGACCCCCCGGCAGATCGAATCAACCATCTTCGGCTCACAAAAACCGGATATCGGATCGGATATTCCGATTTGGCTCCGGCATGGCTGGGAAGTGACGGAGACAGTCGTCCGTGACGAGGCGCTGGCGGAAGGGTCTGAGAGCCCGTTGATTATGGTCTTTTTGCCCCGTAAACATCATAACGAGATCAGAAATGAGATTGCAGGCATATTGGCAGCGACCGAGATTATCCAGCTCAGGCCAATGCCAACGACATCTGAAGGTAATCAAGCGAAAAACAACATCGAAGTGAAATGTCGGAATCATAAAATAAAAGCCGGGCAGTATATCGCGGATATTTTCCTGAATGCCAAGATGTATCCCGGTGGCGGGACACCGGTAGATTGTCCGGATCTTGTCAAGGCAGTGCAGGAAGGTGCGCAGAATTCCATCGTCCGGCTTTTCCCCCGGTTTGGTGAGGCAGATGCAGTCGGCTGGGAGCGGGTCGTCATAAAGGTGAAAGCCGATTCCAAATCACCGCTCGAAGCGATCGGTTTTTCGAAACCGACCGAGGAGCACCCGGTCTGCCGGGAGATCCTTTCACGGCTGCGATCAGGGTCCAAGACCGGAAATGAACTCCGGAACATTTTTGAGACACCACCGTTCGGCTGGTCGAAGGAAGCGATCGATGGAGCGATTATTGCCCTCTGCACTTCAGAGCATCTCAAAGGGACACTTCAGCACAAACAGCTTATTGGCAAAGAGATCGACCGGAAGAATCTCGGTAAGATGGTGTTCTCAACCGAGACAATTGTGCTCACAACCGATGACCGGCTCGCCCTCCGGGGCCTGTGCACAACGCTCCAGATCCCGGCTGATAGTGGTAGTGAGGCAGAAGCGGCAACAAAACTTGTCGTAAGTCTGCGGGCACTGGTAGATCAATCCGGTGGCGAAGCACCACAACCAGAACAGGTTGTTCCCGGCTACCTTTCGGAGTTGCAGGCACTCTCTGGCAATTCACTGGTCAAGGCTGTCGTTGAACGGCAGTCAGACATTAAAAAGGATGTCAAAACTTGGCAGCAGACCACAAAACGCATTGGTGAACGGCTGCCCCACTGGAATGAACTCACGCTTCTCTTGGATCATGCGGAAGGGCTTGGTGTGTTGGAGACGGTGCGTGAACAATATGGTGCCATCACAGAGCACCGGAGCCTGCTTACCGACCCGGACCCGGTTCCTCCATTGTTGAAAGAGATCCGGAGCGGTCTGCGGGAAGCGCTAAAAGGTGGTGTTGAGCAGATCCGAGAGGCTCAAGAGGCTGTGCTCGAAAATCTGAAGAGTGATGGTCTCTGGAAGCGGTTGAAGAAATCCCAGCAGGATGAGTTGCTCAAAAAATATCATCTCGTTGCTGCCTCACTCGGGAAGATGGACACAGATGAGGCGATTATTGCACAGATCAAAAAGACCCCGTTGAATTCTTTTGCTCCGTTGGTCAAGGCAATCGAAGGTTCCCTGTCGGATATACGGGCTGATATGGCGAAGATTCTTGAGCCAAAAACCGTGACCGTTTCGCTCTCATCAGGTGTCATCGTGAAGAACGAGAAAGAACTCGATTCATACCTTTCTGATGTTCGGGAGCGAGCAAAGGATGAACTGGACAAAGGCAACCCTGTGATGTTGAAATGACGGTGCTGGAGAAATCCGCCCGGAACCAACTGGATAAAGCAGTACAGGCAGCACGCCGGGCAGCAACAACCGGAGCAGAAAGGGCCCTGCATGCCCTCTCCGTGGAACAGGAAAAGAAGCCGGCTCACCTCTCACCCGAACAGAACGAACTCCGGCGGCAACTCCGCGTTGTCTGTCGTCGGCTGGGTTCATGGGACGCACTTGTCCGGGCGGTCGCATACGAGCACTGGCACCGGATGCTCTTTGCCCGGTTTCTTGCGGAGAACCGTCTGTTGATTCATCCGAAGTACCATGCGCCGGTGACACTCGATGAATGCGCTGAGCTTGCACGGGAACGGGGTATCGATCAATGGGAAGTCGCTGCTGAATTTGCGGCAGGGATGCTACCGGGCATCTTCCAGAAAGACGACCCACTCCTGCTCCTGAAGTTCGCACCAGAGGACCGTGCCATGTTGCAGGGGATCCTGCCCGGGATCCCGGCAGAGACGTTCCGCACACAGGATGCGCTCGGCTGGACGTACCAGTTCTGGCAGTCGGAGGAGAAGGAAAGGGTCAATAAATCTGAGCGGAAGATCGAAGGAGCGGACATCTGCGCCGTGACGCAGCTCTTCACCGAGCCATACATGGTGCAGTTCCTGCTCCAGAACACGCTCGGGGCATGGTGGCTCCACCTGCATCCCGATAGCCCTCTGCGGAAAGAGTGGGTGTACTACAAAGATCAGGTGCAGCACGACTTCTCTGCATTCCCGAAAACGGCAAAGGAGATCAAACTCCTTGATCCTGCATGTGTCAGCGGGCATTTCCTTGTCGAAGAGTTTCACATGCTGCTTGCGATGCGGCAGGAAGAAGGCGAGTCTCGTGAAGACGCCATCAAAGGCATCGTGCGGGACAACCTGCACGGGCTCGAACTCGATCCCCGCTGCATCCAGATCGCTGGGTTTGCTGTTGCGATGGAGGCATGGAAAGCAGGCTTTCCCACCGACCAGTACCTCCCGCTCCCGAACCTCGCCTGCGTGGGGCTGCCCATCCGTGCGGAAAAATCCGAGTGGCTTAAACTCGCCGCAGGTGATGGACTACTGGAAAACTCACTCGGGCAGTATTATGATCTCTTTAAAAATGCTGACAGCCTCGGCAGCCTGATCCAGATTCATGACGAGGGGACACTTGTCCCGCATGAGATGCTGATGCAGAAACTTGGAACAGCGCTCGCGAAAGAAAATGCAATCGGTGACCCTGTGGCGGAGGTGTTTGGGGAGACGGCGAGCGGGGTGCTGAAAGCAGTAAAACTTCTTTCCAATAAATATGATTGTGTTATGACGAATGTTCCTTATCTATCGAGAGGAAAGCATAATCAAGTTTTGAGAGATTTTTGCGAAGTAAAACATCCGAATTCAAAGAATGATATTGCGACAGTATTTCTTGAGCGTTGCCTATCTCTTTGTCAAAAAGGAGGACAATTAAGTATAGTTCTTCCCCAAAATTGGCTATTTTTAATAACCTACAAAAAATTACGCGAGAACCTTTTGAGAAAGGAGAGATGGAATTTTCTGCTGAGGTTGGGACCTGGTGCGTTCGAAACAATTTCTGGGGAAGTGGTAAAAGCAATTCTTCTAAACATTACTCATCAAAAAGCACATTCCGAACATCTGCTCTGTGGAATAGATGTCTCACAAGAAAAAACCGTAGCTGATAAGGCTGTTTCAATTTTAAAATCAGAGATGAGATGCATCCAACAGACAAAACTTTTAGAAAATCCAGATTTTGTGATCACATTTGAAGAAATTGATACATCAAAATCACTATCAATATTTGTCGATTGCCTTCATGGGTTAGCACCCGGAGATACAGCAGCTTACACATCCTTTTTTTGGGAAGTTGAAATTAACCGTCGATGGAGTTACTTGTCATCCACTCCGAATCACAGTTCCATTTTTTCGGGAAAGGAAAAAGTATTGGTTGATCCTTCAATTATCATAAAAAATAATTGCCCGGGTTTCAGATATGATGGAAGATCAGTGCATGGCAAAAAAGGTCTATTGATTGGCAAAATGACTGATCTCCCTCTTGCGTATTATGGCGGTGAATTGTTTGATAACAACGTTCACGTAATCGTCCCAAAGGATCCTAATAATTTACCTGCATTATGGGCGTTTTTTAAATTCGGTCAAATTTCAGATGAAGTTCGTAAAATAGACCAAAAGTTAGATGTTACAGCAAGTGCGGTTATGAAGGTCCCCTTCGACCTCACCCACTGGCAAAAAGTCGCCGAAGAGATGGGACCCCCTCCCGAACCACACTCCGACGATCCCACGCAATGGCTCTTCAAGGGAAACCTCGTTGGCAGCGAACAACCGCTCCACGTCGCCATCGCCCGGATGCTCGGCTACCGTTGGCCGGAACAACCTACAGGTGCAGATCCACTCGATGCCCTGATCGACAAGGACGGCATCGTGTGCATCCCGCCGGTATGGGGCGAACGCCCTGCGGGGGATTGGCTCCGCAGTATCCTCGCCGTTTCATTCGGGAGCGAGTGGTCCCCGAGAAAGGAGGAGGAACTCCTGAAGCAGGCAGGGTATACAAAGAGCGGCGGGCTTGAAGGATTCCTCCGCGACGAGTTTTTTTCCACGCATTGCAAGATCTTCTATCAACGCCCGTTTATCTGGCAGGTATGGGATGGGGCAAAGGACGGGTTCTCTGCGCTCATCAACTACCACAAACTCGATCACAATACGCTCCAGAAACTGATCTACACCTATCTCGACAACTGGATCACGCAACAGAAGGATGATGTCAAGCAGGAGAAGCCTGGCGCTGAACGGAGGCTTGCCGCTGCTGAGGCACTCAAGGGGAACCTGGAGAAGATCCTCGAAGGCGAGAAGCCGTTCGATATTTATGTCCGGTGGAAGCCGCTCCATGAACAGGCAATCGGGTGGAAACCGGACCTGAATGATGGCGTTCGGATGAACATTCGTCCGTTCATTGAAGCGGGAGTGCTCCGGTGGACCCCGAACATCAAGTGGGGAAAGGATCGGGGAACCGATCCGGTGCCGAACTGTTCCGGGACGACAGAGCGGTTGAATGATTTGCATTTTTCGATAGAGGAGAAGAAGAAGACGAGGGAGAATGCTGGAAAAGTATAATGAATGGGATTATACCCATCCTCGTCTTCTTTGGGGTGGAATCTTCATTGGCTGTTTTGTTGTTGCATTTCTCATAGCGATTGGAATTACAACAACAGTTCAAAGTTTAGTAATCTCGAATGAAAGTGCACGGTCATTCATCAGTACTTCAAACCAGATTCAGGCAACAATCCTTGCAATCGTAATTTCCCTCACGCTTCTGGCAGTGGAAATGACTGCATCAAAGTATTCACCGCGAGTCATTGAAATTTTTAAAAATAACGTGTCTATGTGGGTTTTTTTAATCAGTTATATGCTCTCAATTGTAATCGGTTCAATTTTTTTAACATTTATCGACAGCACTAATTTCCCGATATCAGTTACAACCGGAACTATTTTTCTTCTGGCACTTGGGATTTTTCTCATTTTCATGCTGGTTCCCTATGTCCTGAGCACTTTGGATTTCTTAAACACGGAGCGGATTATAAAGCGACTTGCAGATATAATCAACACTAAAACAATCAACCAACAGACTGATCCGTTTCAATCCATATTTGATGTGATTTACAGTGCAATCAAGATTAATGATTTCACTACGATGAGTACAGGTCTTCTATTTGCTGAAGATCGTTTCAAAGAGATTATCGCAAACGATCCGATGAATTGGCAGAATGATTACATCTTATTCCGGTTTTTTGACGATATCAAACGCTGTGGATTTTTACTTATTGAAAAGAAGGAAGACAAATATGCGTTTGAGATTATTACACGGCTGAAGACTATAAGTGAATGGGCTTTTGCTGAACAGAGTACTCTCGTTCTGTATCGGTCATGCAACGTCATAGAAAAAATTGGGACTAAGGCTTGTGAATATAGCTTGGGTTCTGTTGTTGATCATGCGATCACAACCCTAAAAGGAATCACTGATGCTATTGAACGGATTGAAGGGTTGTCTCAAGACCAAAACATAAAAGAAAAATGGAAAATTACACTGTTTGCGTTTGTTGAATCGATAGGTAATATTGGCAAAATCCTGACTAACTATGATTTGATTAAATCTTCGGAGAAAGTAGAAATTGCGCTCAATGAAATCGGAAGATTTGCCATAGAGAAGAATCTGACATTTGATGATGATTTTATTTTTAAACGAATTTCAGCAATCGTATTTGAATCAAAAAAACACGGTAAAACCCTGTTAATTAATTCGCATATTCAGTCATTACAAATGCTTGGTGGATTTTGTGTTAGAGAAAATCACAGCAGAGAAGCATTTTGGATATTAGATGAATTGAAAACTATTGGCAAGCGTTCGGCTCACAATCAAGAGGGATCAATTACACTGAAAGTGGTTAATGCGATCCGATATATTGCCATGGACGCTATGCAAAAACAGATGAAAGATGTTACAAATAAGGCTGTTGAATTAAGTGTTAATTTTCAACTGATATATCCAACAATTTTTAAAGGTCAAAACGAGATTCGGATTTTTGATTATAATTATCCAGATTCAGCATCAGTATCGAAAGAGGAGTATGATGTTGTGTGGATGTATGAATATTCCAAATTAGATGAGTATATTAGTCCACCAGAAGATCTTGGTGAGTGGTGTGATGACGGAGCAATCGATGTGTCACTATAATTTCAACCCAATTACATGGAGAAGTTAAATGAAACAAACTTTCCTTGACCGGGTCTGCAAGTTGTTTACCGGCACGGTAACCATCGTATGCCACGAAACTGTAGATACTGCCTTAACGCAGGAAAAGAAATATCCGGATATTACCGGGAACTGATAAAAACATAGAGGAAACGAGATGACAATACTCGACCGGGTACAAATCCGTGGATACAAATCAATCGACCGGGTGGATATCACCCTCGGGCAAATTAACGTCCTCATCGGCGGAAACGGGTCCGGCAAATCCAATTTCATATCCCTCTTCTCGCTCATGGAGGAAATCGCAAAAGGGCAGTTCCAGCGGGCAGTCCTGAAACGGGGCAGGGCAACCACCCTGCTCCATTACGGCACAAAAACCACGAAACTCGCAGGAACCCGGTTGACCTTCGGCACCGCCGGGTATCTTGCCGTGTGGGAACCTACCGATGACGATACCCTCATCTTCAACCGGGAATCAGTGTTCAGGGAGACCGCCACGGAGAAACAACCCTCGCTCTTCGACATAGACCCCACAGGAGCCGGGCACCAGGGTTTCAGCGAAACCCGGCTGGCAGCACCCGGCGCACTCCCGGACACCACCACCCAACAAGAGATCCTCGATTCAATTCAGGGTTGGAAAACCTATCATTTCCACGACACCAGCGAGACCGCCCCGGTCCGGATGACCTGCCGGATCAATGACAACGTATCCCTCCGGCAGGATGCCTCAAACCTCGCCGCCATCCTCTACCTCCTGAAAAAGACTGCCCTGCCGCAGTACGAGAAGATACGAAACACGATCCGACTCGTCGCCCCGTTCTTTGACGACTTTATTGTACGACCCACCCCCGACAACCCGGAATATATCCGCCTCGAATGGCGGGAGACGGGTTGCGACCTCCCCCTCTACGCCCACCAGTTGTCGGACGGCACCCTGCGGTTTATCTGTCTTGCAACCCTCCTGTTACAACCGGAGATCCCCCCCTTGATCCTGATCGATGAACCGGAACTCGGGCTTCATCCCTCCGCCATCAACCTCCTTGGTGACCTCATACGGTATGCGTCCTCCCGCTCGCAGCTGATCATCACCACCCAGTCAGAACGCCTGCTCGACTGTTTCAACCCGGACGAGATCCTCATCGTTGACCGGGTCGAGGGAAACACCACCATCTTCCGCCCGGATATGGTCGAACTCGGGCACTGGCTCAACGAATATACCCTGGGCAATCTCTGGGCAATGAACATCCTGACCATCCGACCGGGCTGGTGATTTGCGTGGAACCGACCAAGATCATCTTCCTTGTCGAAGGACAGACCGAAGCCACCTTCGTCCGGGACATCCTCACACCCCACCTGCAAAAAACAGGCATCAACTCGTGGTACTCCATCATACCCACCGCAGTTCGGGATCGGACATTCCGTGGCGGGATCACGTCATTTGTGGCACAGGCACAACCGGTCATTCTGCACCTTTTGCACAACAGGAACCGGTACGTAACCACCATGTTTGACTATTATGGGCTTCCCCTGGATTTTCCGGGAATGGACCCGGCTCCTTCTCACGGAACCGCATACGAGAAGATCCGCATCCTCGAATCAGCGTTGACCGATACCATATCCAACAGGTTATTCATTCCCTATCTTCAGCTCCATGAATTTGAGGCGCTGCTCTTCTCGGATATCACGGTCCTCGATCAATACATGCTGGCATATGGTCAATCCCGGATTCAGGAACTCTCCCGCATATTAAACGACTGCCGCTCACCCGAATTGATCGATGACAATCCGATCACCTCCCCCTCAAAACGCTTAACGTCACTCTACCCGTCTTTTCATAAAAGGTTTGACGGCAATGAAATTGCGAAGCGAATCTCTCTTGACACGATACGGGAGCGATGCCCCCACTTCGATCAATGGCTGAACACGCTGGAACAACTGGAACCTGTGAGGGGAAACCCATGAAACCCACCTTCCTTGACCGGGTCCGCGAATCGCTCACCGCTGCAATGGCTGAATACAACAAAGAGGATGTCACCGCTCAGCGTCTCGTCATCTTCCCGGACAAAACCGGCGAATGGGAGCCGATCATAGCCCGACTGCGGGAAACACTCCCTATCGTCACATTCGGCGACTACAATCCTGCAACCCTCACCGGTCCAGCCATTTATCTCCGGAGCCTGATCACCCGGTCGGTTGATTCCAGCCTGCCGGAAGGGCAGACCCCAATCATCTACCTTCCCGGTTATTCCCGCGAACAACTCCGCAACCTCGAAGAATGCCCTGACGAGATCAAACCCCTTGCCGGGCTCCAGTATCTTGGTGAAGTGTGGTCGCAGCGGAACGGGCGGGACTGGACTCTGCTTGCCTACCTCAAGACAAGTCAAGGCGGACTTGCCCTGAAAGTCAACGATGAACCGGAGACCAGGGAAGCAATCAAAAACGCCGCCAAAGTTCTCGCTGATGAATCAGTGGAATACCTCAAATCACGGGAACCGTTGAACGCTGCATTTTTCGATGACCTGCACCACGCTGATCCAGCCCGACAGATCCTCCAATGGATGAACGATCCCGATGGCGAGAAACAAACGATGAAGGCTGGCGGGGACTGGAAATCATTCTGCACAAAATGTAAAAAAGAATACGAACTCGATCCGGAAAAAGACGGGATGGCATCTGGAGCCGAATTGCTCGGAAAACAGGGTGGTAAATGGGTGGATGTTTGGGAGCGGTTCAAAGAAAAACCGACAGCATATCCTGATGTCCCTCAACTCCTGCGCAATACAAAATTACCCAAGTGGTTACCCAGCATGGACTCTTGGCCACAACTCAATGATTCGCGCGAAAAAGAACTTTCTCTGGCACTCATTGGTCTTAAAGAAGTTGCACCAGAACACGCCCGCACACAGATCGCTGAACTGGAAAATGCACATAATCAGCGCAGGACATGGGTTTGGGCTGAAATGGGTGAGAGTCCTCTCGCACGTGCGTTAGAGCACCTTGCCATTCTCGCAATAATTACCAAAGAAACAAGATTCGGTGGCACTGTGGAGGAGCAGGCAGAACGATATACCCGCGATCTCTGGAAAGCGGATGATGCCGTTATAAGAGCACTCGAACAGGCAACCGATAAGTCAAGCCTGAAAGCGATCACAATTGCGATCACCGCGCTGTATCCGGCATGGCTCGACGCGATGGCACAAGCATTCCAACAAGAATGGAAACGTGCAGCGATGGCACAGGATAAAGAGACCCATGAACCGATTGCAGGAGAGGTGACTGTCTTTATCGATGGTCTCCGGATGGATCTCGGGCATCGGCTCTGTGCCATGATGGAGGGAAATGGCTGTTCCTGCACGCTCACCCACCGGTTCAGCGCTCTGCCGACCGAAACTTCCACCGCAAAACCTGCCGTGATGCCAATCGCCGGGGAACTGAATGCAGGGGAAAAACTGACCCCGAAGACCCGTAGCGGCGCCTTTGCAAATATTACCGCCCTGCGTAGCATCCTTGAGGAAAAAGGATACCCGGTCCTTACGGATCTGGATACTGGAAACCCTAAAAAATCTGCATGGACTGACTGTGCAAATATCGATGAGGAGGGGCACAGCAAAGGCATCGAATTGCCCTTTGTCCTTGACCGGGAACTCAAACGCATCTGTGACCGGGTAACTGAGCTCCTTGATGCCGGATGGCATACTGTGAAAATTGTCACTGATCACGGTTGGCTCCTCCTGCCGGGAGGACTTCCCAAAACCGATCTTAAACCGGCACTTGCCGAGATCAAAAAGAGCCGCTGCGCCCAGATCCGTCCTGATACGACTGTGGAGTATCCCGTTGTGCCATGGTTCTGGGATCGAAATATCCGTATTGCCCTTGCACCAGGTATCACGTCATTTGAAGATGGAAATCTGTATGCTCACGGGGGGCTTAGTCCGCAGGAAGTTGTCGTGCCGGAGATCATTATTACACGGGATTCTCCCCGGAGCAGCGTGATAGAAATCGGTGAACCCGTTTGGGCAGGTTTACGATGCAGGATCAAGATAGCGGGGGCTGCGGGGCATATCGCAGATATCCGTTCAAAACCAGCCGATGCTCACAGCAGTATTGCGGGCGGAGGGAAAACAATAAATTTCGATGGAATGGTCTCTCTTGTGGTTGAGGATGACAATTGTGAAGGGCAAACATTGTGGTTGGTAATTGTCGATGGCAGGAAGAATGTGATAGCGCAAAGGGAAATCCGGATTGGCGGTGATTGATGCATGGTGGATCTTGATGGACTGGACACAACGGTAACAAAATCTTTTGAAGGCTATGTAGTGCGTAAGGACCTCGCGCAAAAATTCCGGGGCAACTACCCGGTCCCGACCTATGTTGCCGAATTTCTCATCGGGAAATATTGCGCGACCACTGATGAGAAGGAGATCAAGGAAGGGCTTGAGATTGTCCAGCGCCAGTTGAAGGAAAAGATCGTCCGTGCCGGAGAGAACGAACTTTTTAAGGCTCGCACCCGGGAACAGAACTCCATCAAGATAATCGACCTGCTCACCGCCCGGCTCGATGCCAAAAACGATACATTTTTTGCATCGGTTCCCTCGCTCCTGCTCCATGACGTGTTCATTCCCGCTGAACTGGTCTACCAGAATGAACGGATGCTCACCGGTGGTTTTTACGCGGAAATTGAACTGACATATGGTGCAGTCTCATCGACACTGACAAAAGGTGAGGGAAAAAGTGCCCATCCATTCTCAATCACAAACCTCCGCCCGATCCAGCTCAGTAAACGAGAGGTCGTCTCTGATCTCGCACGCGGGAGAAAAGGGATGACCACAAAGGAGTGGAAGGATTTCCTCATCCGCAGTGTCGGGATCGAACCATCCACTCTTTCCTCACGGGCACAAGAGGTCATGTTCCTCCGGATGATCCCATTTGTGGAGAAAGGCTACAACTGTATCGAACTCGGTCCGCGAGGAACCGGCAAGAGTTACCTTTTCCAGCAGATCAGTCCTTATTCCCATCTGGTCAGCGGCGGTAAAGCTACTGTCGCCAAGATGTTTGTGAATAACTCCAACGGACAACGCGGGCTTGTCTGCCAGTATGATGTCGTCTGTTTTGACGAAGTATCCGGCATCAGTTTCGACCAGAAAGATGGCGTCAACATCATGAAAGGTTACATGGAAAGCGGGGAGTTCAGCCGGGGCAAAGAGAGTATTCGTGCTGAAGGCGGAATCGTCATGCTCGGTAACTTCGATGTCGATGTTGAGCACCAGCAGAGAATTGGTCACCTGTTCGGACCACTGCCACCAGAGATCCGGGATGATACGGCATTCATGGACCGAATTCACAGTTATATCCCTGGCTGGGACTACCCGAAGATCCACCCAAATATGATGACGGAACACTACGGGCTTGTCAGTGACTTTTTGAGCGAATGCTGGCGGCAGTTGAGAAATGAAAGCCGACTGCCAAAAATTGTAGACCGGCTCTCGCTCGGCGATGCACTGAGCGGACGTGACCGCAGGGCTGTCATGAAGACCATCGATGGGTTGCTCAAACTGATGTACCCCTCATCCGAGATGGAAATTGCAGACAATGACCTTGAATGGGCAACCCGGATTGCTCTTGAATGTCGAAGGAGAGTCAAAGAGCAACAGAAGAGAATAGGCTCTGCCGAGTTCCGCAACACCATGTTCAGTTATCGTATCGGTGTTGACGGTATCGAGCAATATGTGTCTACACCGGAACTGCACAGCGAGAACACGGTTGGTCAGGATCCCCTTCCTCCCGGTCAGGTCTGGGCAATCGGGCCTGGGGAGGAGAATGAAGGTAATGGTCTCTACAAGATTGAAGTGACTGCTACACCGGGATCGTCTATTCGCCTCATCAATGTAAAAGCACCGTCAGGACTCCGGGAAAGTATCCGGGCAGCAGAGCAGGTGCTCTATACACAGAGCCGGGGATTGTTAGGCGATCATGATCCAAAGTCAAACGAATTTGCTGTACAGATACGTGCATTAAGTCCTGTCAGCGGAGCAGCATCGTTGGGCGTTCCGATTCTTCTTGCGATCTGTTCAGCGGGACTCCGAAAAAGTCTGAAAGGAGGTGTCGTGGTTGTCGGCGGGATGAGTGTGGGTGGGACAATGGAGCCGGTTTACAATGCTCTTGATATGGCAGAACTCGCTGCCGAAAAAGGAGCGGTCGCAATTCTTCTCCCGGTAGCAAGCCGGAAGCAGATGAATGAGATGTCGGATGAACTCGCGGCTCGATTGACCGTGATTTATTACACGGATCCAAGAGATGCGTTATTGAAGGTGCTGGGGGAGTAAGAAGGAAAGAGTAGTGGGTAAAGATCGAACCGTAAATCCGGCAACTCAGGTTGTTTTATCGGGTATCACACCCAAGAATTCTCTCCCCCACCCACCTGTCGCCCGAGACCCGCGAACTGACGACCCCGATTGCAGATGCAACCGCATTCGATACGATTGTCGATGCGGTTGTCACGAATAACCCGTTCTCCTGCACCGCCTACACGGTGTCAGGTGAAGCCCAGGCAGCGGTGGCAGTTACCAAGCGCTCGTATGGCGCTGCGCTTGTCTGGGAAGATGCAGAAGCGAAGCGGTGCGGTTCGACGACCGAGAAGTACAGCACGAAAGCCGGGTTCGATGCCGGTGTGACGGTGCTGATGGGCAGTGTTCCGCTTGCGACCGCCCATGCCGGGACGTGCATTCACGATCCCGAGCTGGATACGTTCTCGGCGACGCTCCGCTGCCATGACGCGAACGGCGAACTGTATTCCGTGACCGTTGCCCGTGAGTCTGTCACTGTCTCG
>Ga0247841_10006566_pt1 | contig 17864 bp, 5 predicted proteins | sample LaCruzMarch2015__2_FD_192410 | JGI IMG/M metagenome (GOLD analysis project Ga0247841, IMG submission 192410) | Freshwater microbial communities from meromictic Lake La Cruz, Castile-La Mancha, Spain - LaCruzMarch2015_18m | ecosystem: Environmental > Aquatic > Freshwater > Lake | place: Spain... | reverse complement strand
GATACTGCCAGCTACACGCTGACGCGTCAGTCCCTGCGCTCTGGCAAGTTGCCGGATCCCGAGCGCGTACGCTTGGAAGAGATCGTCAATGCCTTTGATTATGGCGACAAGGCCTCGGACAAGGCGACCTTCCGCATCTATCAAGATGGCGCGCAGTCTCAGTTCGGTGCAGGCTATAACCTGCTCCGCATCGGTGTCAAGGGCCGCCGTCTCGGACGCGAAGAGCAGCGTCCAGCCATGCTCACCATGGTATTGGATGTCTCAGGTTCCATGTCTCAGCCGGATCGCATCGGTTTTGCACGACTCTCGCTCTCGTCACTCTTGGATCAGATGGGCGCGGATGATCGCATTCAGCTCATTGCCTACAGTGATCAAGCTCAGTTTGTGATCGAACCGACTCCCTCCAAGGAGAAGAAGAAAATCATGGATGCCTTTGATCGCTTGCAGTGCAATGGTTCGACGAACCTCGAAGAGGGATTGCGCCGCGCCTACGAGCAGGCTGTTCAGGCCTTTATCCCAGGTGCTGAGAATCGCGTCATCCTTATCTCGGACGGCGTGGCCAATCTCGGTGCGGACAGCGCGCAGGAGATCTTGGACAAGGTCGCGGCCAACCGTAAGCAGGGCATCACCTGTTCCGTATTCGGTGTCGGTGCCGGCACCTACAATGACCAGATGCTCGAAGGGCTGGCCAACAAGGGTGATGGTGTCTATCGCTTCCTGGACTCCGCTGAGGCCGTCAAGACAGCTTTTGTGGATGATCTCGCCGCGACACTCAACACCATCGCCAAGGACGCGAAGATCCAGGTCGAGTGGAATCCCAAGACCGTGCGCCGCTATCGTCAGATGGGTTATGAGAATCGCAAGCTGACCAAAGAACAGTTCCGTGATGATACCGTGGATGCCGGCGAAGTCGGCTCCGGCCAGTCCGTGACAGCACTTTACGAACTGGAGCTGATGCCGAATGTTACCGCAGAATCGAATATCGGTACGGTCCGCATCCGTTATCAACGCGCAGACAACGGCAAGGTCGAAGAGATTTCAGCCCCATTGCTCGCGGCGACTGTGTTGAAGCCCGCGCATAAGGCGACGCCCGCGTTTAAAGTGGCCGCTTCAGCGGCGGAGTTCGCCGAGCTCCTGCGCAACAGCCCGAATGCCCAAGGTGGAAACTTTGAGGCGGTTGCTGATTACCTGCGGCCTGCGGCTCTCGAAATGACCCTCGACACCCGTGTCAAGGAGCTGCTGGAGCTTGTCACCACCGCCACCGCGCTGTCGAAGTAGCAGTCGAGCACCATTTATCCCGCGTTTGTCAATTCGGTCACTCTTGTCAACAAGGTCAATATCGTCAAAAAAAGGAACCACACATGAAGCTCAAACAAACCACAAGAATCTCTCCGCGCGCCCTGCTTCGCATCGCATGGGTCACGGTCTGCACAGCATTCGCATTCTGTTTTGCGCAGGACCTCACGTCGCAGTGGAAGGCCGTTGATGAGGCTGATAACAAGGATCAGCCCAAGACAGCTATTTCAATTCTCGAGCAGATCACCACTAATGCCGTGCAGGCTGAAAAGTGGGATGACGCCCTCTATGCAACCGCCCGGAAGGCGATCCTGCAGGGACGCATCGAGGAGGGGGAACAGGCGTATGGCGCACTCCTGAGACTGGAGGAGCTTCGCAAGGCCGCCTCCCCCAAATTGCAGCCCTTCTTGGATGCCTTGATTGCAGAGTGGTACGTGAAGTATTTTTGTGAGAACCGCTGGATGTTTGCCCAGCGTACGAAGATTGCGGGTAGCGAGGAGGGGAATGATATTGGCAAGTGGAGCCTTCCGCGCATTGTGAAGGAGGTCGGCGACCGCTTTGACCGTGTCCTGAAAACGCCCCAACGTTATTTCGCCTATCCCATCGCGGATTTCAGTCGCTGTTTCATCCCTGGCTCAGTCCCTGATACGTATCGCCCCACGATCTATGACCTGCTGGCGTATCGCGCCATTGACTTTTATAGCATGGCGGAGCAAGGACTCCTGCAGGATGACCCCGACTTTATTGTGACCACCGACTTGCCGCTCTTTGCTCAGCCTGAAGTCTTTATGAAATGGGAGGAGAAGCAGTTTTCGCTCAAGGATGCTGGCATCAAGAAGGCGCTCTTCATCACAGCGCAACGCATGCGGGTGAATCAGGAAGCGGAACGGACGCTTGCGTTTGCGGATGCGGATTTCAATCGGCTCCTCTTGGCCAAGCGCCTCTTAAATGCAGTCGGTGTCGATACGGACGAGTCGTATGATCTCGCCTTAAAGGAGTTTGTTGCACGTTGGAGCTCTAATGAAGTTTCGACGCGGGCCATTGCCGCGCAGGCGCAACGACTGTTTGAACAAAAGAAGTATGTCGCGGCGAAAGCACGTGCCGAAGAGGGGAAGAAGCTATTTCCTCAGTCCGTCGGCGCGCACGAATGCGACGCGGTCATCGGACGCGTGCTGCAGCCCTCGATGACGATTCAGACCCCCAATGTCTGGGCCTTTACCAAGCCTGAGGTCCGTCCGTATGGACAGCTCGAGATCACCTGCCGTAATGTGACAGCTATTCGCTTCCGCCTCTATTCGTTGAAAATTGAAAGTGAGGAGGATCGGTATCAGTGGGATATGGAAAAAATCTTCGCTCGCCCGCTCGTGAAGGAGTGGACGGTGGACATCACCTCAGAGAATTACGAGGAGGTCATTCGCAAACATGATATCATGGAGTCCATTCCCCAGGGAACCTATACCCTTGTCGCCTCGGTGAAGGAGTCGGTCCATTATGTATCGTCGCTCCAGGTCAGTAATTTGTCCGTGGAACGGAACAACCCGCGCGGGACGTATGAGCTGCGTGTCTGTAACAACGAGAGCGGACTTCCCGTGGCCAATGCCAAGATCAAGGCAAAGATCAAAAATAATCAAAAGAAGGCTGTGGAGTATAAGGATTATACAACGGATGAACGTGGACGTGTTGCACTGAGCCAGCTCCCGAATGGAGAGGTCACGTTGACTATCACCGCTGGAGAAGATACCTTTGTTGACCTGCTGGGCTGGTATTGGGGACATGACCGCGAGCCTCCGGAGCGGGAGGACAGCCGTGTGATGCTTTTGACAGACCGTTCGATCTATCGTCCGGGACAGACGGTTCATTACAAGGGTATTTATTATGTGGTCAACCAGGCCACAGGCAAGTATGAGATACGTCCACAGGCGAACTATACGATCCGCTTCCGGGACCCCAATGGACAAGATATCGCCTCTCGCAAGGAGAAGGCCAATGACTTCGGTTCCTTTAGCGGTTCCTTTGTGATTCCGAAGGACAAGGGTACGGGACGGATGTCGTTGGATATGGATCACGGAAACGTTGGTTTCCAAGTGGAGGAGTACAAGCGCCCGAAGTTCGAAGTGACCTTCGATCCGATCACAGACGAGTTTAAGTTAAACGAGGAGGTTACGCTGAAGGGGCGTGCCACGACCTATTCCGGCCTCCCGCTGGCTAATGCGAAGGTCAAATGGCGTGTCGAGCGTTCGGCCCGTTATCCCTGGTGGTGCTGGTGGCGCGCCACGCAGCCCAAGGTGCTGGAGACCGGTACGGCGGAGACCGGTGAAGACGGCACCTTCAAGACGACCTTTGTGGCTAAGCCCGAACTGGATGCCAAGCCCGAAGAGGCTCCACATTTTACCTACACGGTCACCTCTGAGGTGGTTGACTCGACAGGTGAGACGCGGTCAGGCTCCCAGTCGCTGACCCTCGGCTTTACCGCCCTCAGCGTCTCCCTGCAGATCCCCGAGTGGTTCACAGCGGATTCAAAGCAGGAGATCACGATCCTCCTCAATACATTGAATGGCGCGCCGGTGGCCGCAACCAAGGGCCAGATCCGCATTGTGGCTCTGAGCCAGCCGAATCGTCCAACCCCCGCGGAGAATCCAAACCTGCGTTATCAGCATCGGCGATATGGCATGATGCCCGGCAAGGGATTGAAATCAGATCAGCCGATTGAGTGGGAGGCCAGCGGCCGCCCAATCGAAACAACCTTCATCACCGGTGAGAACGGACGTGCGCTCAAGCCCTTGACGCTTAAGCCCGGCATCTATCGGATCGACGTCACGACCCAGGACAAGTTTGGCAATCCCGCGACAGACAAGGCGGTTCTGCAGGTCTTTGATCCGGAAGCCGCACAGTATGCAGTCAAAGTTCCCGCCAAGTTCTTTGTCGAGAAGCAGCAACTGGAGGTCGGCGAGACCTTCCGCGCCGTTTGGGGAAGTGGTTACCCGACAGCCTACGGCGAGATCGAAATCTGGCGTGACAACAAACTGCTCAAGCGCTTCCAGTCTCAACCGGGCAAGACCCAGATGGTGATCGAGTATCCCGTGACCGAGTCGCTGAGAGGTGGCTTTACAGTCCGTTATTACATGGTACGTGAGAACACATTCTACCAGGAGTTCCGGCAGGTGAATGTCCCGTGGAGTAATAAACAGTTCTCGCTAAACTGGACCCATATCAACTCCAAGCTGGAGCCGAATGCCAAGGAGCAGTGGATCCTCAGCGTCAAGAATCCGGATGGCACGCCGGCAAAGGCGGAACTGGTCGCCTCCATGTTTGACGCCTCGCTGGATGCCTTTATGATGCACAGCTGGCAGACGGGTTTTGGACTGCGCAGCGAGTCCACCTATTTTTATAATGTCTACTTCTCAAATGTCACCGAGTCGCTGCAACCCCGTAGAGGCTTCCCGCATAACGGCGGTTACCATGCCAGTTATCGCCAGTGGGCCTATCAGCTCCTTCAAAATCATCATTATTATCACACGAGAGGAAGAATGGGAAAAGGGATGGCGATTCCCATGATGAAGATGGCTGAAAGGGCTGAGCCGATGGAAGCGATGGCCTTTGCTGCCGATGCAGTATCCGATTCTCCGGCGAACTCAGTGGCGCCGGCCTGTACACCCGTGCTTGCGAAGGCAGAAAGGGCGGAGTCAAAGGATAAGAGTCGCACAGATCGGAAAACTAACGCGGGTGCCGGTGTACCTGCGGCTGAGGCACCAATGGTGAGAAAGAACTTGAATGAGACCGCCTTCTTCCTGCCGATGCTCAGGACAGATGCGGAGGGCGCAACCTCTCTCGTTTTCTCTGCACCTGAAGCGTTGACTGGCTGGCGCGTGATGGTCTTTGCACATGATCAGAAACTCAACAGCGGTTATCTGGAAGCCAAGGTTGTGACGCAGAAGAAGCTGATGGTCGAACCCTCGATGCCGCGCTTCTTGCGTGAAGGTGACGAGATCGAACTGGCCGTCAAGGTGACCAACACCTCTGATGTCCGTCAGAAGGGCAAGGTCTCCCTGAAGTTCAGCGAGAAGTTAAAAAACCCCGGCGCAGAGAAGTTCTCTTTGGAGCCTGGCAAGTCTGTCTCCGTGAAATGGGTCGTAAAGGTACCTGATACAGCAGCAGGTATTACAACCTATACAGCCTTGGCCAAGACTGAGGAGTATGGGGACGGCGAAGAGGGCTTTTTGCCGATCCTCTCCAAGCGTGTTCAGGTGATTGAATCGCTCGCCTTCAGCGTCAAACCCCACCAGGAGAAGAAGCTGACCTTCAAGCGGCTTCAGAATGTTTCGAGTACCGCGGAACATCTCGCCCTCACGTTGGAAGTCACCCCGAACGCCACGTGGTCTGCGATTCTGGCATTGCCTTATCTCATGGAATATCCGTACGAATGCGCTGAACAGGTGTTCCACCGCTACTATGCCAATGCCTTGGCGCGTCAGATCGTGAAGGATAATCCCATCATTGAAAATGTCTTTAAGCAGTGGAAATCAGAGACGCTGGATAGTCCGCTTCAAAAGAATCAGGATCTCAAATCCCTGATGATCGAAGAGACGCCTTGGCTGGCGACAGCCTTGGAGGAGAAGAAGCAACGGAACAACATCGCGATTCTCTTTGACGGTCCGCGCCTCGAGTCCGAGACAAAGTCTGCGTTGCGTAAACTCCGCGAGAAGCGCAACCTGGACGGCTGCTGGAGCTGGTTCCCAGGCGGTCCGCGTAATATCTACATCACCACCTTGATTGTGAGGGGCATGGGACGCCTCCGTGCCCTCGGCGTGAATGTGGATATGGATTTGGCGCTGAAGCCGTTACCGGCTCTGGACGAAGAGATGGAGAAGAGTATCGCCTATCGCAAGAAAGAAAAGTCGCACTATTTTGGGTGTTATGATGCGATCTACCTCTACATGCGCAGCTTCTTCCTCAAGGATGCACCTCCAGAGAAAGAGATCATCAATACACTCGTCGCCTGGGCCAAGCTGGATAACCAGTGGACCAAGCTTTCGCGCTACTCCCGTGCGCAGGCCGCGATTGCCTTTAACCGTCTGGGCGAGGTCGAGTTGGCTAAACTGATCATGAAATCAGTACGCGAGAATGCCGTCGAAGATGAAGAGATGGGCATGAGCTGGCGGATGCCGCGCTCCTGGTGGTGGCATGACGCACCGCTCGAGACACAGGCGCTCATGATCGAGGCCTTCAAGGAGGTCACGAAGGAGCAGGATGCTGTGGATGCCTGCGCGCTCTGGCTGCTGCAGCAGAAGCGCACCTCCCGGTGGACCACAACCGTATCGACCGCAGATGCGATCTATGCGCTGATGCTTGGCAATAACACCGTGCTGTCGCCCAAGGCGGAGGTCGAGGTAAGGCTGGGCGGCGCACTGATTAAGCCGGAGACCTCGGAAGCAGGTAGCGGCTATTTCTCCAAGCGTTATCAACCAGCGGAAATCAAGCCCGAGATGGCGAAGATCGAGGTTAAGAATCCGAACAACGCCATTACCTTTGGCGCATTGCACTGGCAGTACCTCGAAGACATCGACAAGGTGACCAAGAGCGAAGATAAGATGCCCATCGTCATTGACCGCAAGTTATTCGTCAAGGAGTACACGACAAAGGGTCCGGTTCTGAAGCCGATTAAGACCGTCAAGATCGGGGATACGATTGTGACGCGCATCGAATTGCGCGTGGAGCGTGAAATGGAGTTTGTTCACATGAAGGACACCCGTGCGGCGAGCATTGAGCCAGTGGATGTAATTTCGAGCTACCGCTGGCAAGACGGAACAGGTTACTTCCAAAGCACGCGCGACACCGCCACGCACTTCTTCTTTGACCGCTTGCAGCGTGGAACCTATATCTTTGAATACGAGTGCCGCGTCTTCCAGAATGGCAAGTGCAAGGCAGGCATGACCGAAATTCAATGCATGTACGCCCCTGAATTTAATTCCCACTCCGCTGGCATGATGCTGGAATCGAAGTAGGAGGATTAGGATGAAAAAAGAGTTATTAGTGGCTGCAATGGGAATGGCATCACTTACGCCGGGTTGTGTGAAAACAGGTGGAGAGAGTACTCCCAGCTCGGATCCCCAAGGGACAGGCCTTACAGCTTCAAGCAAGGTGGACATAGACAAACTGCTCAAACGCTTGGCAGATAAGCCTGTCCCCACGAAGCTAGAAATGGGCGCCATGTGTTACGATATGGCCATGCCGCCGGAACGGGCGGAATACGTCTGCCCGGCCTGCGGGGGTAAGACGATCCATGTGATGAAAATACCTTCCTTTGATTGGAATGCGCCAGCAGTCGCCATAACGGACTATCGTGGCTTGGTCTCCCAGCTGCGGAAGCTGGGATTGGATGCCCAGCTGGACGAAACGGGCCTCTGCAGCGCATGCAGGAAGGAAAATCAGACAGGACTTTTCTTCTGTGTGACCATCAAGGGCAAGACAGTACGTAATGAGCTACGCAACCTAAACGACCTGCGCAAACTGATCGCCTTTGTCCAGGGTGATCTGGTTTGGAAAGGCGAGCAGGATATGGAACATCCGCTGAAGCCCGAACTTCCGAGTATCAGGCAGTTGTTAGGAGTGAAAGAATAGGAGGTTTTTCATGAGACGTGAGTTTTTAATATCTGCGCTAGGGCTTTCGATGCTCCCTGGATGCGAGACGGAGCAGGGGCAGAAAAAGGAGGTTGATCAGCGGTTAAAGGAGTTGAAGACGACTCCGAAGACCAATGAGCTTCCCGTTATGGCGGACTGCTATGCGATGTCCATCCTTCCCGACCGAGTCGAAAAGGTCGATCCCGACACCGGACATAAGACGCTTTCCGTAAAGCGTTGATAGTTTTTTTAGCATCCGAATTCCACCCACCTTCGCGAATACGGCTACGGCGGGCAGGCGAACCACACGAATGCGAGAACATCGAACATTCAACGTCGAACATCCAACGTCGAATTTTCAATAACGCAATAAGGCTCGTTACGTATCCGTAACCATTCGGCGAATGCCGAAAGCGAAGCGGTAATAACGCAATTCTTTATGACTCCTTCCTCCATGCCAGCAGCCTCGATTCTACCTGCCACCGCCGTACTGGAAATGACGGGTGACTGCAACCATTCCTGCATCTTCTGTTCGTGTCCCTGGTATGCGGAGCAGGGGATCTGTCAGCCTGAAATGGAGATCAGTGAATGGAAAGAGCTGATTGAAGCTTACGCACAAGCAGGGGTGATGAACTTCTGCTTCAGCGGGGGCGAGGCGCTGCTGAAAGAGGGTCTTGCCGAACTCATCGCATTCGCGGCACAGGTCAAGGCCCGGTATATTGAGACGGTGGACGGTGAGTTGAAAGCCTGGGACGCCCCGCCGAAACTTTACCTGCTCTCGAACGGCAAGGCGGTGACCGAAGAAGTCTTGGAGCTCTGCAAAACGTGTCATGTGGCGTTGAGTCTCAGCCTGCCAGGGTTGGAGACCTTTGAAGAACATACCCGCGGAGGCAAGGATGCGAGTCATGTGCTCTCGCTCTTCCGCAAGGCGAAAGAGATGGGGGTCACGACGACGGCAGGTATCACGGTCACGGCTAAGAATTTTCATGAACTGCAGGATACCATTGCACTGGCGCTGATCGCAGGCGCGGATCGCGTACTGCTCAATCGCTTCATGCCCGGAGGGAGAGGGTTGGCGAACCGGGAGTTGGAGTTGACGCTTGAACAGGTGATGGAAATGCCGAAGCTCGCTGAAGAAATTTTACAGAAAGCAAATCGGGACGGACATATCGGAACAGAGTTGCCGCGCTGCATCGTCAACCCTTCTGACTATGAAAAGCTGAAAGTCGGCACGCGCTGTGCCGCAGCGACGGATTTCTTTGTGGTAGGACCTTCCGGGATGTTGAGGGTCTGTAACCACTCTCCCATAGATCTGGTGCAGTGGCGCGATTTTGATACCTTACGGAATCATCCCTATTGGCGCCTGTTTGTTCACAAAGCATGGACGCCCAAGGGGTGTGAGGGGTGTAGCGCGCTTGGACAGACCTGCGATGGCGGCTGCCGCGAGGCTGCGCATGTTGCAAATGGTTCCCCCGAAGCGGTTGACCCTGTTTTCAGAGGCGCTTCGCCTATACATTTTTTTTACACTTCCTTTACATCAAAATGACAAGTTTTTTTGGGAAGGTGCTATGATAGCCTCGTTTTCAGTGACGGGGAGTTAAACGCTCACGGTAGTTTTTTTAAGAAATTGAATTTTTTTACAAAGAAACCCCCTCCGAGATTCGTATACTCTACAGATTGCTGAAAGCAGGATCACTTTTGAAAGGTAGGAAAGCTATGAAAAAACTAATGATGCTGGTGTGCGCGATGTGGGCAGGGTTGAACGGATTTGCCCAGGAGATTGATGCTCTGACGCTCGATGGGAAGATAGCGGGTGAATATCTGACCATGGAGATGAAGTTTTCGGTTAAGGGGTTAAAGGCAGATCAGCCGTTGCGGGTCTTGAGTGGCAATTTCGCACTCTTGGAAGAGAAGTTGCCAACAGGCGTGAGCTTGGAGGTTGAGGGCGAGAACTATTCCTTGCGGTATAAAAAGGCTTTTTGGCAAAATGAGACCAGTGGTGATGTCCTTCTGCGCTTTGCTCCCACCCAGCGTTCGGAGGGTGAGAAGCAGAGTGTTAGTTTCAATATTCCTGTCATTGCAACGCGCAAACTCGCGGTCACTTGTGATCGTCCGGGGCTGGCTGTCGAACTGCCCATGGCTCATAATATTCAGCGCGAAAAGGATCTGCTGGGCAATGACAAGGTCTCTGGTAATCTTGGCTTCCTGCCTGAAGTAAAAATATCCTGGAAGGCAGCAGTCCGCAAACTGGAAGCTGAACTGATTGCAACTTGTGACTCCATGACCTCTGTTACGGTTATTCCGGGAACCATGCGGGTGAAGACCATTCTGACCTATCGCATTGCACAAGGCGAATTGAACGGTATGACCTTGGATGTCTCCAATATGAATGTGATTCAGGTGAAGGGGTTGGATTTGCGGGACTGGAGTGTGGACAAGACGAATGTGGTAAAATCGCTCTTGAAAATCACCCTGGGACGTCCTCAGCGTGAAACCTATCGTCTGGAAATCGAGAGTGAACGTTCCATCGCAGCCTTCCCCTGCGAGTTTACCGTTGATTCAATTCAGCCACTCGGTGTGATTCGTGCGGCTGGCATGTTGCTGGTGGGTACTGACAGCGCTTTGCGTATTCAAGTCTCGGCCTTAAATGGCTTGACGCAGACTGATCCCTCTGCCTTCCCCCGTCAAACGTTCGGTGCCGCGCCTCTGCGTAGTGTTTATACCTACCAATATGCTGCTGTTCCTTATTCAGTCGCTTTGAAAGTCGATGATATTGTGACCTCCATGACTGCTGAAACAGGAGTCCTTTGTAAGATGGAGGAGGGGATCTTGACGGTTGAGGCCAATATCCAGCTTGATGTCAGGGACGCTCCGGCACGTGAAGTTCGGTTGCTGACCGACGCTGATGCCTCATGGACGGTTGCTTCGGTGAGCGGACAGTTTGTCTCTGAGAGTGATGTGGATGTACGGATGACGCCCAAGGGCAGGGAGATCATCATTCCTTTCCGTAAGCCGGTTGAGGGTATTGCCCTGATGACCTTGCGGTTGGAGAAGACCTTGACGCCTGGCAGTGTTGGTTTTGTTGTCCCGGCGCTCAGCATTCCTGACGCCCGGTCACAACGCGGCTATGTGGTGGTCTCCTCGGCACGTGGAATTCGCCTCACAGCCAAAACGACTGAGAATTTGACGGAGGTGCATACTGCATCAACGCCGATCCGGACCGAGGGCGTTCAGCTCGCCTATCGCTTCCGTGAGACGGGCTGGAAGCTTGATTTGAATATTGACCGCGCGAAGTCCTCGATCCACGCAGAACTCTTTCATTTAATCTCCCTGGGAGAGGGTGTGGTGTATGTCTCCACGGCCGTCACCTGTCATATCAGTGGCGCACCGGTGCAGAGCTTGAAGTTCCGCGTCCCCGAACAGATCACCTTGTTTGATGTCACAGGTGCTAACATTGATACCTGGACCCGTGAGAAGGATATTTGCACGGTCAAGCTGATCAATCGGGTCATTGGTGACTATACGCTTCTGATCACCTATGACCGGCCCTTGAACTACAAGGGTGGAGATCTTCAGGTTGGCGAGATCGAGATGGTTGATACCGAAAGTGAGATCGGTTATATGGCGATTGCCACGGCGGCGAGCTTGAAACTCGATGATTCGAAAAATTTCCCTGCCACCCTTATTCGTATTGGTCGTGATGAGATTCCTGCAGGCTATGCCGCAACGGTCACAGCGCCTGTGATTGGTGCATATAAGTACGTTCGCCGTCCGCATGGCGCGACAATACAGGTGATACCCTATGCGACTGAGGGGCTGATCGGGCAAGTCGCTGATTACCTGACCCTGACGACCCGTATTGCGCGTGACTGCGAAAATGTGACGAAGGCTGTTTACTCCTTGAAGAACGCGACACGGCAATATCTGACCTTGAAGCTTCCGGAGGGTTGCGTGTTGTGGTCCGTGCGCCAGATACAGGATGACAGTCCGGATAAGGTGAAAGAACTCTCGGCACAGCAGTCTGATGGCGTCTTGCTGATCCCCGTGGAACGTCCGCGTGACCCCAACCGCGCGGTGACCATTGAAGTGGTTTATGCAAATGTCGCCAAGAAAGGTTCCTGGTCTACAACCGTGAAAGCGCCTGTTTTGACGGATGCGCCAGTCACTTTTGCAAGTTGGGAACTGCACTCAGATGAGAAAATCAGCTTTAGCCAAGTAGAAGGAAATATGACGCCTGAAGTTGTAAAGACTGAGAAAAAATGGCCTATTTATGATGCAGGAGCTGCCCGTTACCGTCGTTTCTATCGTACGGCGAATCTTGCGAAAGAAGAGCCTTTGCAGATTAAGGTGAGCATTGTGCCCTCATGGCTCGGTGGCGGTTCCCTCTGGGTCCTTGGCGGTGGTCTGCTGGTTGGCTTGGTCGGATTCATTCTCTTTGCGGTAAGACGCACAAGGATCTGGCTGGCCCTTGCGTTGACCGCGTTGTGCGCTGCGCTGGTACAGACAAAGTATGGGCTTCCAGTTGTCGCAGTTTCTGGCCTCGTCCTCTTCCCCCTGTTGCTATTGGCGGGGCTGATACGCCTCTTGGTACGTTGGGGACGCCACATGTCAGTACGTCGGCAGGAGGCCCGGAGCAAGGTTCAAGTTGCTCCAGAGCCCCTTCCAGTAATGCCTGACTTCCCGCTACCGTTGGAAGAGGAGAGCGCTTCCACAGCTGAGGAACCTCTCGAGCAGGCGGATGTCCCACGGGAACCAGAGAATAAGGGCTTTACCCGCGTTGGTTTCCTGATACTTCTGGCGCTTGTCCTGTCTGTCGGCAGCGTAACTGTCGCACAAGCAGTTGAAAAGATCCGGCCTGTCCTTTCGCAAATCTCAGTGCAAAGAGGTGATCCTCTTTTCGCTGATGTCCCATCCGGCATCCTTGTGAAGTCAGAGGAGACCCTTGTGAAGGTCTCAGAGCGGAATCTGACAGGGGATTATGTCTCTACAGTTTTGCGCACGATCCGTTTCTCCGCAACGGAGACCAGACGCTATCGTTTGCTCTCCAACGCGGAAGTAGGACAGTTGGCCCTCATCTCATTCAAGGACCATCCCCAGGCATCGATCAGTGTAGATGATCAAGGACCTCTCCTGACCATCAAGAAGCCCGGCACCTATACGCTGGTGCTGGAAACCAGCGAGACCATTCATGAGAACGAGAAGGGGCCAACAACCTTTATCTGGTCGAGTTATGGAAGTGTGAAGAGCAAGGTTGCGATTGTCCTCCCATCGGCGGAGTTGGCGGTTACCGGGCAGGGGATCGTACAATGCCTCACCGTTCCCGCTGAAGGCAAGACAACGGTTTCAGGTATCTTGGCGACAGGAACCCAGCGCTTTGGCGTCACCTTTAGTCCGCGTGTCCGCGATGTCCGTAAGGAGACGGCAGTCGTCTATTGCGATGTTTCAACACTTGCCTATCTCCGTTCGGGCGTGGTGGACATCACGGCGCAGGCGAGCTATACCGTGGCACAGGGCGAAGCCCGTGAATTGCATCTCAGGATACCAGCGGGCATGGGGGTCACCTCTGTGAATGCCGTAGGGGTCGCAAACTGGAGCCTAGATCCGGCGACGCGTCTTTTGACCGTCCTCTTTGAAAAGCCGCAGACCGGTAGCTTTACCGTTGTCATCGGCTTGCAGAGTGCAAGCGGCGGGTTGCCCTATTCACTGACGTTGGGCGTTCCTTCGGTTGAAGGTGTGCAACGCCAGCGTGGCTTCCTCGCGCTTGCAGCCGCAGAATCGGTGCTCATCAAGATTGAGAAGGATCAGGGGGTTAACGCGATCAATGTGGCGGACTATCCGCTCTCTACCGACCTTCAACAATTGAATAAAGAGGAGCCGATTCGCAGGACCTACCGCTATGATGATGCAGGGAAGGCCTCGGTAACCTTCCGTGCGGAGGCTGTGCAGTCTGAGATTCGTATTCAAGAGACCGGAGCCTTCAGTATCGCGGATGAACGCTCTGTCTTGAGTACCCGGTTGGATGTGACCATCTCCAAGGCCGGACTTTTCTCCTTGAAGCTGGATCCGCCAAAGGGGTATGAGATCGAGACCCTGACCGGTGCGAATGTCAGCCACTGGGATGACACCCGTAAGACAGGTGGAAGCGTGGAAGTTTTCTTCAACACGCGCTTGTTGGGCGCCTCTACCATCAACATGGTGCTTGCCCGCCAGCAGAAGGGCATTGAGGAAAAAATTATCGTGCCGCGTATCTCCGTCACGAATGCCGTACGTCATGCCGGACGCATGGCGGTCACAGCCGAGCGCGGAGTCCGGCTTGTCCCCGAGTCTCAGCAAGGCGTCTCGTTAGTCCGTGATGATGCGGTCCGGACTCAGACAGGCGCGGTAATCTTTGATATCCTGCGCCCGGCATGGCAAGTGGAGCTCAAGACACAGGTTCTCTTGCCGGTGTTGAGGCCTGAACTTCTTCATCGTGTTGATTTGTCGGAGGGCATGTTGCAGCATCGCGTCTATGCGCGTTACAAGATTGAGAATGCGGGTGTCAAATTCTTCAGGGTCAACGTACCTGTCAAGGATGCGACATTGACTGTCTCCGGACGCAATATCGCCCGTGTTTATCCTGAGACGGATGGAGTTGAAAAAGATGCGACTGTTACAAAGGATGGAACCGTTGGACGCGTATGGGTCATTGAACTGCATGGTAAGGTGGAGGACACTTACAGCTTCACAGCCCTCTATCAAGAGCCGTACGATCCGAAGGCAGGCGGTGTGACGGTGAGACCCTTTGGTACGCCTGGGAGTGCTCGTCAGAACGCATGGCTGGCCATCACAGGGGGTGGGCGAGTCCAGGTCGAGACGCGCAACGAAGTCGTTGGTCTGCGCGTGGAAGACGCACGTAGCCTTCCTGAATACTTTGGCGCAGGGGATCTCTCGGGTGCCATCCGTTGCTATCGCGTACTCCAGTCAGATTACTCACTGGACCTCTCGGTTGTCCGCCACGAAGCCGCAAAGGTGCTTTTGGCAGGCGTGGAGAGTACTCAATTCACTACTGTGCTCTCGGCAAGCGGCAAGATGTTGACCCAGGCCTCTATTGTCTTGCGTACTGGACGGCTGAGATTCCTGAGGGTCGGATTGCCGGCCAACAGTCAGCTCTGGGCTGCCCAGGTGAATGGGACAGAGGTTGCGATTGCACGGGATAAAGAGAATTATTTAAACATCCCGCTGGAGTTGCTGACATCTGAAAAGCAGACCACAATTGACCTAGTCTACGCAGACAGTCTTAATGGGTCCGCACAGGGAACCCTGGCGATATCGGCAATCCGTTTCCCAGATTTACCCTTGCAGAATATCACGTGGAATGTCTACGTACCGCCAGGGTCACGTTATCACCTCGTCAATCAGGACTTTGATGAGCTGGATGATTTGCTGAACCTGGAAAAGGGCCAGAATGTCAAGAGCTTTGGACGTACAGAATATTTGGCGATCAACAGTTCGCTCGGAACTAAAAATCTCAAGGAAGCCAAAGGGAAGCTCGGCTCGATTGGCGCCATGCTTGAAAAGGGCGACCGAATTCAAGCCCAGAGGGCCTTGCAACAGGCGGTCAGCCTCTCCCAGGCAGAGCAGACCTTGAATGAGGACGCCCGCGTGCAGTTCCGTAATGTCGTTCGCGAGCAGGTCAAGATCGGCTTAGTCAATCGCCGTGAGGCACTCAGAAATGATAATAATATCTTTGATGAGCGCGCACCCCAGACGCAGGGCGGGTACAATGAGGGTAACTTCAGCCAGGAATTTGCAAACCGTGTTGAAGAGCAACTTACCGCGCAGGACAGGGACTCCCTTGATCGTGTGGCTGTGAAGATTGTCGAACAGCAGGCTGCCGCTGCCGGACAGGGAACCGCGATCAGCATCGCTATGCCCCAGCACGGACGTCTCCTGCACTTCGGTCGTCTGTTGCAGAACGAATGTGGTGGCAAACTGGAGCTTTCATTGAAGGTCTCAACCGATTACTCCTCCACCCAGCTCCTGAAGTGGTGGCCGGTGGTTCCGCTCTTCCTGGGCCTCTGGTTGATGCTCCGCCTTGCACTGGGATCTGCTAAGCAATAAAGATATGAGAGCTTCATTTTGGCAAAAATTAAACACCCGAGGTAGGAAATAGAAGGTAGGATGTAGGAGAGAAGAGTCACTCCTCCCTCCTACTTCCTATCTCCTCCCTAGGGCGCTGATTCAACACGGTTGAATCAGCACCCGTAGCGATTCTGCTTGCGTTCAGACGTTGATTTTGCCACAATACCCCCCATTACGTGTATACACTACTTTTTGGAAATGAAGTGGATACGCTAAAAAACGGTTCATTTTGTATACTTTTTGTTTGTATGCGAAATGACGAAAGAACATAGCCGCTTGGTATTGAGTAGGTTTAAAATCTACCGCCAGCAGTAGTGCAACGGGTTTAAAACCCTCTCCTGCACTATAAAAGAGTCAGGTGTAAATGGTCCAGATGGAATTTTTGCGCATGGCTCTAGAAAATTAAGTCATGCACAACGAACGATCCTTTGAACGGCGCGATCGCCGTCCCCGCCCACCCTTCCGTCGCCAGAATCGCCACCCTGGCCTCGCAGAACGCGATTTTAGTCCACGTGAAATGCCCAAACCCAAGGGAGAAATCCCAGAAGCTTTTGCCTCCAACGTGTTTGGTCAGATTAATCCGCTCATTCAACATGCAGTCTCCGAAGAGGGGTATGCCACGCCAACGCCTATTCAGGAGCAGTCGATACCGCCTCTGCTTGAGGGAAAAGATCTGTTGGGATGCGCGCAGACGGGTACGGGTAAAACCGCGGCCTTCCTGTTGCCGATCCTCCATCGCTTGTTGGCGCAACCGACCCCGACGGTTCCAGGCAAGCCGCGCGCCTTGATTCTGGCTCCGACCCGCGAACTGGCTGCGCAGATCGCGGAGAGTGTTGCAACCTATGGACGTTACACAGGCCTTCCCTTTGCAGTCGTTTTTGGTGGCGTCAGCCAATATCCGCAAGTTCAAGCTCTTCGCCGTGGCGCGGTTTTGGTTGTTGCCACGCCTGGACGCCTGCTCGACTTGATGGAACAACGTCATTTGACGCTTGATTCGATCGAGGAGCTTGTCCTCGACGAGGCAGATCGCATGTTGGACATGGGCTTCCTTCCAGACATCAAGAAGATTCTGGCGAAGTTGCCCACCAAGCGCCACTCTCAGTTCTTCTCAGCAACGCTCTCCTCGGATGTTCTCAAACTGGCCCATCAGATGGTGGCTAACCCAGTCCAGGTGACGATTGAACCCGATAAACCCACGGTGGACAAGATACACCAACGGATCATGTTTGTTGACAAACCTAACAAGGTTGGACTCCTCTCTCATTTGTTCACGATTCGTCCTGAGATGACTCGCGTCATTGTCTTCTCGCGTACCCGTCATGGTGCGGATAAGATTGTGCGTAAGCTCGTGGATGATGGTATCCCAGCGGATGCCATTCACAGCGACAAGACGCAACGGGCACGTACAGACGCCTTGAATGCCTTCAAGGCAGGGCGTATCCGGGCGTTGGTCGCGACGGACATTGCGTCGCGTGGCATTGATGTGGATGATGTCTCTCATGTGGTCAACTTTGATCTCCCGGAAGAGACTGAATCGTATGTTCATCGTATTGGGCGTACTGCCCGTGCGGGAGCATCGGGTTCAGCCATTTCGCTGGTCAGCGCTGAAGAGCGCGGGTTGTTGCGTGCGGTCGAACGGATGATCAAGAAGTCGATCGAAGTTGATCGCGTCGAGGAATTCTATTCAGAACGGGCCGAGAAGGCCGCAGGCCGAGGCGTTCCAGACAGCTTGCCGCGTCCAGACTGGGCAGGAAAGAAGCGGACCTTTGGTAACCGTGATGAGCGTCGCGCAAGGCCAGCCAGAAATGATCGTGCTCCCAGCCATCAGG
>Ga0247841_10006563_pt1 | contig 17865 bp, 28 predicted proteins | sample LaCruzMarch2015__2_FD_192410 | JGI IMG/M metagenome (GOLD analysis project Ga0247841, IMG submission 192410) | Freshwater microbial communities from meromictic Lake La Cruz, Castile-La Mancha, Spain - LaCruzMarch2015_18m | ecosystem: Environmental > Aquatic > Freshwater > Lake | place: Spain... | reverse complement strand
CAATGTATTGATTTTTCACGGTTGGAGTATATGGAGAATGATTTTGGGTGTCAAGATGATTTTGGGTGATCGATTTGCATGCACCTATTTGCATGTTGACACATGGGCATATTTAAAGTTAAAGAAACATTAGATTTTTCTGAAGGAAGTGCCAAGGTCACTGGTGGGCCTCCTGGACTTCAAATCCAGTGTGGGGCGCTAGAACCGTCCCAGGTGGGTTCGATTCCCATGCACTTCCGCCAATAAGAGAGGGCTTCTGTCACTAGAGCCCTTTTTTATTTTGTCCACATATGTCCACACCTGATTTAACCCGTTTACAACAAAATCGACAGGCATTTTAAAGGCCGCTTCTCAACCGCACATCGGTAATTTTGAATTATCACCTTGATAATTCCTTGGACAGAGCCTATAAAAGCCAACATCTAAAAGAATTTACAAGAAGATTTTGTGCAGATGGAATGCACCGATCTTGAGCAGAATACCATCTGGCTCGCTATTTATTATCAGTTGAGGGATCACAATGACGTCTGATCTTGAGAAAAGAATTAGGATGGTTTATCCTACTGGCATGTTAAGCAATCCGAGCAAGAAAAGCCTTCTCGGCAAGGAATTTGAAAAACAGGTATTTGATGCTGTGCGTGAAATATCGGAATCCACTTCAGCAGACTGTGTCCCATTTCCTGACTCTTGGAATGAAAACATGACACATACGTTTCATTTCACATTAGATGGCCCCAGATATAACTATTTTATGGACAACACAGAGATAATTTCATGGATGAGGGATAATCCTAGAGATTATGCAGTTCTGTGCCTGGATATCAGCAAGGTATATCCTGCGTATGAATTTCATTTCTTAATCTGGGAATATATGGATAATCTGGATTATGTGGAAATGAGTATATCGACTGGACTCTTCAATCCTAGCTGGGTGCCCTTTTTCCAGGAAACAATTGCCCGGCTTAAACAACGTGGCATTATCCAACTGAAAGAGTATCAACTCGAAGAAGAAGTCCCTTTTGTTATGAGTGAAGACGACGATAGTATTGACGATGATAGTCTTATTCTTGTCCCTGCAACGGTGCATAAATGCCTTTTTGAAGAATTATATTGGGATGATACCCTGCAAGATACTGGCGACTCGGCTTAAATGAGAGCATAAGGAGCAAATCTAAATGTCAATCCATTCTATTATAAACTACAAGGGAGAAATGCTATAATCATGCGCTCAAAAATCTTCCTTTATAAAACTTTACTTTTCTCATTCTTAATTTTAGGGCTGACGGCATTTATAAACATCTCCGTATCCCAAGCCGTAATCCGCACACTTACCGGCACAGTCACTAAAGTAACAGACGGCGATACAATCCATGTCACCACGCCGGAGAGAACTAAACTCAAGGTGCGACTATATGGGATTGATGCGCCGGAAACACCTAAAGTCAATCAACGATCAGGTCGTATCAGCAAACCAGGTCAACCCTATGGTGAAGAATCATGGAAGGCGCTGGAAATTAAAATCATGCGGAAGCAGGTTAAGCTGGACATCATCGACATTGATAAATACAGACGCATGGTTGGAATAGTTTGGATTGGTGAGCGCAATATCAATCTAGAAATGGTCAGCGAAGGATATGCGGAAGCCTATGTTGAATATCTGAAATACCCATACCGGTCGGAGTTTATTGAAGCGGAGCGGGAAGCTAAATCAGCAGGCAGAGGGATATGGAAGTTAACGGAATATGAGAGGCCGACAGATTTTCGCAAGCGGCTGAAGGTGCGTGGCGGGGAGTATTAGTAATGGATTATTTATTTGGTTTGATAGTTATTTCTTTTTCATTTTTTTTATACGGCTGGATGAAGGATGAAAAAGACGCTACATCCAATGATGACATTAGTGTGGCCAATAAGAAAAATGATGCCTTGATAATAAAATGTTCAAACTGTGGGACTGAAGCTAAAGCGGTTTTAATAAAGTGTAAGCACTGCGGCTTATTTATTAATATTTGTTAGTCAAATGTGATGAAAGAAATATTAGCATAATAAAGAAGGAATTAGCAGCTAATGGCTGAAAAACTTGATCAAAAACAAACTGTCGATTTAAGAGAATTACTGATGTCCGAAGTGATTCAATCCGAAGCATTGATTAGTCTGCTGGACAAGAAGGGCATCATCTCCAAACAGGAATTATTGAATGAAATGAAAAGGATCCAGGCAAGCTTGCCTAAAAGCGAAAGGACAGTAAAGGGATGAGCCCAATCACTAAAGAAGAAGCCCTCGATATAGCCAAGGGTAATATCAATTCGTTATTCAATATCGAAATAACGGATACATGGGATGATGCGTGGCCTAAATATGCAGCCGATAGTATTACAGACTGCTGGTACATTACATTCACGCCATTATTCAGGGGTTGTGCGATTGGAGTACCAGGATTGATTGCAGTATCAAAGGAATCGGGGCAAATCCGATTCACCAGTATGATATTTGAACAGGTACAAGGCAATGCTTAAAACAGATAAAATCATATCCTGCGGTCAAACAGTCGCAGACAGAGCGGCATTATCAAAATATCAAAAAGGTTAATTCATGATTTTGACGGAAACAATTTCGATTAATACAGAAGGCTTCTGTGATATTATTGACATCACTCCCCAAGTGCTTTCTATCATTAAGAGACAGTCGATTGCCAATGGTTTGATCACTCTCTTCTGTCCCGGTTCTACAGCGTCAATCACGACTATTGAATATGAGCCTGGTGTATTGCAGGATTTAAAGGATGCTCTCGAAAAAATTGCACCATCAGATATTCCTTATCAGCATGATCAGCGCTGGGATGACGGAAATGGATTTTCCCATGTACGCGCGGCATTAATGAAACCTTCCCTGACGATTCCCCTTATCAGTGGAAAGATGACTCTGGGAACATGGCAGCAGATTGTATTCATTGATTTTGATAATAGGGCAAGGCATCGGGATATTATTGTTCAAATCATTGGTGAGTAGAGAGGATAAATGCTAAAATAGATAAAATCATATCCGGCAATGATGGATGTGCTCGAATCTACTTTCGATGAGGCTGAAAGGTGATAAAATGGCTACAAATAGTAAGCAAATAGATGAACAAACGGCATTGCAAATTGCGCTCAAGCAGGTTTCAATGCCACCGATCGTTGATGTAAGTCAGTTAAGGATATGCCCATCCAATCCCGGACTCCATTTGTATGCTATGCCAACTGAACCATCTTGGTTTGTCTATGCACCATGGAGAGATGAATCAGATGGTTTCATGTTGAGAAGCAGTCGTATTATTATAATCTCCAAAGAATCTGGCAAAGTTCTTTATGATGGTTCAGCTGAAGACGAAGGATAAAACAAAAAGAAATGTTAGGATACAATCATGGATGAAGCATTTATAAAAAAAGTGAAAGCCGCGGCAGTAGCCGGATGGTGGACTGTCTTAATCGCCTATTGTATCCTGCTGGTTCAATGGATTGCTTATCTGGTGATCATGAAAACTCAGCCGGCAGCAATGCTCTGCGTCTGGGGTGGAGGCATGACATGGCCGGAAATTCGTGATATCTGGCTGTTGGCGATGGTCGCATATAAGCTCGGCATCGCAATGATGATTTTTATTGCTATCTGGCTGACACTTTGGGCAAGACAACTGGCAAAGAAATAGAAGCAACTCGTGGTTTTATTGAGATCCCAATATAAAGAAAGGAGCCGCGTCATGCCTAATGGAGGGTCAGATTGTTGTTTAACCTGTAATTTTAACAAAGCGGTACAGGAGATGGGATATCCCCATCCTCAAGACCAGAAAGAAAAGTTTATAATTTTATCACACTGCACTCTACGCGATGTAAATATAACCATCCCAGTTTGGACGTACTGCCGCAACAATCATGCCTATGACGATACGCTGCCCCTTGCCAAAATTGAAAGCGAAGAGCCAATTGGATGGATTTACTCCATGGGAATTGACGGATACCGGCGGATTCCCTGGCACGGAAAGATAGCGCCCAAGATATATACGCCAAGCGTTTGCACCATCTGCGGACGCAAGACCGACAAGGGAATTACAGTGATTCACAGTGGTATGGAAGTAGGATTCTGTACAAATAGACACTACATCGACTGGTGGAAGACAAAACATGATGACCCAGAAATATCTTCAGATGGCCATGACACTCCTGAAGAATATTATAAATGAGGTTAGCATCTTTATGGGTCAAAGACACTTAAAACATATTGAAGCATGGTAAAGGAATCTATTATGGAACAAGAAACACTCTTTTCAACAGATATGACACCGGCAGAATGTTGGGAAAAGGAGACGACCAAACGTGCTCTCGACGAGTTATTTGTTCTGGTGCGACAATATAAAACCAGCAAATCTTATTCTGAATTAATTCAGTTCATAACGCACTTTCATTTTTATTCACCATATAACGCGATGCTGGTTCATATACAAATGCCAGGAGCAACATTTATTGCTCCTGCTCGCCGGTGGCTTAATGAATTTGGTCGGATTGTAAAAACAGATGCGCGACCACTTGTCATCCTTCAACCGATGGGACCGGTTATGTTCGTCTTCGATGTGACCCAAACGGAACCGGGACCCAAGTCAAGACCGTTACCGCAAGAGGTTGAAAAACCTTTTAAGGTCAGATATGGCACTATAGGAGGGGAAATTGATCAAACCATAGAAAATGCTAAACGAGATGGTATCCGAATAATGACTCAAGAACAAGGTTCTCTATCAGCGGGATCAATCCGCAAAGTAGACCTTCAAACACAGTCGCTGAAATTTTATACAGGAAAAGGCAAAGATGGCAACCCACTTTATAACTACATACCTGTTAACTATGATCTTTTAATTAGCAGCAATATAGAAAGGGAATCACAGTATTCAACATTGGTGCATGAACTTGCGCATCTGTATTGCGGACATCTTGGCACGCCAAATAACAAATGGTGGCCGGATCGGCGTGGTTTATCAACATTAACTGGTGAATTTGAGGCTGAGTCTGTTACTTATTTAGTATGTAAACGACTTGATATTGACATCCCCTCCGACGAATATTTATCCAGTTATTTAGATAAAGATCAAGACATCCCAAATATCAGTTTGGAATGTCTTATGAAGGCAACAGGCCTAATTGAACAGATGGGCAAACATCAACTCAAAGCACGCAAAACAACATGAGCAACACGATAAAATAGATCTTAGGCGAATGCTTTTAAAGCATGAAAGGACAATAGACAAATGAAAATTAAAATCAATGAAACTGAGATACTTCTTGCTTGTGGGGATATAACCAAGGAAACAACTGATGCCATTGTCAATGCTGCTAATGGAGATTTAGTTATTGGCGGGGGTGTTGACGGAGCTATCCACGACGCCGGTGGCCCAGCCATTATAGCCGAATGTCGTAAGATTGGAGGTTGCCCCATAGGTCAGGCGGTAATTACAACAGCAGGCAATCTGGCGGCAAAATACGTGATCCACACCGTCGGGCCGGTATATCATGGCGGAAATAAGGGTGAAGCAGACCACCTACAAAACGCCTATAGGAATAGTTTAAAACTAGCCCAAGAAAAAAAACTTCAAAGCATATCATTTCCGGCGATAAGCTGTGGGATTTTTGGCTACCCGATTGACGAAGCTGCACACTTAGCCATAAAGGTCTGTATTGATTTCGCCCGTGAAAATACAGACCTAAAACTCATTCGCCATGTCTTATTTAATCAAAAGATATATGATATTTTTTCTGCGGAATTAAAAATATTGGTTTAGCTGCTTTAGTTGTCTTGAGAGATAATTTGACTGACACGAAAACACCAGACCTCTAATTGTCTGAATTTTTTTTGTGTAATTTTAAACCATGTTTGATGCTGTATCTATCACTATCAAGAACAATGTTACTTCTACCTTTTGCTGGAGGATTATCCCCCCACAGCTCCCATGGAGGGTCTCGCAAGTTTTTTTCCCATGCTTCAAAAGGATTAGCTTTGCCAATATCCGATTTATTTTGTGTAACTAATGGATATTCTTCTTCTGATAATCGTAGAATTCCATCATATTCTTTATTAAAACATGCTTCGCAGAGATCAACATACTCATTGCTAATTTTAGCACGACAAATTGGATCCTGATAAATCTCAAGTTCCTTTTGGCATAGATTACATTTAACGATGGTGCTCTTTCCTTCAGCCTTTAATAGTAATCGCCAAGCATATTCTTTCGTTACTTGAAAAGCATTCTTCATCACCGCAGAGCATATTTCAGGATCTTTTACAGCATGCAGTTCTCTTGAGCCGCGCTTAGGTTCAGGCGGCTCCCCAATAATAAATGTTTTTAAGATTTTCCCCCTACTATCCAATATGTAAATCAAACCATTGTATTCTAAATATTCAAATCTTTTAAGCATGAAATCTATCCTAGTAAAAATAAATAACAGATGAAGGAACGATTTGTTAATGATATTAATACATCTACTATTTCTTGCGGTTTATGCACAGACAGCAAAGCCGCGAATGGTTTCTGACCAGAGGGCTCTAATTGCCCAAGGTGGAAACTGCCATTCACGACTTCAAAGACAAAATACTCGCCAATACTGATCTTGTCAAGCGCAATTTTTCCATTTAACCCACCTGGTATTTTTGGTATTTTTGCTTTTGGTATTTTTGCTTGACAAGATCAGTATTGGCGAGTATTTTATTATCGAAGTTTAGATTGGTTCCTCTCACCTTGGGCAATTGTAGCCCTCTGGTCATGAACCTTTCAAGGTTTTTAGAGCCGTTAATGGTCTCTTCCAGGGGCAATTGTAGCCTGGCGGATTGAGACTATTCACGGCTTTTTTCTTTGTGTATAAACTGGAGACACCCTTCAGCGCAAGAAGCAAAGAAATCACAAGGCAATGAACTACATAATCTCTTTTTGTCTAGCATAGAAATAAATAAGGCTGGAAATATGAGCAATCCTTCCGGGCTTACTGCACCTTACGGTGCGCCGACGATACGCTCAATAACCAGCCTTGATAGCGGTCTCGTGCCAAAAACTCAACGTGGGAGTTCGGAACCTCCTTCCTCAGCGAGAAGTCCCCAAGGGGAAATATCCTCTGAGAGCCCGCTCGTACCTTCCAATACGAGTCACGTTGAACCTTCTAAGGTTAAAGAGCGGTCAGCAAGTAATATCTCCGGCGAACCTGATGTTAATCAGGACTCACTCCGGCCTGTTGCGAACCGCTCAGTATATAGTGGCGAAAAAGAACTACTTCTGGACGTCGCGCGTGCCGCCGATTCCGGTAAATCAGCCCCGTTTGTTGCCGTCAGTAACGAAGACCGGGCTGACGGAAACTGGCGCTCGGGAGAAAGTAGTTTTCCCGTTTAGTCAAAAAAGAGGCACATCTTACCTGAATCCCCTTTAATAGATAACGCGGCCAGTCTTGGGGTGGGTAAGGCACCGTCTGACCTTGTTGGAAAAAAAATAACACCGGAAGAAGATAAAGTCAAGCCCAAATATTCCATAAATATCCCGCCCCGTTTGCAATTCGTGACAAAGATGGTATAATAAAAACCAAAGGAGACCAAAATGGGCAAGACAGACAAGGACGATCTGCCGCCGATAATAAGAATAGACGCGGGGAATGGGAGAGCGTACTATCCTAGGTTTCACAAGAACACAGAAGGCGAGTGGGAATTGAACGACAAATCATTTCGCAAGATGCTGAGGCCCCACTTAGTCTCAGAACAGCCTGGCAAAAAGGACGGGGATTAGTTCTTCTGTCTATCCAGTGCAGAGTCATGCAATTAACCTATAAAATCAATCGTATAGTCTTTGTCCTTGTCGTTCTGAAAGTTGTATGAGTGAAGAAAAGACAGGTGACGTTACATTCTTTTGATTAGCAATAAGCCTTTTAAATGAATCTAGACTAATGAAACTTTATGTTTGTTGATCAGCGCAAACTGCTTTCTGTAATGTAGTTTTTTCATTTTTCCACTTCACTCAACATTCAAATCGTAAATAATCAAAATAGTGGCTGAATTTTAAATTAGCATGTGGTAAAAACATCACCGGCATATCTATGGAAATATCGGGAGGATTGCACTTCTCGTTGCTGTGGTTTCACTCATCTGACAAATAGTTAAAGAAATGAAGTTTATTTTAAACAAAAATAATTAAATTTTAACTGGTGACACCTAGGGGGTTCAGGACATAATGAAAGAAATGATCATCAATATGCTAATCAACGCGAAAGAAGGCTTTACATACAACGGTCATGAAGAGGTGAATAGTCTCATTAAATGCGGCGGTAAGGTAATATCAATTGAGCCAGGTCTTCTTATGCGTAAACAAGATGGTGATAATGATTATCTTTACATATCGGGTTTTAGCGTGAAAGTAATTGTGGATGACTCTTGTATTGATAAATCACCAGAGACAGCATAAATTGTTCAAGAACTGATCTGAGAACAGAGGTTAATATATAGTTTCCTAAAAGCATTAAAACGCCAACCTTGAAAACAACACTTGACTTCGAGCAGAAATAAATGAACATTGACCCTCGACGATTAGGATAAAGAATGAAAATGATCTATTTTTTTCATTGGTAACAAAATATTCTTAAATAATCAATTCAGAAAAGGAGGATCCGATTTATGAACAAAAAAAGAGTTGTTGGAATGTGCATTATCTTACTATTTGCTTCCGGATGTGCAACTCCCACCCAATATAAAGCGGAGCAGTTAGAAGCGCCGGCAACAAAAATGCAACAGGTCAAAGCTCAACAGACCTCAGCATCACCATCAACAAAAAGATATAAACGTAAAGTTGCAATTATACGCTTCACGAACGAGACCAATTACGGCAAAGCTTTGATGACAGATGCCGATTTCGATCGTCTGGGAAAACAGGCATCGGACATGCTGGCAAGCCGTTTGGTCAAATCCGGCAATTTTATGGTATTTGAGCGTTCCGATATTAAGAAAATTCAGCAGGAGCAAACCATATCTGGCGGGGGACTTATTGGTGTAGATACAGTTATTGTCGGTTCTGTAACCGAGTTTGGCCGGTCAATAGCAGGCAAAACAGGGTTCATGAGCTCTACTAAGATGCAGACCGCAAAAGCCAAGGTTGAAATCAGACTTGTTGACATCAAGACGGGACAGGCGTTTTTCTCATCATCAGGTGCGGGAGAGGCAAATACCGAATCAGGCGAGATCGCAGGATATGGCAGTAGAGCAGAATACGATGCGACATTAAACGACAGGGCTATAGCAGCCGCCATTACAGATGTTATAGACAAAATGGTCTCTACCCTTGAAGAAAAAGCATGGCGCACGGACATTCTCGAAGTTTCTAACGGCCAGGTCTTTATCAGTGGTGGGTCACGCCAAGGTATCAAGGTGGGTGACACTCTCAAAGTCATATCTCCAGGACAAAAAGTAAAAAGCAAACAGACCGGAATGGAGATTACCCTTCCGGGCAAGCAGGTCGCAACAATCAGAGTACTCTCATTGTTCGGTGACAACGAAAACAATGAAGGGTCTGTTTGTGAAGTCGTTTCCGGATTAATTAATCCGTCCTCAGCAGCAAATCTTTATGTAGAAGAGGTGAAGTTATGAAAAAGATCATTGTATTTTCTTTACTGGCTCTTATTTTCTTTGTATGCAGTTGCTCTATGCCCACAACCACAGTCCGAACAGTTGACGACAGGCCAACTCTGGCTTTCAAAGGGGTACCCGAAGGAGCTCTCCTTTATATCGATGGTCTTAGCATGGGGACTGCCAGTCAGTATAACGGTGAGCCGACTGTTTTGACAATTGAACCGGGAACCCACACAGTTCGTGTCACGGTCGGAAATGAAACAATTTATGAGCAGCGAATCTTTGTTGAGAGTTCATTGAAAACTATTACCATTAGATAGGAGACGGCATGATATCAACAACTAAATACCTATTTGTTATCTTATTACTTTTTTCTTTAATAGGCTGTGGAGCTCACACCCGTTATAATTGGAGTAATTACGATACCAAAATGTATAGTCATTATAAGAACCCGTCTGAAAGAGAGCAATTCGTTCAGGCATTAAAAGAAATTTTGGATTACGCTGAACCAGAAGGAAAGGTGCCGCCAGGTATTTATGCAGAATATGGCTTTGTTTTGTATGAAGAGGGAAACAATCAACAAGCTGTTATCTATTTTCAGAAAGAAGCCGACAAATGGCCTGAGTCTCGCGCCTTTATGACCAAATTGATCGCAATGGCTAATAATCGAACAAAGAATCAAAAGGAGAGTACAAAGCTCCCGGTCGGCCCAGAAGCAGATACCGGTAAAAATGTGACAAAACAGCCATCGGAGGTGTCTAAATGAAACGAATGCTCTTATCGCTACTGTTGCTAACTTTAGTCACACTCTCTGGATGCGTTCCTAGAGACTTAAACAAACAGGAGAAATTTTTGGCGGCATCACCCCGTTCCATCCTAGTTATACCTGTGGTGAATCAGAGTGTCGATGTTACAGCTGCTGATTACATGCTCTCCACCTTAAGCATCCCTTTAGCGGAACGTGGCTACTATGTTTTCCCAATAAACGCAGTTAAACGAGTGCTTGAAGAGGATGGATTGTCAGACAGTTCGTTGGTGCATTCCTCTTCAGCATCAAAGCTTGCCAACCTCTTTGGTGCGGATGCAGTTCTCTATGTTGTTGTAGAGCGGTGGGATGCCAAGTATATGGTCTTAACAACGACGGTTACAGTCGCCATTTATTATCAGATAAGGGATGGCAAGACCGATGAGGTTCTATGGGAGAATAGGGAACAGATGGTCTATCAACCTAAAGACGCAGGGAATGCAGGTGGTGGTCCTGCTGGACTAATTGCAATGTTAGTTGTAAAAGCTGTTCAAGCTGCAGTGACAAAGGCTGCCCCTAACTATATGCCGCTGGCACATCAGGCAAACGCCAAAGCCTTGTTGACCTATCCAGGGAAAGGAATTCCACGCGGTCCTTATGCACCAGTTGAACAAAAGAACTAAATCTGAAAAAGTAATTGATAAATAATTTACATTATACAAGAAAAAGCCCCTTCGTTACACCGGAGGGGCTTTTTCTTTTTTATATAGGTGAAATTTATTGTGCGTTGGGTTAAATCTTCGTTCAGCTCATTAAGCAATGTCGTATAAAACAGATCAAATGTAATCATCAAAATATTATACTTACCATGCTTATTGACTTGGTAGATGCTATAGCGTGATTTGGATTGATTTCTGGCAAACGAAAATGTATATTGTTTCATAAATCTTTACAAAAAAAGGAGGTAACTAATGAACAAAGCGGAATTGATCGATGAAGTAGCAAAAGTTACAAGCACGAAGAAAGAAGCTGGGCTGGCAATCGACGCAATAATTGCGGCAATTCAGAAAACACTCAAAAAAGGTGGCACTGTTACGCTTGTCGGATTTGGCACGTTTAAAGTGAGCAAGAGAAAAGCTCGCTTAGGCAGGAATCCCCAGACAGGTGCAGCTCTTAAAATAGCAGCAAAGAAAGTTCCTGTGTTTAAAGCTGGTCAGGGTCTCAAAGACGCAGTTAAGTAGAATGGGCACTTCACAATATTTGGACATGAGGAGCCGTCTTATCCTTTGGGTGGACGGCTCTTTTTTATTAGTAATTCCCGATCTTTATCCTATATTATTTTTAAGGACAACTTCCTGCTCCACACATCGCTATCTTGGAAAAATATTCAACATTATGAACGGCAATCAATATAGCAGTTTGCCAAATTTCCCATGATATACCAACTTAGTTTTTGGTCCTTATTATCGTGAAATACCAAGTGAAGATTTTTAATTATATTTGTTTTTTAAGGATTTTCGACTTTTCTTTCTGCCTCAAATAGATTAGAGTCCTACGCAAATATCGGAAAATACCAACTTGGTATATTAATTGTTAGAGAGGTAAATATGAATAGGCCTGCTATACCAACAGCAATTAAACGCAAAATATTAATCGAGTCTGGTTACAGATGTGCAATCCCAACATGCCGCTATCCAGTTACAGAAAATGCTCATATCGTTTCTTGGGCTGATTCTATTGATCATAGTTATGAAAATTTAATTACACTCTGCCCAAATTGCCACACCTTATATGATACAGGGAAAATACCTAAAGAAGCGATAATCGCATATAAAAAGAAATTAATGTTTCTTAATGAGGTGTATAGTCCTTTTGAATTAGACGTTTTGGATTATCTTAAAAAAAACAAACAAGTGCTTCTGCCATGTGAAATACTTGTTAAACGGCTACTTGAAGAAACATTGATCAAAATACATGAAGTTCATATGTCTCAGCCATACGACGATGGAACAGAAATGCTTGGTTATTTTACGGCTGTATTAACAGAAAAAGGGCAGGCTCTTATTGAGTCTTGGTCCAAAGTAGATATTTCACTTACACATGACGTATTATAGCTCTAACAAGACAATCCACCGGAACCGCGTTCCGCGGGCCGGTGATCTCTGCGTTGTGCCAATATTTAGGAGGAGATTAGATGACTGAATGGATAGATGATCCTTGGGTTGAATTTGCAGTCGAGGAAATGTTGGAGGAGTTTATCAGAAATCATAGACAAACAATGCCAGAAGCTCCCCTCAGTGTCTGGAAAGAACCCGAATTAGGTTATTTCTTTTTTTCATTTACATTATGGGCTTCTCAATCAAAGTTCAAAATGAAATATGCAAATTTATATAATGAAAGAGTAGTCGAATATCATGATAATATAAAAGCGAGCATGAAAGATTCTAATCAATCTAACTACTCTGTTTATGAAATCCGAGAAAAGGAATATTTATCTCTGTTAACAAAGGGAACGAGCAGTCTTCTTGGAGCTATTTCAGGTTCCCCATTTAAGCCAGCATGCAAAGCTTTCGTTGATAACTCTTGTGCAAGGTATGTCTTCTCCGCAAAAGATTTAGCTAACATCATACACCCTTGGTTAATTGAAAAAGGTATGGCATTTGACCAAAGAGTTAACTTCAAATGAATGCACAACCAGTCGCTACAGCCGATCGCAGCTCGCTGGGCTGCTCCTGCTCAGCTTTTCGTTGCACCTTTCAAACGGTTATCAATAAATTCTATTTGACCAAATTTTATTGACTTGTAGATATTCTACATAAGAAGATCAGCCAATCAACCTTCTCATCAGCAGGGTATATCTTTTTTCAGTCTTGTTATTCTTAACTGCAATTGCCACCGCCTTCTTGCTTCCCACTATTACAACAAGTTTCTTACCTCTGGTGACTCCAGTATAAAGTAAATTCCTTTGAAGCAAAACATAGTGCTGTGTTAGGATCGGGATAACTACTGCCGGATATTCCGAACCCTGAGATTTATGGATGGATACGGCATACGCATGGACAAGTTCGTCAAGGTCTGAATAATCATAAACCACTTCTCTGTCATCTATGGATACTTTTAATTCCTGAGATTCTGGATCAATAGCGGTTATCCGGCCAATATCGCCATTATATACTTCTTTGTCATAATTATTCCTGATCTGCATTACCTTGTCATTGATTCTGAATAATCTTCCGCCGCGCATTACTCCCGCATCTCCCGGATTCAGGGCTTTTTGCAGTTCCAGGTTAAGATTTGCTGATCCTACTGTTCCTCTGTGCATGGGTGAAAGGACTTGAATGTCATTGATGGAATCAAAACCAAACCTTTTGGGGATCCTTTCCTTTACCAGATTGATAATCATTTCCAGGTTCTTTTGTGGATCTTCCTGTTCAATGAAGTAGAAGTCTTCGAGTTTATCTTGAGAGGACTTCAGATTCGGGATTCTGCCTTCATTGATTATATGAGCATTGATAATGATGGAGCTTTCCTTGGCCTGGCGGAATATCTCGTTTAATTGGACTACAGGAGCTATGCCGGAATCAATAATATCTTTAAGAACATTACCGGCGCCGACAGAAGGAAGCTGGTTTATATCGCCGACCATGATAAATGTTGCGGTAGGCGGGATCGCTTTGAGAAGATGATGCATTAAAAGCGTGTCGATCATGGAGGCTTCATCAACAATCAATAGCTGACAATCCAGAGGGTTTTCCTCATTCTTTTGAAAGCCGCCTTTTCGCATATTGTATTCCAGCAGTCGGTGAATGGTCTTTGCTTCATGACCTGTGGTTTCGGACATTCTTTTGGCAGCTCGACCTGTAGGCGCAGCCAGCATGATATTGGCCTTGATAGCCGAGAATATCTTGAGAACTGCATTGATAATAGTAGTCTTGCCGGTTCCGGGGCCGCCGGTGATGATCATGACCTTATTCTTGGACGCACAGCCGATGGCTTCAATCTGTTTTTCTGCAAGGTTAATAGATAGCTGCTCCTGAATCCAGCCAAGCGCCTTTTCCGCATCTATCTTTCTGATTGACTGCGGGGCATTGATCAGAGTTTTAAGACGGGTGGCCAGATTCTTTTCAGCGGTATAATACCCGGACAAGTAAACAGCTTTGTTGTTCTCTTTAAATTCGATATCGCTGTTCAGATCTTCTATCATGATCTGCTTATCTACAGCTATCGCTCCCATTGCCTTGACAATGATTTCCCGGTCAATTTCCAGGATTTCTTTACACTTACCAATCAGGAGTTCATAGGGATAATAGACATGACCGTCATCAGTCAGTTCATGGAGGACATAAAGGATTCCGGCTGCTGCTCTTAAATCTGAATCTTTGGCAAACCCGAGGTTTTCAGCTATCTTATCGGCTGTTATAAAACCAATGCCATAAATATCCGTAGCCAGGCGATAGGGATTTTCCTGAACGACCTTGATTGATCCGTTGCCATACTGTTTGTAGATTTTCGCCGCATAACCGGAACTGACTCCATGGGATTGCAGAAAGATCATGACTTCTCTGATTTCCTTCTGCTCTTCCCATGCCTTTTTGATCATGCCAATGCGTTTTGTCCCGATACCGGCAACTTTCGTCAGTTTCTCAGTTTCCTTTTCAATGATATTCAGGGTTTCCTCTTTGAACATCTTGACGATGCGTTTAGCCATCACGGGACCAATGCCCTTGATCAGACCGGAACCAAGGTATTTTTCAATTCCATGAACAGAGGCGGGAACTGTGGTCTGACAAAAAGAAAACTTGAACTGCTCGCCATATTGAGGATGATTACCCCACTCTCCCTTCATCTTGATAATCTCGCCGGGTGTGGGATTGATCATGTTGCCGATCACAGTAACCATATCCTGACGGCCATAGACCTTTACCTTGGCAACAGTATAGCCCGTTTCTTCACTGGTGAAGGTGATCCGTTCTATCTGTCCCTGGAGGTCGGCAAGAGTGGTTGTTTGCTGCATGATTCAGTCCCTTATCTGATTGTAATTTGCAGTTTATGCTGGCAGGCATATTAAATCAAGAAATTAAAGATAGTCATGAACATTCAGAACTATCTTGTATTAAAAGGCGGGGCATGGGGCTTAGTCTGACATTGCCGGGGGGCGGCGAACTCCAAACCTAAGCCTTGTCCCCGCCTTTCATCTTCAATTTAATCCACCCGGAATGCTGTGATAAACTGAACCCATTGACGGCATTGAGCGCATCTCGTCGTAGATGATCCCAAATGCTTTCTGCTTGAGCAGTTCGCCGCTGCCGAATATGGCGGATGTTATCCGGGCTTTTTCCGGTGTGTAATCGCCACCGGTATTTCGGGTTCCTCTGGTTGTATCCGTCCATTCCGTGACGGCGTTGACCAGGTTGTAAGCCGTGCCGCGTATTGCCGGAAACTGGTTGTTGTCGTTGAACTCATACAAGTTCAGGATGTCGGCAATGTTTTTGTTTCTGACTGTTGTATTCGAAGCCTCGGGTAACACCGGAAAGAGCTTGTTGAAGATGTTTTCCACTGTGCTCCGTGTGACCTTTTTCTCTACCAGACTGCGCATTTTGTCCCGAATGCCTTCGGCTGTTATTGCTGAAATATCAATAAGCGACTTGGCGACTGCCAGCCTTTCTGCTGCGGATTTGGTATGCCTGATGAAAAGACTTGTGCCCATGCCGTTGATTGACGATGTCAGGGTATTGTTACAGACTACCCGGACATCCGTAAGCTTGACCTGAGCCGATTGTGACCCGTCATGCGATGTGGTGAACATAAGATACGTCTGGTGCTGATCCCCCGGAATAACTTCAAACCCGGCTGAGGGAAGATGTGCTGAACAAAAGATTGTCTGCCCTCCCTTCAATGCTCCGGCGCTGTCGTAATGAGCGCCTTCCTGCCCGATAAGAGCATCAACCCAGGCAAAGGCTTCTTTGTTCTGAATGGTCGAGTAGCGATCTCTGACGACACCAAGAAGTGCATTATCGATGTCGCGGAAGATTCCAGAAATATTAGCGTCTTTTCCGAATCCGTCCTGGAGTGCGTTTCCCCATTCATCGCGGAGCGGTTTCTTCTCCACTTGCCAATCCAGACCGGCGAGTAACATGGCACCCTGCCAGGTCACAACGCCGTCAATGGTTATGCCCAGCTTGTGCCAGGCCGGTTGTCCCCGTCCCGTGAATACTCTGTTTTCCCAGATTTCGTGTGCCATAATAATTCTCCTTTAGATTAAAGATCGTTCTGAAAATTCATAGCGATCCAGCATCAATCAAATTTGTTTTAGATTACTACTTATTCCTCACTGGCATTACAATCGCTCCCCGGCAGTTGTTATCATAAAGAACCAGAGGTGCTGCACAGCCATCACCAGAGCATATCGAAACGGTGGAGTTAGCCATAAAGGCATCGCATATAAGATCAGTGTCATACGTCCTGATGTCGTTTGCGAATTGATTGTAAATGGCGTGATACAATGGCGTATGTTTATCTTTGCAACGTACTGATGTTCCAAAATTGACTGGTGGCATTACTCTCATGTAATCCGGGAATGATGTTTCATCGAGCTTTCTCAAAATGATTTGCTTTGCGTTGACTGCTGCGATCTCATATTCTCCGTTGGGCAGAGTAATGTCTGTCAGAAGGAAAAGGTGAACGCGGCTACCGTCTGTTGCGATAACAAGACTATCGTCAACGAGAATATGATTAATGATTGGCCTGGTTGCGTCCTTTGATCTGGCTTTTAAGCACCATTTCAAGCCGTCCATAGCCTCCTGTGTAAAGCTGTCGTTCTTGTATCTTTTCTCGATAATAATTGTTTCCATGATTCGTTTATGCCTCCTGTTTGATTTTTTCCCAATCAATTTCATCATCAATAAAAACGGCATTAAACTTTCGCCATTCATAATTATCTGACATCCATGTGCGCTTTCCATCAGCCGACGTATTCTCGTGTTGCCCTTTCCCTTTAACGCCTTCAAGAACCTCAATCATTCTATTTTCCGGATCGACAACATAGACCCACTCAATAAACAACGCTTCATACTTGGCATTTTTCGGGACAATGTTTGCCCGAATTTTATTACGTTCCACACCGGAATATTCATGCTTATGATACTTACGTTCCTGGTCTGGATATTTATCTTGCCCATGATTTAATGCTTCATGAATAACACCGCTAATACTATGCGGTTGCCCCAAACCTATGCCACCACAATACCTGCAAACTCCTCCATTCAAGTAATCACGCCAATCATCATAGCGGATCAAGTCTTTAGCGAACTTCTCCAAATCAACCGTTTTAAGGTATTCATGCAAATCAGCACCCAATCCAGCCGGATAACTGTCATGATGATTATAAACACCTCTCCAGCTTTTTCCTGTTTTTACCGCTACACATCCTCTTGTTGACATAGTCAGACCCCTTCTTTTTATATTCCATGATTCGTTTCTTCTTAGATTAGCATTGCAGATATTGTCTG
>Ga0247841_10006561_pt1 | contig 17870 bp, 13 predicted proteins | sample LaCruzMarch2015__2_FD_192410 | JGI IMG/M metagenome (GOLD analysis project Ga0247841, IMG submission 192410) | Freshwater microbial communities from meromictic Lake La Cruz, Castile-La Mancha, Spain - LaCruzMarch2015_18m | ecosystem: Environmental > Aquatic > Freshwater > Lake | place: Spain... | reverse complement strand
TCAAGAAGCAAATTTAAGGTGCTAGGGGTCTGCACAAGTTGAGATACATCGGTAACACCCCTAATATTATATTTGGAAGGATTACCGATGAAAAAAAGATTACCGATTGCGTATAGTTTCTTTAAAAAGAAGCCTATAATTTTAATGAATCGTTACGAACGGTGGCGAGAGGTTGCAAGAACTCAAAAGATTTCCCGTGAGGCTCTCAAAAGGCTCGAGTGGATAATTTTCTATGAAACCAAAGGAAATTTTGACGCTAGTTTTACGTGTCGACATTTTGGTATTGCCAGAAAAACTTTTTACAAATATCTAAATCGTTTCAACCAGGATCCTCGAAACCTTGAAGATCAATCAAAAGCGCCAAAGAATGTTCGCCAAAGAGCAATTACACTTACCGAGGAAGATCGGGTTATTGTGCTCCGCAAAGCTAATATGTTTTATGGTAAAGAAAAAATCCGTGCCGAGTACAATGAGATTTACGGTGAAGATATATCTGATTGGAAGATTTGGTATACAGTCAAAAAGCACAATCTTTTTCCTGATCCTAAAAAGCAAGAGAAACATCGGTTGAAGATTAAAAGATCAATTAACAGGAAGAAAATCACGGAGTTAGAAAAGAAAACCAAAAACCAACTGGGTTATCTTTTGCAAATTGATACTATTGTTATCCATGCATACGGCTTAAAGCGATATATCCTTACTGCTATCGATACTTTTGGAAAAATCGCTTTTGCTAGAACTTACAGAAACCAAAGCTCTTATTCTGCCGCCGATTTTCTCAAGCGTCTCGTGTTCCTTTATGACAACCAAATCGTTAATATCCAAACCGACAACGGCGCCGAGTTCCAAAAAGAATTTAGAATTGCGGCCGGCCAGTTAAAATTAGATCATTATTTCTCTCGAGCTAGAACCCCGAAAGACAATTGTTACGTCGAACGCTTTAATGGCACACTGCAAAAGGAATGGCTCAATGAAGGCAATTTCCACCCCGATATCAGTGTTATGAATCGTAGTCTGACGGACTGGCTTATCCGCTACAACTTTAAAAGAAGGCACGATTCGCTTGGTAATTTGAGTCCAATCGATTATTGTATAAAAAACAAGCAACTGTTACCTATGTACTCAACTCGTACAAAACCTTGACAAATTGAGAGATAAATGATATACTGTCAATATAATATGACTACACAAAATGACAATTTAATCCCCATCTTAAAACTGGCTGGCTTTAACCAGAGCGAAGCCAAGATTTATTTAACTTGTCTGGAAATCGGGGCCAGTTCCGCCTGGGATATTTATTTAAAAAGCGGAATCAAACGCCCGACTTGTTATGCTGTCCTCGATAACCTAGTTGCCGATGGCATTGCCAGTAAAAGTTTCGACGGCAAGCGAACTATTTTTTCTGTCGTTCAGCCGCAAGAACTTTTATTAACCATTGATAATCGCAAAAACGAGTTTAAAGAGTCTTTGCCGCTCTTTGACGCCGTGGCCAGTCAATCGATGGAAAAACCTAAAATTAGAATCTATGAAGGCATTGAGGGGGTGCGCCAGGCCTATATGTTAAGCCACGCTCAGCCAGAAGACAGTGAAGTTTTGGTGATGGGCTCGCCTGATGTCTGGATCCAATATGCTGAAGCCAACCGCGCTTATATTAGCGATCGCATGAAGAATAAAATTCATTTACGTATGATCTTACCAGACCTAAAAAAGAATAAGGTCTTCCTAAAAGACGATATAAAAGAACTTCGTCAAACCAGATTTTTGTCGCTAGACGTCTATAGTCCTAAAGTGGAAACGCAAATATTTGGCAATACTGTTATTTATATTGCTCATTCGGAAAAAACACCGTTTGCCACGGTGATTGAGAACGATTCGATTGCCTATGACGAGAAACAGAGGTTTGAACTACTCTGGAAATCAGCCAAAAATTAATTAAATTTATAGATCTATAGCACCGCGCAGCAACGGGTGCAACCAGGAACAAACATTCCGTGTTTCTTTATGGTTTTACGAAACTGACAAAATGCCGGTGAATTCCAAGCCTCAGCAAAACTCATGGTATTGATATTACCCAAGCTCATGTTGTAACAACGGGTGGAAATTGTTAAGTCTCCGTTGGCTAGAATCTGAGAAATTGTCCAAGGGGCGCGACAAGCATGCTGGGCGATTATCACATGAGGGTCATTATAAAAATCGTCAATCTGCTTTTCGGTTGTCAAATCTGGAGAAAAACCCAAATTTGTCTTTTTAGCATAAAGTTTTTTGACCTTGTTCAGCTCTTTTAATAAAACTGCTGGTTTAATTTTCTTTAAGTCCACCGCTGAAACGCAAGAAGCGGTCGCCTTGGCGATATGCCCGTATTTCTGGTTGTGTTCATCAGCCATCGCCTTGGTCACATAATTATAATGAGAGATAGTAACCGTTTGCGGTTTCAAATCAATAATATCTTTCATGAAAGCTTCAAGTTTATCAAAATTGTAATTGGAAATGGTGCAGTTAATATTTAATTTCGGGTTTTCTTTCCCCAATTTTTCCTTCCATTTAGCAATTTCTTTAATCCCATCGGTCGCCTTTTGAAATATTTGGGGTACGCCACGGATATAATTATGAGTCTTCACTGGGCCGTCAATCGAAACCCAAATATTATTGACATCAGATTCCACAAAATCCTTCGCGTATTTTTTCAAGAGAATTCCATTGGTAGTAATGGCAATTTCTAAACCAGATTTGCGTACATATTTGGCAAATTTAAAGAGATCTTGATAAAGAAGCGGTTCGGTCGAAATAACCGAGATCAAAGGCTTAAAATGTTTAACTTCGTCAACAAGTTTTTTGAGTCGAGATAGTTTGAGTTCTACCGGGCGTTTACCGTCAATTCTTAAGTTCTTAAAAAATTGACTATCTTTGATACCTTGACCAACATCGCACATTTTACATTTTGAATTACAAACGCTATTTAAACTCAAAAATATTGTCGCCGGCCAATCAGACTTGCCCGACATACCAAAATATGAATTTTTTATACCCTTGAGACCATTATCAATTGCTTTTTCAATGCCCATATCGCCTTTCTTTAAAACTTTTCAATTTCTTTTAAATTAACGGATTTGCCCCAACTAAGCAAGATTTTAATTTCGGAATTTGCCTTTATATCAGAACTTAAATTGATCACTTGGGCCGGTGATTTTTTGCCAAAATCGGTTGCATACCAACCGGAAACTGGTGATGTTTTACCTTCATCTATTTTTATTTTGACCGGAGATAAAATTGCTATTTTCAGGATTTTTTGGCCGAATTTTACTTCAACCAGATTTTGAGAGATGATTTCAGCCTTCAGCCATGGAAACAAGTGCAATAAACTATTAATTTTGTGTTTGCCTTTAGCTTTAAAGCTGTCCTTTATGAGACAAAAATTATCTTTTTTTGAAAAAAATATTTCTCTTTTGATTTGAACTGGATCTTCTAATCTTTGATAACCTGTGTGTTCGCCAGAGACATAATCCATATCTGAATCGAATTTAGACTTGAGGTTTTTGCCCTGGGCTGTCTGCTTCAGAGTCCAGGGATAATCTACTAAAACATTTTGATCTGTATCGTCAATAATCGCCACATTGTGTCCCTTGGCACTTCTAAAGTATTGGTGAAATGGCTGCTCTGTAGTATAGACGTAGGAGCCAATATCCGTAATTATTGTTTGGCCATCAAGGCTTAAACCAAAATTCAAAGTGTCGGAATGACCATGTGTACCCAGCTCTAAATTGGGGTCATTTGTCCCCATGCCAACAGGTCCGCAATCGAAAAATAACCATGAACTGGTTCGAGACCAATCTTTTCTTAAAAAAGCGTAACCACTATCGGGAAACAATTTACTAACAATTTTTGGATTTCTTGGTTTTAAATTATTAAATTTTTGAAGCTGGCGCGGATTGATATAGAAACCACTTTCATCTGATTGATCAGCATCTTTGTTCTCGAATTCCTTGTTATTAAAAAGTATTGCCACTAAGTTCAGATAAGGTCTGGCGTCCAGCACATCATTATCTAAAAGAAAAACGCGGGCGCCATCGGCATCAGAAATTGGTTGGTAAAAACCGTTTGGCTGAGTGGCATACAACAAGAACTCTGCCATCTTTTTAATCGTTTGACTAATTTGAGCCGGAATTTTTAGTATTTTTTTAAGTTTTAATAGTTCTAAGAGCAACAAGAATTCTAAAATAACCCGATGGTAACTTAAAGATTGTTCATAGCTGGCGCCATCGGGATAAATCTGCTTTTTGAGCTCATCTTCTAAAATGCTTTGGGCTCGCTCTAAATATTCTGATGAGTGGGTAATTTCCGGAAAAAGACTGCACAAGACAATTTGGGCTGCCGCGTTACCCAAAAGATGGTTACTTGAACGTTCACCAATTTCATAATATTTATCAATATAATTAGCGTGATCTTCTAAGGAAGAAAATATTTTTTGCCAAATTTCTTCTGTTAAAGACGGTGATTGAATAAAAACGCCCAGGGCAATTGTCCAACTAATGGCTCTGTGAGAGACAATCAGCGTTTGGGTCCAAGCATGGTTAAATTCATAAGGATTTTGCTCTAGCCAACTAGTCATCTCTGCAATAAATTCTTGAGCATATTTTTCATCATGCGTTAGCGCGTAGCATTGGGCCAGACGAATAAAATGCAAATGCTTATTGAATTCCCAAACCAGTTTTACATCGCCAATATAATAAGGATTTTTAAAACCGTTAGCATAAGTAATTTGGTTTAATTCTTCGAACTTTCCTTTCACCCAAGACTTTTCCGAATCAAAAGCGGCAGACCAGTCAATTGTTTGACTAAATTTTCTTAATTTATTTAAAACCGTAAATTCGTGCTTAAGAATTTTCCCACCTTGAGCCAGAATTTTTTCTTTTTGTTGAAAAGAGGGAGTCACGAAATTATCTATCTGTATTAACCAATTTCTTTTTAATTTTTGAAAATAAGCTAAAGAGTTTTCTGGTATCATAACAGGTTTAACCAGTTTCCCCGAAAGAAAGTCTGTCATTTTCTGATCGATTAGCCTGAAACGATTATCCCAGGTGTTCTTTTGGGCTAACTGTATTCTTTTTTGTCTTGTAGCTGATGATTGTTTCTCTTTTAAGGCAATTTTGACTTGTTTTAAAAATTCTTGAGGATTTTTTCCAACCAGAACCAACTTGTCCAATCCTCTCAAACAATCCATGGGCGTAGATACAATCGGCTTGCCCGCAGCCAAACACTCAAAAAGTTTTAATGGTTGCGACGCCCGAACAAACCATTCTTCTTGAATATAAGGTATTAGACAGACATCAAATTCACGGATAAGTGCTGGCAGATTTTCGACTGGTTGTTTGCCAATAAATTTAACATTAGGAGACTTTTTCAAGGATTTTAGATATGGGTTTTGGGTGGAAACCGGTCCGATTAATGCAATCAAACAATTGGGTAATTTTTGTGCTAAATAGGCTAAAATTTCATAATCTACTTTAGCTGAAAGGTTTCCAGCATAACCCAAAACTGGTTTCGAGCCAAATAAATTAGTCTTTTGCTCTTGGGTTTGTTTATAGAGTTCATAATCAACCGCATTGCTAGTAAGAAAAGTTAACGGATTAATTTTACTATGTTTTGCGGCAATGCCTCGGCTTACCGCAAAAACTAAGTCGGCTTTTACAAGCAGTTCCTTTTCTTCCTCGAGAACAGTTGTTTGGTGCTTGCTTAGACTGAGTTGGGCAATGCCGCTATAGTCCTCGGTACAGTGGTAGACGCTCAAGACCGGTTTAAATATTTCGATCAGACCGGCTAGCTGATAATTATAAAACCAAAAAATCGGATCTTTAATACCAAAAGAATTAATAATTTGTTGGACATAATAAGCGTAAACCTGATTACGATAATTTTTGTCTCTAACGTAAGGAATTTTTACCAGATAAAAATTTTCGGCCACTTTTTCGATTGGCCTAAAGTATTCCCTCCAACGGTTACGATCGTATAAAGCTGGGATAATCGGTCGTTCGAAAAAGAAGACTCGATTGTAGCGAGTTAATTTTTTAACCATATGGTAACGGTTGGAAACCATCTCTTCAGACCAGTCAGAAAATGAATAAATAAAAATATCACGATTTTTGAGCATATAGACTTTCGTAAATTTTAATTAGCTTTTTCTCTTCAACCTCCCAGTTGCATACTTTTGCAGCTGCCAGAGATTTTAACTTCATTTGATTTAGTTTACTGCGATTAGCTAACGCGTTAATTTGTTTGGCAATATCTTTCGGCTTATATGGGTTAAAAGTTGATCCGTTATGAAAGGCCTTAACAATTCTTTTCAGTTCCGGAAGATCGGATAGGGCCAAGGCTAATCCGGCCATCATATATTCATAAACTTTATTTGGCAGACAAAGTTTGTTATTAATATTGCTGGGTATATAAGCTACTAAACCAATATCTGCTGTTTTGGCTTCTTCAATTAATAAATCCATCTCTACAGGATCGAAGAATTTAACATTACGTCTTCCACTATTTTGAGCGATAAGCTTAAGATTTTTTAAAACTTTTTCATCCCCTAGCCCTCGAAAATGAATTTCTATATTAGGGTTAAGATACTGGCCCGCTTGAGCAATTTCTTCCAGACCGCGATTAACGCTATAGCGACCTTGATATAGAGCAATAATTGTTTTTCGATCATGCTTGGTCGGTTCAGTGACAATCAACCTCGGACAGTTGTAAATAATACTTTTAGGAGTAGATTTCGGAAAATGATACATCTTCTCCAGTTCATCAGAAAGTGATTGGTTCACAGTAATAAAATGATCCACTTTACCAATCAGAAACTTCTCCATTTTTTTAAAAAGCCAATTAATAAGTTTCGGGTACGGTAAACCTTGTTCTGTCCAAATTTCATGAGCGTCATAGACAAGTTTGGCGCCGGTTTTTTTCTTGATTTGCCAGCCCGCCCAAAGAGTATCCAGATCATTGGCATGCACAATATCTGGCTTAAATTTACAGCCTTCTTCGATCAAATACTGGTTTAAAGAACTGTAATAATGTTTGTAAAACTTATAGATATTTAGAAGGCTGATCGTTTTAATCAAGATTGATTTAAAAGAGAATTTATCTTGAGAAGCGTCTGAATCTTGATGCAATTCCTGGATTTGAGGCTCAATCCGAGAAGACGATACTGGAACAGCTGGCTTACTCAGAACAGAACTAGCTAGCTGGCGTCGTCTGACCTTAATAATTTTATTCCAAATCCAACGAGTTAAAACATATCTATCTTTGGTTTTTTTTAGTTGAATCTTTGAAACCAATATAATTTTCCTCGGTATTTTTACAAATATAATTCTCAGGACAGCAATAAGATAGCGGATACAAACTCGAATAGAGTGGGCGAAAAAATTTCTTAGAATTCTCAAATTAAATCTAACTAACCGGAAATTTAAGCCGATTAATTTCGGTGTCATATACGGATTAAAAAGACCGCGTTTCACAAGATAGCCAGGTCTCTGTTCAACCAAAGGAGGGCAATTATCGCCAGTCGCCCAAGCAAGAACCAGGGTTTCCAGTTTAGCCTTGGCGGTTGTCTCTGCTTGTTTTTGAACCCGAGGATCATGATTCAGGTCGTTACTAACCAAAAGACATATTTTTGGCTTCATAAGTATAATCCCGGTCGAATCTAGTAAAGTGATTGATATATTTGATAAAGTTTCTTGGCAAGCTTTAAAGAATCGTGATAGTCTTCGACAAATTTTCTCGATTCATGACCAATTTGCGTTAATTGCTCTCGATGAGTTAAAGCCCATTTAAGCTCGGTGTAGATGGTTTTAGGATTAGCATTAATAATCGGTAAATCCGGGTAAAACTTTTTATAAAAAGGTCGGATATATGCCATAACCGGTTTGGACATGGCCATTCCTTCGGCAGCGGTTAATCCATAAGTACCATACCTTAGTTGTTCTACAACCAAATCCGCTTCTTCATATTTTCTTTTTAGCTCTTTGTTTGGAACTTTATCGAAAAAAAGAAATTCAATTTTAAAGCCCTCTTTTTTCAAACGGTTAACTGCTTTACTTAGGAATTCCGTACCTCGAACATCTCCTCTAATCTCCGAGTTTCCTGAAGCATGAAAAATTTTAAATGTTTCTTGAGGCTTAATTATCTTCTCTCTTTTCCAGAAAGAAGTATCAATGAAACCTGGCAGAAGATATCGACTATATTGGTTGTATTCCAGTAATTCTGGCATATGGACCATTTCCAGGTCAGCGTATTTATGTACCTGGTTTAGTAAATGTTGTTTTTTTCTGTCGTCACAGAAAACTTTACAGGTCGCGCAAGTATTAAATTCATAGCTGGAATTCTTTTGCTTTGACCGAATATCACAGCCCCAACTAGAAACGACAATTTTTTTGCCAAATGCCTTCAGAATTTTCATATCCCAGAAATCATCGAACAGCGGGAAATTCGAGTGATAATGAAAAACATCATATTTTAATAAAGCGTAAAGGAAAAAAAACGTTTTGTCTCGATTGATTTGTTTCGCCCATTTGCGATCAAATCGGTGATAAATATTTAAATTAAAATCTGGCTTAGTGCGCATAAGCCACTGGGCGTCATTGTCATCAACCACCATATAGTCACTTTCAATACCAATTCGGCGTAAAGATCGAGACATTTCCCACGGTTGGTTGCAGATTACTATCGGAAGGTGTAAAACTCTCATAACAGAATTAAAACATATGGCAATTCACTTTGTAAAGAAACGCAGAATTTGTTATTTTAGTTTTGCTTTGATAAATTCAATTAAAGGACTTAATGAATATTTTTCCAGATATTTTAAAATTAATTAGAAATCGATCACTTATTTTTAGAATGGGCTACAAAGATATTACTGATCGCTATGCCGGTTCGGCTTTTGGTTTACTCTGGACAATTATGCAACCTTTATTATTAATCAGTATTTATGCTTTGGTTTTTACATTTATTTTTCGAGTCAGGGTAGATAACAATGGCGGACCGATTATTTACGCTTTTTATGCGATTGCCGGTCTTTTGCCTTGGATTGCAATTGCTGATGGCTTGGGAAAAAGCGTCGGTATCGTTACCTCTAAGGGCGCTTTGGTCAAACAAGCAATTTTCCCGGTAGAAATTTTGCCGATTAGCACAGCTCTTACCAGTTTATTGCCCTTATTATCTGGTTTATTAATCTATTTAATCGCAATGCTCATTTTTGCGCCAACCCATTTTTCGTGGTTTTTATTGCTTTTGCCAGTTGTAATCCTACTTCATTTTATTTTTATCTGCGGGATTGGTTATTTATTGTCTATTGTCGGCACCTATTTTCGGGATTTGATTGAAATCGTTTCTTTCTTAATCACTGTCGGCATGTTTATTACACCAATTTTATATCTTGAAAGTTCAATTCCTAAAGCATTTGTTTTACCGATGAAATTGAATATCTTTGCGCATTTAATTTATATGTACCGTGATTGCATCTTTTATGGTCAAATTCGCCATCCTTGGAGCTTTGTGATATTCGGTCTTTGCGCCATAATTGTGTTCTTTCTAGGCATTATAAGTTTTAAAAAGGTCAAACATTTGTTTGCTAATGTTTTATAATCCAAAGGATTTGTTTTATAATCCAGAGGATTTGTTTTATAATCCAAAGGATTTGTTTTATAAATTATGAAAAACGATACAATCATTCAGGCAAAAAATTTAAGTAAAACGTATAAGCTTTATAAACATCCTTCAGACATTTTGAAAGAGATAATTTTTCGTAAAAATTTTCATCGTGACTTTGCGGCCCTTAAAAATATAAATTTCGAAATTAAAAAGGGCGAAGTTGTGGGTATTATCGGACGCAATGGTTCCGGCAAATCAACTCTTCTAAAAATGATTGCCGGCACATTAGATAAAACCGAGGGCAGTATTAAAATCAAAGGAAAAGTTTCTGCCATCCTTGATTTAGGACTTGGTTTCAACCCGGAATATACCGGAAGGGACAATATTTATAATGGAGCGATGATTTTAGGTATGACCAAGGGGGAAATCGATAAAAAAGTCGATTCCATTATTGAGTTTTCAGAATTAGACGAATTTATCGACCAACCATTTAAAACTTATTCTTCAGGGATGCAAGCTAGACTTACTTTTTCAGTTGCCACCGCGATTGAACCAGAAATATTGATCATTGATGAAGCTTTAGCGGCCGGAGACATGTTTTTTACAACTAAATGCATGGATCGCATTACTAAAATGTGCCATTCTGGCGCAACCGTGCTTTTTGTTTCGCACTCCTTGCCTTTAGTCCAAAAACTTTGCCAACGAGCCATTTACTTAGACAAAGGCAAATTGTTAAAAGATGGACCAGCTTTTGAAGTTTGCCAAATCTACGAACATTCGGTCATGGAGGAAACCAGTATTAGACTTCAGAAAGAAAACACTCGACAGAAAAAAATTATTGAAAAACAAAATCAGAAACAAAGCCAAGGACAAGATGATTTTCTTGATAAAAGAATATGGAAAAATGGGCCGATAGATATTACTAAGGTTCAAATTTTAGATAAAAATAACAATGAAAAATATTCTATCTATCAAAACGACAAAATGATTTTAAGGATTAGCTACAAAACTAAAAAACAGTTGAAAAAAGTTGGCGTTTGGGCAATCTTTATGAGAACAGACGGGATTTATGCCACTAGTGCTATTTCTGAAAATGAAGAACAATTTTATAACCTGGAAAATGAAGGATATATTGATGTAGTCTATGACCCAATTCTCTTAAGTGATGGCTTTTTCTTGATTAGCTGCGGGCTTTACCCCTGGCAAAAAAAGATGTTGCCCTCATTAATTAAAGAAAAATCATATATTATTAATGATCGCGTTTGCCGGGTGGAGATTAAAAGAAAGGGTTGGCCTTTGCAAACAGTATACGATCAGCCAATCGAGATCAAACACCATGGAACATAGCCCATTCCTTATTTATCAGAGTTGGCGCGAAACAAATAATCGATAGCTGAAAGATTGTCAATAAAATTGTCCCCTGGTTGGCGATATTTCGGAGGTTTGAAACTTTGAAATTTAATTTTTATACCAGCTTTTTTAAAAATTTCCTGATCTAAATAAGTTTTCCCCATGACTCCGGAAAGATAAACATCAGCCTGAAAATTTTTGTTAATATCTAATAATTTCTGGCTATGTTCGGATTTTAATCCCAAACTCGAAGACAGTTCCATTGGAACTTGAACTTTTAGCTCTTCAGCCATTAGGCACATTAACGATAGATTAAATTGACAAAGATTTGTGTTTTTTTGTTCATAAATTTTTTTAATTTTGCCATAAAGACGATCGAAATTGGCAGTTTTACTATAGTTATACTGGAGCGATTTTAAATGTTTTTGACGCCAATTTTGCGTTTCATCAATCTGAACATCTTTAATTTTATCTTTCAGATGCCCTTTTGTCGGTATTGTTAACCATTTTTTATCACCATTTACCTTGATCTGATTGCGATTGATAAAAGAATTTTTTTCAAATTGGGCATCGTCAAGAATAACAAATAGATCAGACTGGCGCATTTTATCAAAAAAACCAAGCCAAGGTAAAAAATATGGCTGATGAATAGAAACCGTAAAACCCTTGAGAGGCAACACAAAAACTGTGTATGTGTCTAAAAATAGTTGTCTGATTTTATCTGGTTTATTCATGGAAAATAAACGTAAGCCTTGATCGGAAATTCTTCGAAAAAAATTCTTGGTGTAAAACCTGACCAAGCTCGGTTTCTTGAGTGTTTCGGCAACAATAGACGTTAAATTATTGTCCTGGGCCTTAAGCTTTATAAATTGCAACATTTTCGAGCCCACCCCCTTGTTTTCAGAAGAAGGATCGACAACTATTCTATGTAAATGCCCTGACCTACCCTTTTTGGAAACAATTGAAAATCCTAAAACTTTATCGCGATCCAAAGCTAAGCAAGAAAACTTATATTTTAAAGGTATATCTTTCAAAAAATTTTCTTTTCCCCAGGTCTCAAAATTATTCATCTGTAATTTATCAAGATGTAGAATCTGATCTAAAAATTTAACTAAAATTGTTTTATTTAAAGTTTTAATCAACATTTTTTTGCATAAATTTTAATAACATCGTTGACGGCTAAATTTTCTGGTAATTTTTGGCTAAAAAGCAGTAGAAAATAGCGCCAATACATTTTCCAGCCAGTTTCTTTATAATCACCGACTGAAGAGCTCCAAAGTGTTTCTTCTAGGATTTCGAATCCCGCTTTAGCCAATATATCCCTCAACTGATGCCGGCCAAAATAAAAAAGGTGGAATTTGGGAACCATATGAACATAATTTTTGCCAATAATATTTCTGGTGATAAAATTGTCGAAATTGATTGTTTCAATAAAAAGAAGGCCATCTTTCTTTAAAAGTTTGGCGGCCAATTTTACTTCTTTTAGGGGATTTTCCACGTGTTCCAAAACATCATTCATCACAATTACATCAAAAGCGGATTTTTCATGACCCAAAGAGGCTAGATCGCCGCAATGCATCTTTTGGTGAAGACTTTTTCGAGCGTAATCGACAGCCCAGTGTGAAATTTCTATTCCCTCGGCATTCCAACCTCGATTGCTGGCTTCTTTGACAAAAAACCCTGTAGCTGCACCAACATCTAAAATCCTGCCTTTAGCCGGTTTTATGTTCTCTAACCGCTCGAAAATGATCTTAAAACGCTTTAAACCATCGCCTTCTAAATAGTTTTTATTGTAATCAAAATAGCGCGAACGATCAGTTTTTTCCTTTTTCGGACTGTAATAATAATTCTTGTCATAATGTTCTCTGATTTCTGTCCGATTGAGTTGCGGATTTGTAAAAATAAGTTGGCATTTTTGACAAATGACTACTTCCATGTCGTCTTTTTGACAGAAATGTTTAAAATTTTCCCCTAAACAAACCGGACAAGCAATTTTATTCATCCACCTTCCTTAAGAGCAAAAAGGCTTCGGCAAACTCCAAGTTAGCGCAAAACCCCCGATATTGAGCCAGGGCGATAATACCTTTACCCCATTTGGCAGATCGGTTTTTCTCGGTTTCATATTGATTAAACAATTTTAATTTTTTCTCCGGGTTAATTTTGGCATAAACATTCGGCCTAAAAAAATTAGCGCTAACTAATTGCCCATTCTCGGTCGTCTCTGGTATTTCGTAAGAATATAACTCCTTAATATTAGAGGAAAATGGCCGACAAGCCACAATTGTTGCTTCCGCCACAATTCTATGGTCTCGATTAAGATCCCCCGTAAAATGGGTATAAATAATTTCTGGGTTAGTTTCCTTGATCGCGTTTTCGATCCATTGGACAATTTTATTAAAATCTTCTCGATCAAGACCTTGATCAGGAAATAAATGAGACAAATGAGACAAATAAGTTATCTGAAGTCGGCGACAGACTTTTGTAGCGGCTTTTTGACGGTCTTTTATCTCTTGGGACAGAAATCCTGGCCGACCTGAAACTCCGTCAGCAGCGAAAACAACTGAAACCTGATGTTTTTTCTTGACTAACTCGTAGATTGTACCGCCGCAGCCCAAGACTTCGTCGTCAGGATGGGCGGCAATAATCAATACTTTCATATGGTCTCCAACACATAATTTAATACTTCAGTAATATAAATCGCTTCTTTGTCTTTTAAGCCCGGGGAGATTGGCAAGGAAATTTCGCGAGAAAACATTTCCTCGGTAATTGGCAAATCGCCTTCCTTATAATGATATTTTTGAGCGTAATAACTCATTAGGTGCAAAGGAATAAAATGGACACTGGTTTGAATATTGAATTCTTTTAATTTTTCGATGATTTCTTCTCTTTTTATTGCTGGCACTAGAATCGGAAAGAGATGCCAAATATCGGTTTCATTCCTCCGAGGGATCTCTATTTGCGGTTGATTAGACAAATTTTGGATATAAATATTGGCGATTTCCGATCTTCTCATATTATTTTTGTCTAGTTTTTTTAATTGTTCAACCCCCATAGCCGCAGCAAAATCTGTCAAAACGTAATTTAGACCTGGCTCAATAATATCATAACGCCATTTGCCATTGGCGGCGTAACGCGAGCTGGCATCAGCGTTCATCCCATGAAGCCTTAGATTCTTAATTCTTTGGGCTAAGTCACTATCTTCAGTCACAATCATACCCCCTTCGCCGGTGGTCAGATTTTTTGTTGGGTAAAAACTAAAAATTCCCGCTTTGCCCCACGTCCCAGAGGGACGATTATTTATTGAAGCCCCGGGACTATGGGCGCAATCTTCGATTACTGAAAGATTATATTTTTTTGCCAGCGTCATTATTTTAGGCATATCCGCCATTTGACCGGCGAAATGAACAACTAAAATGGCTTTGGTTTTCTTGGTAATCTTTCTTTCAATATCTTCCGGTTCAATCAAGAAAGAACGGTTTATTTCGGCAAAAATTGGCTTCGCGCCGACTATTTCCAATATATTGGCGCAAGAAGAAAATGTATAACTTGGTAAAATAACTTCATCACCATGACCAATATTTAGCCCCAAAAGCACCAAATGCAAACCAGCAGTAGCGGAATTAACCGAAAGAGCATATTTTGAACCAATAAAATTTCTAAAATCTGCTTCAAATTCTTGATTCTTTTTACCCATCGTTAGCCACCCTGATTTGAGGACAGAGGTAACAGCCTGTATCTCTTGCTTACTTATCTGTGGTGGCGAGAATAAAATATTTTTATTAATCTTTTTTGGCGGATTAATTTCTTTAGGTTGAAAAGACTTGATCACATTTTTTAAGACTAAGTCAATTTGTTTTCTATTCATTGTATTAATTGTTTTTAAATTTTTAAGGGCAGTTTGAATTTTGACTTCTGAAACTTCGATAGGTTTAATCTCCATAATCATCTTATGCCCAGAATTAACAATTTTTTCTTCTTTTTCTGAGAGGGTTTCGCTCAATTTCTCACCTGGCCTGACACCAATAAATTTAAATTCATATTTATCAGGTTCAAGACCACTCAGCTTAATCAAATCTTTGGCTAAATCCATTATTTTGTATTGTTTACCCATTCTCAAAGCAAAAAGTTGTCTTCCGGAAGATAAAGCTGCTGCCTGAAAAATTAAACTCACCGCTTCTGGAATAGTCATAAAATATCGTTCCATATCCGGGTGAGTGATTGTCAAAGGCTTGTTTTGGCTTAATTGTCTTTGCCATAACGGTATGACTGAGCCAAATGAACCTAAAACATTGCCAAATCTAACTATAGAAAAAGAGGTCCCATTATTTTTCAGACTTAATATTTGTTGTTCGGTAAATCTTTTCGTTGCCCCCATAATCGAAACTGGTTCAACCGCCTTATCAGTGGAAATGAACACAAATTTGCTAACATTATTTTCTAAGGCTAACTTAATCACATTGTCTGAACCTAAAATATTGTTTTTAATCGCTTCTTTTGGTGTCTGTTCCATTAGATGAACGTGCTTATGGGCTGCGGCATGAAAAACAATTTCAGGTCCAAAAGAGCGAAAAACCTGCCTCAGATAATGATAATCTTTAATATCCCCGACTTCGACCTTAACGCGTTCATTATTGAGATCATTTTGGACTTCAAATAAACCGTTTTCGAAATTATCAATCAACAGGAGCTGAGCAGAATCAAAAATTAAAGCTTGTCTAGCTATTTCCCGGCCAATTGATCCGGCCGCACCAGTAATTAATATTTTTTTATTGGCTAAAACTTTTTTAATTTCAGACGCGTCTAGATTGATTGGCTCTCGGTCTAATAAATCTTTAATTTCAATATTTCTAATTTTACCTGGAGCAACTTGCCCTGAAGAATAATATTCAATCGACTCAAAAATACCAGGCATGATTTTAAAGTCAGCCCCAATATCTTTGACTAGATCAATAATCTCTCTTAGACGTTTCCCCTTAAGAGATGGTATAGCGAGATAAATTTGGTCTATTTTATTGTTTGATAGAATTTTTTTTAAGTCGTTAATCTTACCTAGAACAGGAATATCACTAAAACCGGTTATTTTTTGATCATCTAAAAAACCGACCACTTGCCAATCTTTCTTTAAACTCACCTCGGCAAGAAGTTGGCGCCCTCCTTCTCCGGCACCAATAATCAATATTTGTTTTTTCATTTCTTCTTTAGGGCATAAAAACTAATATAACCGTATTCTTCCATTAATTTCTCATTTAAGGATAATTTTGCCGCCATCTGGTTGATTTTCGAGCGATATTTCGGTTCCAGCGGAGCAATCATGTAAGGATAAAAAAAGTGACTTAAAAAATAATAGAGTCCAAAATTATTCTTTTCAACAATCTGAAAATCTTTTTTAATTTCAGATTCAAACTTTTCTCTCTCAAAATACAAATTAAAATCCACTACTTTATCAGTTTCCAGGCCATTATCTTTACGAATCCGATTAAGATTCTTGAGCCCATCGGTAAAACCTTCGGCTAATAAAAACCAGCCGCCCTTGGTCAAAGCTTCGGAAATTAATCCCAGCGCTTTCTTTTGTTCTGGCCAAGAAAGAATATTAACCAGACAGCGTTTCGAAATAATGCAATCGTATTTCTGGTCAGAAAATAACTTTCCAATCTCCAGAGCCGAACCTTGAATCCATTCAACATTTTTTACTTTGGCTTTTTTTTGGTTTTCTTGGGCAATCTTGACCACTGAAGGAGCCGGCTCTATACCAACAATTTTTTTTACTTTTGGAGCAAATTCCATTGAGGCCAAACCGTCGCCAGAACCGACATCCAAAACAGTCATGGTTTTTTTGAGATATTTTTTAATAAATTCTCTTTCGAGCATGTCCAAGTTGGGATCATTCGAACTAATTGCTTTTTTAGTGGTCTTTTGAGCCAGATTCTCCCAAAAGTCGTTATTTTTTACCATAGTCAGATCTCCTTCTTCCATCTTATTAGTGAACACCATATAATAATGTCGAATAGGAACAATTCCATATGATAGACTTACTTTTTAAAAATGCCATAATTCTCTCCGACAATCAAGCAAGGCCAATTTTTAAGTCAAACTCACTAGGTATAAATCAGGGCAAGATTGCTGTCCTAAACAGAAAAACGCTTCCAGCTAAAAAAATCATTGATCTCAAAGGAAAAATGGTTATTCCGGGTCTAATTAATTGCCACACACACGCCGCTATGAACGCTTTTCGTGGCCTAGCCGATGATTTACCACTCAAAATTTGGTTAGAAAAGCACATTTGGCCGACAGAGAAAAAACTATTGTCACCCGCTTTTGTCAAAAAATGGACTAAGCAAGCCTGCGCGGAAATGGCTACTGGTGGCACAACTTGTTTTTCCGATATGTATTTTTTTGAGGAATGGGCTTCAAAAGCTGCTCGCCAATTTGGCCTTAGGATGGTCGCAGGTGAAGCAATTTTAGATCTGCGGCCAGAATCATTGGAACTAACGAAAAATCTTTTAGAAAGTCGCTCAGAGCCGCTCACAACTATTTCTATTGCCCCTCATTCAACATACTCTGTCGGCGAAGAGAGGCTAATCCAAGCTAAAGCTTTAGCTGATAAATATAACGTTAAATTAACGATTCACGCCGCTGAAACCAAAAACGAACAGAATGATGTTAGTTATCTAAATAAAATTGGCATTTTAGACGAGAACACTATCCTGATTCATGCTATTTGGGTAAATGATCGAGAGATTGACATTTTAGCTAAAAAACAGGTTAAAATTGTTCATTGCCCACAATCTAATATGAAATTGGCTTCTGGCATAGCACCGATTGCCAAAATGCTTCAGGCTGGGATAACCGTGGGACTAGGAACTGATGGCGCCGCTTCCAATAACAGCTTG
>Ga0247841_10006560_pt1 | contig 17871 bp, 20 predicted proteins | sample LaCruzMarch2015__2_FD_192410 | JGI IMG/M metagenome (GOLD analysis project Ga0247841, IMG submission 192410) | Freshwater microbial communities from meromictic Lake La Cruz, Castile-La Mancha, Spain - LaCruzMarch2015_18m | ecosystem: Environmental > Aquatic > Freshwater > Lake | place: Spain... | reverse complement strand
ATTAAATAAACATAATGGTTTATGAAAAAAGATAAAATAAATAATGGTCTTTCAAATGGCGTAATGAAAACAATGTTAATGAATCATTTGACTGGACGAGCAAAAACTGCAAATAAACTTTATTTAGATATGTATTTTAGATCCTTAAATGAATCTAAAAAACTTTTAAATGAGGCGCTTATACTTTTTACTAATAAGGCTTACGAGAGATCTTATTTTTTGGGATTTTCTGCACTAGAAGAAATTTCTAAATCGCAAATAGCAGCTGATGTATACACGGGATTTATAACAGAAGATGAATTTAAAAAAATTTATAGAGATCACAAAGAAAAGATATTGAGGGTTAAATGGATTCAGTTAGATGGTAATGTTTTCCCTTGTTTTAACTATGATGGTGTTAAAATTAAAGATTTTGATTTTAAGAAAAAACTTAAGTCTATGTATGTTGATGTCGATTTTGTTAGAGGAGAAATATCGTCACCAAGTATTTGTATTTCCAAAGAAGATGCTAAAAGCATTCTAAAGGCAGTTGAAGTTGGGTTGCAAAGTATTTTCATGGTCACGGAGATAAATGGCGAGCAAATAGGAACTAAAGGATTCATGAAATAAATTTAATTGTTTGTTAAAATACCGCCCTCGACCTAGGCGGTATTTTGTATAAAAAATCCTAAATTATTTTGCCCCGTATCGCTTGCATTTCTGCATTTTGACTAACAAAATAAATAGGACTATTTATCTTCGATGTTGTATTTGGTCAACTCTATTTTCCTTTAGATAATTAATAATATCTTCTTCGGAAAAACGGAGAACGCCGTTGATCTTGTAGAAGGGAATCTTTCTTCCTTCGACAATGCGATAGGCGGTAGTCTGAGATATGTTAAATATTTGACCAAGGTCCTTAATTGATAGGAGTTTTAAATTTTTTAGAGATATATCGTTCATATCCTATATTTTACTATAAAATTAAATAATTTAGAATATTCTTCCTTGTGCTATTAATTTCATATTACGTCAAACGGAACACGGGAAAATGCCCCTTGTGGTGTGCCATTTGTTCCATTTACTCCCTAAATACCCGACCGACTGCCGTTATTTTGCCCCAATATATATCTTCAAAAACCCTTTGAAAATTGCTATATCATTGGTTCTAGACAGACACGGGGAGCATCGATGAACTAACAGGTTGTAAAAGGCCTGTTTTTTCATAATCTTGGCCAAATTTTACTGGTCCGAAACTGCTATTTACACGAGGCATCCATTCTGCTAAAAATCCGCCCCCTAAAGTGTGTTTTACCCTTATTTTATCGCCCTTTAATTCAAAGTCCGAAAATAATTGCGATAAAACTAGTCGCTTAGTTTCAACCTCCTCTTCGGTGTTATCAATTAGGTCGGGGGCTTCATAAGCTAAGCGATGAAGTTTGATTCCTTTTTCAAAATCACTTATTTGATTAGCCGGGCTAAATTGTTTTATTTTTTTCTCTAAATCTATTTTTTCAGAATTAAATTCATTGTATTTTTTAAGGTAAAAATCTTCAGTAATTTTGCCGTCCAATTTATCATTGTAGATTAGGTCTAACCTATTCTCAATTCGCTTTAAACTCTCCTCCAAAGCCTGTTTCTGGCTTTTTAAGAGGTTATTATTAGTGGGTGCTACTTCTTTCATTGTATTTTCTAACCAATCAATTAAGTCCGGTGTAACGGCTTGCATTTGTTTTAGATAAACCATTAGTTGATCAATAATATCTTGTTCTCTTACTCTAGTATTTTGCGAGCAAGAACGATAATGATTACAAGTTCCATAAATATGACCTTTTCTTTGACTCCAACTAATAATGCCACCACATTCAGTGCAGCGCATATTGCCTTTGAAAATAAATAGATGCTTTTTAAATTGAGTCGCCGATAATTTACGTTTAATTTTTAATTGCACTTTATCAAATAATGCTTGGGATATTATTGGCTCATGATTGCCCGAATAGACTTTTTTATTCCAAATAATTTGTCCGGTATAAAAAGGATTGGTCAGCATACTATGTAAAGTATTTTTAGCTAACATTTTTCCCGATGGTGCTTTTAAGCCTTCATCAAACATTACTTCTGCTAGAAAGTTTAAAGAATAATTACCGCTCGCATATAATTCAAAGGCTTGTCTAATTAAGGGAGCATTTTTTTCATCAATTATTTGCGTCTTATGCCCCTTGTCGCCGATTGTCTTATAACCCAAACACGGACGTTGCGGCATCCAACCAGATTCTAGTTTCGCTTTCTGTCCTTTCTTTACTTCTTCACTTAAATTGTTTGTATAAAAACGGGCAATAGCCACTTTCATATCCCAAACTAAATTTTCATGGGCCCTGGTGTTGCGATTAACAATAAAGTTTTCTTTTACAAAATGAATCTCGTGTTTTTCATCTTCATTTATCCAGTCACTAATAATTGCAGCATCCCTTAGATTGCGAGTTAGTCTGTCTATTTTTTCAACTAGAATAAGATTAAGTTTATTCTTTTTAGTATAAACCAACATTTCCGAAAAAGTCTTCCTGATCAGCTTGCCGCTGGCGGATTCAGAAATTTTGTATGTTTTCACAATACTAAAATCATTACGACTAGCGTAATCTTTGAGTAGTTTCTCCTGAGCTTCTAAAGAATAACCTTTTTCTTCTTGCTCTTTAGAGGAAACCCGACAATATAAAATGCATTTTTTGTCCGTATTTTTCATATTTTTAGTAACTAAAAGGGAGCGGCTCTGTGCACACTAACTAAATATCGCCAAAAGCAATACTTGCCAGTCAGAACCGCCCCCTTTTAGGGGACAAGTATAAAAAAAGCCTCTGGCTATTGTATTTAATTAGTGTGCATTTTCATATTAGCAAAATGTCTAGATAATTTCAACTTTTTTAAACCGCTATAATAAGCGACTAATTGATGACCAAGTTCAAATGCCTCGGAATCAGTCAGATCTCGTCCGTAATCATTTTTAATGATTATCTTCAGTTGTTCTAGTCTGAACTTGCTAATCATAAATATATTTATCGTAAAAAGTTTGTGCAGGACTTTTTACTCAATTTCTTTGAGAGCCTTTTCGTAAGAGACTAGTTTACGCTCGAGCATTTCTTGGCTTTTAGAATGTTCGAAACATTCTCCGGCCGCCAGCGCCTTTTTCATGCCGTTTATTTTTCCAATTAACCATTCTTGGTAGCCGTAAGCTCCGAAATTAATTTTTTCTAAGTTCGCCATATTATTTAATTTGATAAATGTTTACCATTACTTCACCTCGATATTTATTGCTAAATTCCTTTTCATAAACTTTTTCTGGTGGCGGAGAATAGCCCATTAACATCTCTTCGCATTCTTGGCCTTTAAATTCTTGAGGACGATTTAAGTTGCGAGAGTAAAAGAATTTCTTTTTGCCGAAGTATTTTCGGTTAAACGATTCTTTGCTTAAATACTTAGAAACGTATAAGCCGACATTATTAATTGATTTAATTTTATTGATCTTTACGAAACCGTGTCGCCAAATTTTCTCAATTTTTTTAACCTCAATTTTTTGATTAAGTAGTAGGTGATAATGAATTGCTCCACCGAACTCTTTCTTGATATTGGTGCGGAAATAATAATCGCCTTGAAATTCGGGAACCGCTAAATACTTGATACCGGGGAAATTGTATTTGAGCCTTTGCATAAAAGTCATAAACAGATAATTACATTTCTCAAATTCGGTAATATCTTTTTTATTCTCAAACTTATTTTCATCAAAAGTCAGAGTCAGGAAAGTGATAAAATCGGGGTTGCTATTTACTAGGCGCATAATGGTCATTCTGGTTCGTCTAAGCGCACCACTTCTCATTTCCGTTTGTTCTTCTCGGGGTTTATTCTTCCGTTTCTTCCTATGGACCGCCTTCTTGCCTAAGACGATTTCATTTTGATAAATATATTCTTCAATAAATGATCCGGAGATGATTATTTTGGTCTTATAAGTTCCTTTAGATCGTTTTTCTTTAGCTTTTTTAATGTATTCTAAATACTTTAATCGTCCACGTTCTAATCTTTCGTTATCTTTGTTGCCCATATCACTTAAATCTTGTTGAGTGTGCTTATAGTCAAGTTAAGAACATGATTTGAAGTATTGCCGCCCCCACTCCTCCTTTTTTGGCTCCCCCAAGGGGATGCCGCCAAAAAAGGAGGAGGAGCTGCGGGGCTAGCAAGTTCCTTTATTCCTTGTTAGAAACGTAGAAATTTATATTGGCTCTCCTTACTTTTTTGTCCAAAAAATAATAAGGATAAACATTCACGTCTAGGTTGATGATATCTCCAATTTTTCCCAAGTTTAAATCTTTATCATTGATGTAGATCTTAATTGGGAAAACACTACCTTCTGGTTCAAGAAAGATAATTCGCTTTTGAACTGTGGTTCCATCTTTCTTAGTGAACTCATTTATATCGTCTTTTTTTAATGTTCCTTTGATGTTAAACATAAGCATTGTTGTTAATTTTATTAGAGCCCGTCGACTTTTATTTCAGGCTTAAGCTAAGTTTATAACAATAAAAAACTCCAGATAATTGGAGTTTTGATGGAGCTTTGATGAAGCTCTATATTAAAAAAACGGCTAATTTGACCGTTTTAAAAAAGTTATTAACAGACTAGTGAAGCTACTAGCGTTTATCTGTATAAAATATCAAAATCGTAGAAATTGATTTCACGTAATAATTTCCGACTCTTTTTGGCTTTTGTGATAACCGATTTTATATATTTTGATTCATCTTCTATTCTTTTACTAATTTTTTCAATATCTTGCCTAAAGTTAACCGACGAGACCTTAACTTTTTTTATTTTCTCTAACTTTAGCCACTGGGAAAAATCACGATGAGTGGCTAGTTTTGGGTTAGCTTTAAAAAAGTATCTCAAAATTAAGGCTCGGCGCCCTTCAAATTTTATAGTTTCTTCTTTGAAGGTTATTATGCCTAGTTCAGTTATGGAATTGTAGCTATATCTTGGAGGATTTTGTAGTTGTTCATTCTCGGTTTCTTCTGGAGTACTTATGTTAACTTCTGGGTTTTCTTCTTTGCATATCTGGTTCAGAAGTTTCTGATCGGAATTAATCAGTTCATTAATTTTATCTATACATTTTTCAAAGTCGTCAGTATGAAATTCAGCTTCTGACTTAGTTAGGCGCTTTAAAAATCTAGGGTCGGAAGCATCAAAAAACATCAGATTATGAGAAGCAATATTATCAGCTTTTTTGCCTAAGGCATGGCAGCGGTCTAGTTTTATAGAATCGTGAGCCGCTTTAAATAAGGAATAGTATTCTTGCCAGAATTTATAAGAAACATGAAGACGAGAAAGTTCATACCAAAGCTGCTTGTCCATCTTCTTTTCTCGATATTCCTTATTTATATTTCTTTGTATCTCATTTTCTTCGTAGATTTTAGCCTGGATGAATTTAGAAAAAATAGGGTCATTTTCAATAATCTCGACAAACCCATACATAACATAAAAAATACCGCTTAAAGTATTTTCACTATAAGCTAAGTTGCTTTGTTCTCTTAATCTTTGCAAAAAGATTTTGGTCTTTTGTTCTAGCATAAGTAAATAATATGACGATATAAGGGAATTGTCAAAAGCAGGGAAACGGGCTTGATTGTCTATCTGTGGCTTCTCATTTTAGCGTCAGCTTATCGCCCATCAAGGTAGTACAAGTCTCCACTTTGACTGTCGCAAGCAATCAGACGCTATCTCATTTCGTGCCGATAGATAATCTAAGGCGACGTTATCTGGCAATTTAAAATAAGTCGTCAATTTAAATTTATGACATTATCAGTCAAATCAAATTGGACAGGTTCGGAAAACACTTCCAGTCTCGTCCGCAAAGAAATTGCGAAACGTTGGGGCGAAGATGAAGCCAAACGTTATAATCCGTTTGAAAATTGCTTAACCTTCAAAAGATGGTTAGAAAACGGATATGTAGTTCGCAAGGACGAAAAGGCTATTCGGTCTTTTATCGTCATAGAGAAGAAAGATAAAAAAACCGGAACAGTCGTTGAGAGACGACTTAAAACAATTTATCTTTTCTATGAAAAACAAGTTGAGCCTCAAGCGGCTTAACAAAATTCAGGAATCAATCCTTCGGGATTGGTTCCTTTTTTTGTATAGACAATACAAACCGGGGCATATTTTAGGCTTCTATTTGGGCTAATTTTCAGAATTAATCCTTTTGACTTTCGAGTGAATTTATGGGATTATGAAGGAAAGATAAATAAAATATAAAGAATGAACAAAGTTTCAAAAATGTATTATTAGTTAGAATAATATGCCAAAAATTAACGAAGCAAAAACAAGACAAGAAATCATTGATAAGCGGCTTTTAAAAGCTGGCTGGGATGTTAATGATCCTTCACAGGTTACTTCGGAACTTAATATTTGGGTTGGTTTACCTGATGGAGTTAAAGAACCAGAACACGAGCATCAAGGCTTTCAATACGCTGATTATGCCTTACTTGGAGATAATGGTTACCCTTTGGCAATCGTTGAGGCAAAAAAGACATCAAAAGATGCCAGAGTTGGTCAAGAGCAAGCTCGTCAATACGCCGAAAATATTCAAAAAAATTCTGGCAAAGATATGCCACTTGTTTTTTATACCAATGGCCATGATATATATTTTTGGGATACAGAAAAATATCCACCTCGAAAAGTTTATGGATTTCCAACCAAGAAAGATTTAGAAAGAATGATGTTTTTACGAAAAAATGAAAAACCATTATCTCAAGAATTAATTGACAGAGAGATTTCTGGTCGTCCTTATCAAATAGAAGCAATCCGCTCGGTATTTGAAAATTTAGATAGAGGTAAAAGAAAGTCATTATTAGTTATGGCGACAGGCACGGGAAAAACGAGAACTTGTGTCGCTATGATAGACTCGCTTATGCGGGCCAATAAGGTGCAAAAGGTATTATTTTTAGTTGATAGAATCGCTTTAAGAAATCAGGCGCTTGATGCCTTTAAAGAATTTTTACCAAATGCTCCTATTTGGCCAAAAGTTGGTGAGCACGATATTGTAACAGATAGAAGAATCTATTGTGCAACTTATCCGACAATGCTTAACATTATTGAAGATGAAAAATGTCCGCTTAGTCCACATTTTTTTGATATGATTGTGGCCGATGAAAGTCATCGGTCAGTTTATAATATTTATAAAAACATTTTTGATTATTTTGATACTATTCAACTAGGTTTAACCGCTACACCAAAAGACGCCCTGGAACACAACACCTTTGGTTTATTTGAATGTGAGGATGGAATACCAACTTATGCCTATTCATATGAGGAGGCGATAAATAATAAACCTCCCTATCTTTCTGATTTTGAAGTTTTAAAAATTCGCACTAAATTTCAAAAAGAAGGTATCAGAAAAAATAATATTACTCTAGCACAACAACAGAAATTGCTCGCTGACGGTAAAGAGCCGGCAGAAATAAATTATGAGGGGAGTGAAATCGAAAAGAAAGTGACAAATAAAGGAACAAATGCCTTGATAGTGCAAGAGTTTATGGAGGAGTGTATCAAGGATGAAAGCGGAACGTTACCAGGAAAGACAATTTTCTTTGCAATGACCATGAAACATGCCCGTAGGTTGCAGGAAGTTTTTGATGATCTTTACCCTGAACATAAAGGTAATTTGGCAAAAGTAATTGTTTCTGATGATTCAAGGGTTTATGGAAAGGGTGGTCTACTTGATCAGTTTGTAAATAAGGATTTTCCACGAATTGCTATTAGCGTAGATATGCTTGATACCGGAATCGATGTTAGAGAATTAGTTAATCTAGTTTTTGCTAAACCAGTTTTTTCTTATACTAAGTTTTGGCAAATGATTGGTCGAGGCACAAGACTATTGGAGTCTAAAAAAATAAAACCATGGTGCAAAGTAAAAGACAAATTTTTAATTATTGATTGTTGGGAAAATTTTGAATATTTTCAAATGAACCCAACCGGTAAAGTTGATAAACCGTCAAAACCGATTCCGGTTCGTCTTTTTGAGACCAAACTTCAAAAACTCAATATAGCTGAATCACAAAATAATCTTGAAATTTCTAAAGTCGTTACTCAAAAGTTAAAAGAAGATATTTCTAAATTACCACAAAATAACGTAGTAATTTTGGATGCGAAGAGTAAGCTGGAAAAATTAGATGATTCTTTTTGGCAAAAATTAAATAAAGATAAAAAACTATATCTTGAAAAAGATATTGCGCCTTTGATGAGAACTAGAACGGGTGAAGATTTTAAAGCGATGAGCTTTGAACTCAAAGTCTTACAATATTCAATTGCCAAGCTTGAAGAATTAGAGGGCCAAGATAAAAAAATCAAAACTCTTGAAGAAGTGATTGTTGAAATGGTCTCTGATTTGCCATTATCAGTTAATGTGGTTGCCAAAGAAAAAGAGTTAATAGAAAATGTTTTACATAATGAATATTTAGAAAAGTCGGACGAGAATGCCCTAGAAGTTTTAATTCAAAGGATTGCCCCTTTAATGAAATACAGAGAGGATGGTATTAAGCCAGACCAAGACTCCCTTGATTTATTAGATATAACCAACGAGAAAGAATATATTAAATTTGGACCAGCACATGAAAGAATAACTATTCAAAAATATCGTGAAAAGATTGAGACTTTGATTAAAAAACTTGAAGAGGGAAATGAAATTCTACAAAAAATTAAACAAGGTGAGAGTATTACTCAAGAAGAGGCAGATGAATTAGCAAATACTCTAGCAGAATATGAGCCATATCCAACAGAAGAAAATCTTCAAAAAGCCTATGATGCTCGAAAAGTTAATTTCTTAGATTTAATTAAATATATTATGGGTGTTAGCGGACTGGTTACTTTTTCCGAAAAAGTGTCAGAAGCTTTTGCCGAGTTTATTGCGGAACATAATTCTTTAGCAGCTAATCAGATTCAATTTTTAATAATTCTTCGTGATTTTATTATTAATAATGGTGAGCTTACCAAAAAAGATTTAGTTAGTGAACCATTCACAAAACTAAACGCTCGTGGTTTCTTGGGAGTTTTCACTCCTAAGTTGCAAACCGAGATATTGTTATTTACTAATAAAATTTTACACTATGCTTAATGCTACTCTTAAATCATCAATCGGAAAACTTTGGGATAAATTCTGGAGTGGCGGTATTTCTAATCCGTTAACAGCTATTGAGCAAATTTCGTATTTGCTATTTATGAAACGTTTGGACGAAATGGATATTAAAAAGAAACAGGACTCCGATTTTACCGGCGAGGCTTATAAGTCCCTTTTTGCGAGTGATAAAGAAAATTTGCGATGGAGCCATTTTAAGCAAATGGAAGGTGGTGAAATGTTGACCCATATTCAAACAGAAGTTTTTCCTTTTTTGAAAACAATTGGCAAAGAAGAAAGTCACTTTGCTAAGTATATGGGGAATGCGGTTTTTATTATTTCTAAGCCGTCATTATTGGTTGAGGCGGTTACTATTATTGATGAAATTTTTGATGAAATTTCTAAACAGGAATCTGCAGGGCAGGGCTTTCAGGACACCCAGGGTGATTTATATGAATATTTATTGTCAGAAATAACAAGTGCCGGTAAGCTTGGCCAATTTAGAACGCCTAGACACATTATTCAGCTTATTTGTGAATTAGTTGACCCAAAACTCGGCGATACTATTTGCGACCCAGCTTGTGGAACGGGCGGATTTTTACTTGGTGCTTATCAACATATTCTTACGGCTCATACAAGTAAGGAACACCAAAAGACTGATGAAAATGGACTTACTAGGGGAGATTTGGGCGATAAATTAACAGACGAGAGACAGTGGGCTCACCTCAAAGAGAAAACTTTTTATGGTTATGACATGGATGAAAGTATGGTGCGTATTGGATTAATGAACTTAATGATGCACGGCATATCAAGTCCAAACATCGAACAAAAAGACACCCTTTCTAAAAAGTATGATGAAAATAATCATTATGATGTGATAATGGCTAACCCTCCTTTTAAAGGCAGTGTCGATAAAGGAGATATTAATGAGTCAATTTCTCTTAATACCACAAAAACTGAACTATTATTTTTAGATAGAATTATTAAATCTCTTAAAATTGGTGGACGGGCCGGTATGATTGTTCCTGATGGCGTGCTTTTTGGTTCTAGCAACGCCCATAAACAAGCTCGCCAAATGCTGCTTAACGACTGTGAATTACAAGGCGTTATTTCTATGCCCAGTGGCGTGTTTAAACCATATGCTGGAGTAAGTACGGCAATTTTAATATTTGTAAAAGGTGGCGAAACTGATAAAGTTTGGTTTTATGATATGCAGTCAGATGGTTACACTCTAGATGACAAACGAAGTAAAATAAACGGCGGAGGAGATTTACCAGACATAGTAGAAAAGTGGAAACATCGAAAAGAACAGACCGAAAATAAATTGAATAGCAAATTTTTTTATATTGATAAAAAGGAAATTGAAAAAGCTGATTATGATTTGAGTCTTAATCGCTATAAAGTTACCGACCGCGAAGATGTAAAATATGAAGACCCAAAAGTAATTCTAAAAAAGATTGAAACACTAGAAAAAGAAATCGTTGATGGACTTAGCGATTTAAAGAATTTGTAATTATGATTAAAAATCAATTAGGAAAATTTGTAACTATAAAAACAGGAAAGCTTGATGCGAATGCAAGCTCTTTCGATGGTCTTTATCCATTTTTTACTTGTTCTAAAGAGCCGTTGAAAATAAGCACCTATTCATATGATTGTAAGTGCGTGCTAGTTGCTGGAAACGGTGACTTGAATGTTAAGTATTATGAAGGGAAATTTGATGCTTATCAAAGAACTTATATAATCCAAAGCAAAGATGAATCAATCTTGGATACACGCTATTTGTATTGGTTTTTGTATAAGTATGTCGAGAAATTAAGAGAATTATCGATTGGTGGAGTTATTAAATATATAAAAATAAATAATTTAACTGATCCAATAATTCCGCTACCGCCAATTGATGACCAAAAACGAATTGTACAAATCATTGATAAAGCGGACGCTCTTTGCCAAAAAAGAAAAGAGTCAATTAAGTCTTTGGATGATTATTTAAAATCAGTATTTTTAGAGATGTTTGGTGACCCAGTAAAAAACCCTAAAAAGTGGCCCAGACAAAAATTTGAAAAACTTGGTACTTTGGATAGAGGAAAGTCTAAACATAGACCAAGAAATGCTCCGGAATTATTAGGAGGAGAGCATCCTTTGATTCAAACAGGTGACGTGGCTAATGCGGAACTTTATATAGAAAAATACAATTCAACATATTCTGACATTGGCTTGAAGCAGAGCAAGAAATGGCCGAAAGGAACACTTTGCATCACCATTGCAGCAAACATTGCAAAAACAGGAATTTTAAATTTTGACGCTTGTTTTCCTGATAGTGTGGTTGGTTTTATGGCAGACAAAAATATAACCAATCCAGTATTTATACATTTCTGGATGTCTTTCTTTCAAAAAATACTTGAGGAAAGCGCTCCGGAATCAGCACAAAAAAATATAAATTTAAGAATACTAAGAGATTTAGATGTTATTAGTCCTCCTCTTGAATTGCAAAATAAATTTTCAGAAATTGTTCAAAAAACTGAATCTATTAAACAAAAAATGTTCATTCAATCCACGGAATTGGAAGCCCAATTTCAATCCTTAATACAAAAAGCATTTAAAGGAGAGTTATAATTTTTTAAAATAATTTATTTAGAGGTTTACTAAAAAGCCTATAAATAATCGTAAAATACCCTAAAATATCATATATAAGAACATTTTAAACAATAATTTGTAGATTATTGACTTATAAATACTTTTTTGCTATCATATAGACATAAATAATAAATATATGATTCATTCATTTTCATGCAAAAACTTTTATTCTTTTAGCGACCTTGCTGTTGTAGATTTTTCCGTTAACGATAAGGCGCCAATTAATGATGGTTATTTTACAGCTCCCTCTGGAAATCGTCTTTCTAAAATTGAAACCGTAGTTGGACCTAATGCATCAGGTAAAACAAATCTCTTAAAAATTTTGCCTTTTTTGAAGTGGCTAATTGCAGATTCATTTAATAGTAACCCCTCATCTTTGCTGCCAGTAAAGCCTTTTATGTTTGGTGAACAAAAAAATAAACCAACAGAGCTTGCAGTGGATTTTGAAATCAATGGAAATATTTATACTTACTCTTTCGTTCTTGATGAAAAACGAATCGTTTCGGAAGAATTAAAGGTAAAAAATAAAACCAATCAAAAAGAAACGAGTAAAAAAGTTTTTTCTCGAAAGTGGAATAAGGAAGACGGTAAATATGATTTAGATGATAAACGTTTTAATTTACCGAAAGAGTTTGAAAATTCGATTCGTCCTAATGCTAGCATAGTAAGTGTGGCTGTACGTTTTAATCATAAGGAAAGCCAGGAGATATTTAATTATTGGCAAAAGTTTGAGACAAACGTCGTTGAAGCTGGTTGGGTTGGTGATCAGGTATTGCCAAATTCCAATCAGCAGTTATTAGAGGTTTTAGATTTTTATAGCGAAAGCGGTAATGAAACAATAAAAAAAGAGGCGGAGAAAATTTTGTCTCGTTTTGATCTCGGTCTAGAATCATTTGAAATTGATAAAATTAAGAAAGAAAATAGTTTTTCTATTAATGTTAAAGTCGCTCATTCTTTTGGCGGTCAAAAAGTATATCTTCCTTCAATGGCCTACGAATCATCGGGCACTAAACAACTTTTTGTTTTACTAAAAACTATTTTAGTTGTACTAACTCGAGGTGGAATGGCTGTTCTTGATGAGTTTGATGTTAATTTACACCCAGAAATGGTTATGTCTTTATTTGAATTATTTATTCAACCTGAAACTAATCCAAATAATGCTCAGCTGTTATTTAGTACTCATAGTCACCGAGTTTTAAATAATCTAGATAAATACCAGATAATTCTTACTGAAAAAAATGAAAAAGGTGAAAGTGATTCATGGCGTTTAGATGATGTTTCTGGTGTCCGTTCTGATGATAATTACTATCAAAAATATATTGCTGGCGCATATGGTGCTGTTCCAAAAATATAACCACGAAAAATATGTCACGAACAAATCCATTAAAGAAAAAGAAACGCCAAGCAAGTAAGACTTTGCTTGTATTTGGTGAGGGTTATGATGAGGAAATGTTTTTAAAACATTTAAAGGCTATTTATTCTTATAAAAGCAATGTTGCTATATCTGTTAAAAAGGGTAAGGGTGGCGATGCTCAAAATATTGTAATTGATGCAGATAAAATGATTGGTGCATATGACAGAAAGGTAGTAGTTCTTGATAATGATAAACCAAAAACAGAGATGGCTAAAGCTAGACAGGAAGCCAAAGATAGAGGTATTGAACTTATAGAAAATACGCCCTGTCTAGAACATTTACTTATTTCAATCCTTGATAAGAAACTTATCGGGAGGACCTCTGCGGCGTGTAAGAGTGAATTTGAAAGTAAATATATAGACAAGAAGAAACGTGGAGAGCCTAACGAATACGTAAAATTATTTCCAAAGAAGTTACTGGAAGCACGAAGGCTAAAAATAATAGAATTAAACAAATTAATCTTAATCATGGAGGGTAAATAAATGACAGATAAGGAAATAAAAAAGAAAGAACTAGAAGAATATTTAGCGCAAAGCACCATGCAAATAAACGGTGCTGAGTGTTGGAAATGCGGTAAATTAATGAAAATGGCTTTAGTTTTTTCAAAAGGAGAGCTTTATGGCCCGGAAGAGTTTAATGAAGAACAACTAGAATTAGCTAGATCAAAAGGAGTTCTAATTAAGTCACAGGACGCCAAGACATCGGAGTCTACATATCTGGCGAACACTTGTCCAGCTTGTGGCGCCTTTATGGGCAAATTTTTTATTCATGATTACTTAGATGGAACCGGTGAGAGATATAAATTGGACTAATTAATATTAATAAAATGGGTGAATTTGAAAACATACAATATCAAGAAGCTTGTAAAAGGACCGATGAGTTAAGAAGAGAAGCTGAAAAAAGTGCTGATGAATCGAAGTCTCTTTGTAATTCAGCAAGCGACTTATCTCTAAAAAATTATTCATCATGGCGTGATTACCTCCATAAATATTATTTAGTTATGTTGGTCATAGCTGGCGGTCTCGGTATTTATGAAAAAGCCAGTCAATTAAGTTTAATATTTATAATTTCCGGAGTCTTGGTCGGTTTTATAATAATCAATTTGTATTTATACTGGGAAAGAAAGCATATAAGATTCAGTTATGATATTGATATAACAAAGCCGTATAAATGGTTTGATCATCCTGATGTTAAAGATAATAATCCGCCATTAGCTTTAAAACTTAATCTTGAAAAAATAATTCAAGATAATAACATCTTACTAAAACAGTCTACCGATAAAGAACAATCTAAATTGTTGAAAGGAAAAATAAAAGCAGATAAAAGATGGTTAGGAATGATAAAATATTGGAATATGTACGGTTTTGAGCCCATCTGGGTTACTGGGGTAGTTATAAGCTTACTTTTAACATTTACTGGCATTGTTCTAATTTTCTTTAATCGTTAAATACTCATTACTAATAAAAATATTTTATATGAAAATTGAAACCATAAAGGGGATGAAAAAACAAGATATTCTAAAGTTAATTGAGGAAGCTATTGATAATATTAATAAGATTAATGTCGCAAAAGATAAGATTAATGAAGATGTTGAAAAAATTGAAGAAGTTAAAGCGAATATTTATAGTGAGGATGGTCTTTTATTTAAAATTGAATCAGCTAATTCAGAGGCTGCCGAGAAGTTGAACAACATAAAAGAAGCTTACGAAGAGATTTGTGAGGATGGCGATGAGGATGACAGTATTTCAATAAAAACACAGTTGGAAGAATTGATTAGTAGTTTTGATAAAAATAAGAACGAGATAGAAATTTTTAAAAAGGAGGTGTTTGGAACAAAAAAAGAGGGGGAGAATGGTGTCATGGAAGTGGTTCCTGGTTTATTTGATAAAATAAATGATTTTCATAGTAAGCAAACCACAAAATATAATGCTTTGTATGAAAAAATAGAAACAGAGCTTTTGTCGGGGGCAACAACTGTTAATCTCGCCTCTGTTTTTAAGGAAAAGGTTGATGGGTATAAGGATTCTACTAAGTTGTGGTCAATTTTATTTATAGTTGTCGTGTCTATATTCGTTATTTATTACGGGATAGCAACTATTATTAATCCATCCGCAAAAAATGTTAATGAAGTATTTTTAAATTTAGCGTTTCGATCACCATTTATAGCATTTGGGGTGTGGTTAGCAATCTTTTTTGGAAATAGACGGGCTGAAAGTAAAAAATTAGAAGAATCTTATACGCACAAAGAGGTTATGGCTAGGTCATATACTGGATATAAAAAATCTATAGAAGAATTAGACGATGAAGATTCTGAATTGTTAAAGATTCACATGAATAATCTTTTACAAGCTATTAATCAAGATTCCGGAATATTTTTAGATTCTAAGGGGGAAAACTACCCTTTGTCTGACGCTGTGTCTGAATCAGGTAAGAAAACTGGAAGTTTAATAAATAAAGTAGTAAATAGTTTAACTAAAAAAGATTAATATGAAATCAAACGAAATAAAAGGATATTTTTATAAACATAAAAACGAGCCTCTTAGTATTATAGACGCTATTGATAAGGCGGAAGAATATATTTCCGAAATGAGGGAGAAGAAAGACATGGAAACAATACCAAAATACCTAAAGCAATATGCCTGGGAATATTTTAGGGAAGTGAAATTAGATGAAGAAAAGCTGAAATCGCTAGCTATCTATGTTATAGACAAAATTTATAGAGTAACCGCAGAAATGACGATTTCTGATGTTTACACGAAGTCATTCTATGCAAAAATTTTACCGTTTTTTTGGGATACTTTTCAAAATAGAGGTATAGATGTATTTTTTATTGTTGATAATACATTCAACAATGACGGTAAATTTGAATTAATCATTGAGCTTTTTAGTCTTTCCGGTATAGCCGTGGTAACTCCTAATGGTGATAGAAATTTGGAATATGCTGAGGTAGAAAAGCAAATAAAAGATTATATGGCACCAGTTAGAATGATTATGTATATTGAGAGGGATGATAGCGTTAATTATTTGGATAAAGTTATTGAAATAGCTAAGAAATCCAATTATTTGTGTATATTTCGCAATAAACCATCGAAAGATCCTCATATTGAGATAATTTCGAGCGAAACAAACAGTTAAAGAGTTTAAAAAAATATTAAGATTGCTATATAAATCTTACTTATTATTAGCCACCCACGTCCGAAAACTATCCCTCCAGGCGAGCTAATAAAAATACACCCGTTTGGGTGTATTTTTATTAGTCTGAGATCATGCAAGGATTCGAACTGGTTGTAAGTGAGCTTAGCCGAAGGTCAGTAGACCGAGGCGTAGCGAACGTCGGACGAATCTCCGGGGGAGATTCGGGCGCCAACCGCGACAACGAAGGCGCGAATTGGTGAGCGCCTGAGGCGGAAATCCTTGTCCCCGAGCTAATAAAAAAACTGTTATTTTATAACAGTTTTTGAGTTCTTTTAATTACTTTTAAAAGCTTTTTTTATAAGATCTCTTCTGGATATCTTTTTGCCAGTATTTGACAGTTCGTATGCCTGACTATGGCGTTGTAGGTTAGTTTTGTAATCGATCGAGATAATGTTAATAACTTCCTCTTCGGTCACATAGTATACTTCGGAGTACCAGTAGGGTTCCATGATGCTAGAAAACCTACTTAAAAAAAACCATTTTTTCATCAGTAGTCATCCTTTGTGGAAATTTTCACAATTATACAGAATTATTGTCACTATTAATATCTCGTGAATAACAAGCACAATGTTATTAATTGCAGGGAAACGATTATAAAATACATGAATAGCCGGCGTCTTGTTATTCTTCTTGCTTCTTCAGCATCATCGGCATCTCTTGATATACCAAGTGGCATCCCGGGATATGCCTCGGTTTGTTGCATTTCTGCCGATAAATCAAGAAAGGAATTTTGTGAAAAAGAAATTAAGCGATACAAATTTACGATAAGTGCTGAAACCGTAAATATCGCTGGAATAGTGGTAACCAAAAATATTATTCCCACCAAATCATTAGATGCAGTATTATTTGTAAAATATAATACCACAGTGATTGCAGCCAGGCAAAGATAAAAGATAACGAGAAATTTTTTCATTATTTGAGATTTTTAAAGATCGGACAATGTGATGGATTAATTAGATGAATTATTAAGAGTAATCTCTCTTCTTTCTTCATAATAAATCTCGAGAGTTTTTGGATAAGTCTCTTTAAGTAATTGACTGTAGTCGGGAAGATGTTCAGTAACCCACTTTAGTTTTTCTTCTCGTATTATTAAATATTGTTTTTCAGCTTCTATAAAAGCTTCTTTGAAGGTAGCAATCTTTGGATCAAGACTAATTCGCTCAAACCATTCGCACCGAAACCACTTAATATCAGGACTAAACACGTCTAGCCGTGGTAATACTGGAATACCAAATGAAAAATATTTGTCTTTCGTTTTCATTATTATTGGGTTTTTTAAGGTTCTACGATATATTTAGCTAACTGGATATAATAAAATAAAATATATATTTTGTCAAATATTGTTCCAATCTTATCCCAAACTCCGAGCTAATAAAAATACACCCAATTTTGAACTGTACCCCAAAAAGTGGACACGGGGTAAAAACTAGACTCGAGTTAAAAGATGATTTCGGTATTGTACCGGGGTCATCTTTTTTAAATCCCATTGATATCTCGTGTTATTAT
>Ga0247841_10006559_pt1 | contig 17873 bp, 19 predicted proteins | sample LaCruzMarch2015__2_FD_192410 | JGI IMG/M metagenome (GOLD analysis project Ga0247841, IMG submission 192410) | Freshwater microbial communities from meromictic Lake La Cruz, Castile-La Mancha, Spain - LaCruzMarch2015_18m | ecosystem: Environmental > Aquatic > Freshwater > Lake | place: Spain... | reverse complement strand
GGAATGTAAACCAGAATAGTACGGAATGGAGCAAAGAAAAAACATAGTTACGAAAGAAAGGGCCACTCTTTGAAACGGCACAACCCGCCCAGCAAATACACCCAGTCAACAACGTCCCCCTTCTTCAGCCAGCAATCCGTACGGGCGGGGTCTCCCCGCCCTCTTCCAAGATCAGCTCTCCTTGCTGACTTCTACGATGTAGCCGTTGGCCTTGAGCAGAGCATGCCTGCGGGCAAGATCAAGATCATGCGCCACCATCTCCTCAACCATCTCGTCGAGGGTGATTTCCGGCACCCAGCCCAGATCAGCCTTCGCCTTTGCCGGATCACCAAGCAGCGTCTCCACCTCCGCAGGACGGAAGTAACGCGCATCAACCCGCACAATCACACTCCCCTCACGGAGCGAAGCATACGGAGTGGAGAGGCTCTCGATAATGCCAATCTCCTCTCTCCCCTCCCCTTCCCAGCGAATGGTGATCCCAAGCTGCACCGCCGACTTTTCAATAAACTGGCGAACACTGTACTGCACACCCGTCGCAATAACATAATCCCTCGGCAGCTCCTGCTGCAGCATCATCCACTGCATCCGCACATAATCCTTCGCATGGCCCCAGTCGCGCAAGGCATTCATGTTGCCAACATAGAGACACTCCTCAAGCCCCTGGGTGATATTGGCAAGACTCCGCGTAATCTTGCGCGTCACAAAGGTCTCACCCCTCCGCGACGACTCATGGTTGAACAAGATACCGTTGCAGGCATACATCCCGTAAGCCTCACGATAGTTCACCGTAATCCAGTAAGCATAGAGCTTCGCCACAGCATAGGGACTGCGGGGATAAAAAGGGGTACTCTCCCGCTGCGGAATCTCCTGCACCAAACCAAACAGCTCCGACGTCGAAGCCTGGTAAAAACGGCTTTTCTTCTCAAGCCCCAAAAAGCGAATCGCCTCAAGCAGACGCAGCGTACCCATGGCATCAACATCAGCCGTATACTCCGGCGACTCAAAACTCACCGCAACATGACTCTGCGCACCAAGGTTATAGACCTCATCAGGCTGCACCTCCGAAATAATGCGAGTCAGATTGCTGCTGTCGGTCAGGTCACCATAATGGAGAAAAAGCGACGAGTGATGAGAAACCGGAGAGCCCTCATTTTCAATATCATGGCGGTCACGATAGAGATGATCAATCCGCTGGGTATTGAACGAGCTGGCCCGCCGCTTGATACCATGCACCTCATACCCCTTCTCAAGCAGCAGTTCCGCCAAATAAGATCCATCCTGCCCGGTTATACCGGTTATAAGAGCAACTTTCATAGAGTTTAAAGTCCTGAGTTTACTTTTTTCTTGATTGCCAATACCATGGTTTTCTGTGCATATGAGCTATTGCCCAAATAATTATCAAATTTCCCTCTATTGAATAAAGAATTTTATAAGGGAATTTTGGAATGTAAACCTTGAAAATCTCATCGCTTTCTTTCGGAAACCATTTCGGGTTTTTCCTGATTTTATCGACTTGAAAAACGACAATCTCCTGAAAGCGCTTACCAAGACCATTCTGTAGCTGATTATACCATGTAACTGCATCAAGCAGTTCTTTATCTGCTAATTCATGAATTTTAAGCTTCACGGTACAACGCATCAAAATCCAGAAGTGTCGAACGACCTTCATTTACCGCTTTCATGCGTTCATTTACCTCACTTATCCATGCTTCACGAATGTCGCCCTCTTCATAATCAATACTTGCAAGAAGCAACTCTGCCAATGCAACCCGTTGAATGGGCGGCATTTTCATTGCCTTATTTATCAATAGTTTATCCATAATTACGATATCAAGTGATAACGGAAAAAACACCTTCCCATATATGCTAATTTATGTGAAAGTAGAATAATGCGTGTTATCCACAAATGTTATTTTTTCAAAAAATCCTCATACGCCAGCCTCAGTCCCTCTTCAAGCCCCACCTTCGGACGCCATCCAAGGTTATTAAGACGAGAGCTCTCCATCAGCTTCCGGGGTGTACCATCAGGTTTCGACGGATCAAACCCGATGGAGCCCCTATACCCGACAACCTTTGCCACCATTTCAGCAAGCTCCCGGATCGTCAAATCCTCACCACACCCCACATTAATATGGCTCTGCATCGGCAAAGTATAGGTATCGTACAGCGCCTTGTCGAGCTCCATCACATGCACACAGGCTGCCGCCATATCATCCACATAGAGAAACTCCCGACGAGGCGAACCCGTACCCCATATCCGCACAGCATGACGGGTACCAAATGGCGAAAGACTCTCCATATCAAGCTTCGCCTCATGGAAACGGCGAATAAGCCCAGGAATAACATGGCTGTTCTCAGGATGATAGTTATCACCAGGCCCATAGAGATTGGTCGGCATAACACTGCGGTAGTCGGTACCATGACTCTCCCCATACTGCCGGTTATAGCTTTCACAAAGCTTGATACCCGCAATTTTGGCAATGGCATAGGGTTCATTGGTCGGCTCCAGCGGCCCGGTGAGCAAAGCGCTTTCCGGCATCGGCTGCGGCGCCAGCTTGGGATAGATACAGCTTGACCCAAGAAACAGGAGCTTTTGCACCCCCACCCGCCAGGCCTCATGAATAATATTGGCCTCCATCATCAGATTCTGATAGATGAACTCCGCCGGATAGCTGTTGTTGGCATGAATCCCCCCAACTTTCGCCGCCGCCAGATAAACCTGATCAGGCTTTTCATCCTCAAAAAACGCCCGAACCGCCGCCTGAGAGGTAAGATCAAGCTCAGCATGCGTTCTGAACAGAAGATTATCCGAGCTGTGCCCTCCGGCAAGCAGGTTACGCACAATGGCAGAACCAACCATACCCCGATGACCCGCTATGTATATTTTTTTATGCATTGAAATTTTAATGCGTTACTCCATCTCCCTTGACCGCCTTGAAAATGGTCTGAACTATTATTTTCAGATCAAAAAGAAAGGAGCGATTTTTAAGATAATACTCGTCGAATTCGACCTTAACCGGTATCGGCAATTCGTCACGGCCATTAATCTGCGCAGGACCTGAAAGCCCAGGAGTCAAAATATGCACCCCTTTTTCAGTCCGCAACGCAATCAGATCATCCTGATTGAACAGCGCCGGACGAGGGCCGACGATACTCATGTCTCCTTTCAGAATACTCCAAAGCTGAGGCAGTTCATCAATGCTCGTCTTCCGGAGAAACTTGCCGATGGGTGTAAGAAATCTGTCAGGATCTGACATAAGGTGGGTTGCAACCGTAGGCGTATCAACAAGCATGGTACGGAACTTCGGCATCCTGAAAAGAGCATTGTTCTTTCCGACCCGATCCGACCAGTAAAGTACTGGGCCTTTCGAAGTAAGCTTTATAAACAAAGCCACAACAAACATTGGGAAACCGAACACAAGAAGAGCCAGTAGCGACATGGTGATATCAAAAAGTCGCTTCATGAACAATAAAAACAACAGATTATCAATGGATATTACTTTTTATGCACTGCGTTAAAAGCATCAGCCGTTTTTTGTAACGCTTCATCAACAGTAACGACAGGCTTCCAACCAAGAAGAGCACGAGCTTTCGAGCTATCCACCTGTAACGATCCAAAAAGACGTTGGGCAACAGCACCCTTCCCAAGCAGGTTTGCGGCAACCTGCATCACCCCAACCGGAACAGGAATCAATCGAGCTGGCTTACCAAGAGCACGTCCCATGCGCTGCAGCAGCTCTGTTGCGGAGAGATCTTCACCATCCGAGACAAGAAAAGTCTGATTGGCCGCAGCAGGGTGATCAAGACAGGCTACCATCAAATCAACCAGATTGTCGAGTGCCACAAAACTGCGTTGATTATGAACAGCACCCAAAGGAAGCGGGATTCCCCGGTCAAGCCAGCTCATCATGGATGCAAAATTTGCCTTCACACCGGGTCCATACACCAATGGAGGGCGAATAATCACCACCTCCATACCTGTTTCTGATGCAAGCTGAAGTAAACCCCTTTCAGCCTCATACTTGCTGATACCATAAGGATCCTGCGGATCAGGCTTATCGTGAGCAGAAAACGGCTTGCCCAAAACCGTAGACTCACCATTAACCTTGATCGAACTCACAAACACAAAACGCCGAACACCAGCCAACGCAGCCTGCCGCACCAAGTTAAGTGTTCCTTCCACATTCACGCGACGAAATTCAGCCAGCGGATCAACCGCCTCATCGTGCATCACATGCACCCGAGCAGCAAGATGAACAACTAAATCTACACCACTCAAAGCTCCTTGCCAATCAATATCAGGAGTCAAATCTCCGACTTGAACCAGATCTAATCCCTTTTGTAACTCATATATCTCTCTGCGTACTGCCGCTCGGACGAAAGCGTTATCTTGCAAAAGTCGTTTAATAAAAGCTGAACCTACAAACCCTGTTCCCCCTGTAACAAATATATACTTCTCAGAAAACAATCTTATCCTATGATTATATTTTTATCAAGCCCACAGTCTCATCAATATTCTTCTTCGAAGAAGCGCCAAAAACAACTGATTGAAGTTTTTGCTGATTGATAAATTCATAAGCCTCTTTAGCCGGAATCGCACCAGATGCAAGAGTTGACATTGCCATCAACTGATAATCAGATGGATTATTATTCTCGGTTGCTAATATATAGGAATCTCTATCTGGAGACATGAGATACCCTATTTTATTGTATGAAGAACAAATAACAACGCCTTTTATTCCCCAGTCCTGAAATTTCTTTTTCAGAAAAGGCATATTCTGTGTAATCAGACCAGGCAAGGCTTTATACTTTTTACGAATATATTCACAATATTCATAAAATATATCTCTCTGATCATATCCAAGAATTAAGTCTGTAATGATATTCTGCAAGAAAACAACTTTGATGTCAAGACCAATAAACATCTTCATTTCAACATCTATCAAAAGTTGCATCAATTTTATTGCATCTTTTGTCAAAACTGCTGCACTGCCTTTTGTAATCATCCCCATGACTTTACGAGCAGTGTTGTCTTTAAAAAGCACCTCATTTATAGCGGGAAATATACCTTTTTCTGCAACAAGATTAGCATACTTATGAGGATAGGGAATCGATGGATACCAATGCAAAGAAGGATAACGTGAGGAATTTAAACGAAAATGTTCACATATCTCCTTAGCTCTATCATTGCTGTTGAGCATAACAGCATTTACACCAGCATCAAAAACATACTGGTAAACCTTAAATATATTTTTTATATCGAAAAACTGCTCTGCAAGCTGCTGAGCTTTTTCCTGTGACATGTGGTTGATACCGAAGAATTGGTTGTCTCCAAAAACGATATTGTCAATATGTTCCATATTTATGCCTTTCCGTTGATTGCAAAATCATTGAATATTCTATCCATGACATCTTGAGCATCAGCTCCATCACTGAATGAACAAATATTATTCAAGCCTGGATTCTGAATACAATCAACAAAGTGATAGAGTTGATTGGTAAACTCGTTTCCTCTAACATAAAACGGGACATTTTTAAATACATCAGTAATAAACCGGGTATTCCAGCCCTGACGGAAATCATACTGTTGATTTGCCTCATTACAGAATATTTTATAACTGTGTTGATCTGCAAGGATTTTACCTTTACTACCAAACAGTTCTATTTTGTTTGTCGGTTTTCTATAGCTCTCATCACTCCAATTGATATAGATAGTTCCAGAACATCCATTCCGATACAAAAATGTCGAAGAAACAGCATCTTCAACATTTTTTGAATGAATGCTATTAAGGCTTGAACCCATAATCTTATCTGGCTTACCGACGATATAATTCACAAGATCAATTGCATGTGATGCCATCTCATATACAGCTCCTCCGCCACTTTCTCGCGAACCTCTCCACCCTTCTCCTTCATCTGGCTTGACAACTGTACAACTGTGCATCTCTGACTTAAACCTTATAATATCACCTATAACACTTTCTGCTACAAGACGACGAACTTCTGAAAAAACATCGTTGAATCTATTCACATAACCAACCTGATTTACTAATCTTTTGCTAGCAAATATTCTTGAAAGCTCATGTGATTGTTGGCAATCTGTAGTGTATGGTTTCTCCACAAAAACGTGAATATTATTTTCAGCAGCTTTTTTGAGAATATCGTAATGAAGGTTTGGTGGAGTACAAACAAGGAGAGCATCAGGATGATCAACCTTTAAAAGCTCATGATAATCTTTATAAGTTCTAACAGAAAGATACTTTTTCATCATACTAAGAATTAATCCTGAGGGATCAGCAACAGATGAGACAGTAATATCAGGGTGACTATTTATAATTGAGTAATGTGTTATACCCATTCTGCCTGCACCAATAATACCGATATTAATTTTAGAATTCGCCATTCTTGTATTTTTTTATTCCAATTATCGCAAACAATAAATGCAAAAAGAATATTCCGATATTAGGAAATCTTTTTAATATTTCAGGCCTATTGATTGTTCTTATCAACCAAGCTAAATTTAACCGCCACCACATAGAGGCAATTTCCTTTTCATTTCCAGCATACCAATCAAAAACAGCACCTATCGAAATAGCATATGATGCATTTATTTTATCTTTATTTCGATAAACCCACTTTTCCTGTTTTGGACAGGTCATTCCAACAAATAGCACATCAGGATTAAACTTATTAATTTTATCTAATATAACATAATTATCAATATCATTAAATTCGGCTTTAAATGGTGGCGAATATGAATCCATAACAATATCTGGATATTCACATTTTAATTTTTTATTTATTTTATCCAGTGTAGCTTGAGTTGATCCAAGAAAAAATACCTTCCCTTTTTTTGTATTTACTTTATTTATGAAATAAGAGAATACATCAGGACCTTGATTTTTTTTAATACTTTTTCTTTGCATTAATATTGTGCTTAAAGCAAAGTAGACTCCATCCAAAACGAGATAATCTGATTTTTTTAATGCTTCTCTAAAAAAATAATCTTTTGTTGATATGCCATATGAATTTGGACTTATGGTATTAATGATTATTAATTTTTTACTCTTGCTAATATTCTCCAGATTATCATTAAATACCTTAAAACCCATTGTGTGTACAAAATTCATTTATGATAGTCTTTTAAAATATTTAGCAAGGATCGTGAAGAACTGCACTAATTCCTCCATCATAAGCAATTACTTCACCAGTAAAAAAACCACTATCAATTTCAACTATTGATCGAACAAGCTTTGAAAGTTCAATAGCGTTACCAATTATCCCAGCTGGATGATACTCAGATAACATTTTATACTTGTCTGGAGAATTTAAAAAGCCAGATTTAAGCATATCAGTTTCTATAGCAGCGGGTTCTACTGCATTTACTCGTATACGACCACCCAAGTCAACTGCCATTGCTTTGGTCATACTGCTCAATGCAGCTTTGGTTGTTGAATAGGCAAGAAAATTATTTTTAGTTAGTCTTGCATGAATGCTGCTGATGTTAACTATACACCCTTTAGCTTCTTCTAAATCTGACAACAAAGCTTGTGATAAATAGAATGGCGCCAACAAATTAACATTTATGGACTGTTTCCAGATTTCACGTGTCAGGCTATCAGTACCACCAAGTATTTGAATTCCAGCATTGTTTATTAATGCATATAATCCATTTTGAGCAATAATTTTTTTTATTTCACATAATACCCTATCAGAATACGCAAGATCATTAACAAAATATTCCAAATTATATTGAAGATAATAGGTGCATATAAGGTCCTCTGGTTGAGCTACCAAATCCATTGCTATCACAATATATTCTCCACGAATAAATTCATTTACTAATTCTTTCCCTATACCTCCTGCAGCGCCAGTAATAAGAACATAGCGTTTGATCCCTGGTTTCTGCATTTTTATAACTTTAAATATTCAATAAGCTTATTAATTGCAATTGTGCTAGTCCTTAGTACAGCATCTACCGTGTTAGATGCATTATGAGACCCTAAAATACACGATGAGTGTGTTCTAAGATAAGAGTCCATTTGCAAAGGCTCTTTCTCAAATACATCCAAAGCTGCAGAATTGACCATTCCAGATTTAAGCGCACATTCCAAAGCTAACTCATCTATTATAGGGCCCCTACTAACATTAACAATCCTGACGCCCTGTTTAACTTTAGCAAATATTTCTTTATTAAGCATATGATAACTAGTTGATGTCAAAGCACACGTAGCAATAATAAAATCAGCTTCATTTATACGAATTGGCCACTCAACTCGTTGTATTTCTGAAAGATCATTTGGAATAGAAGCAACGGGATCATATGCTATGATATTCATTCCTGCTGCAATTAGCCTCTTGGCAGTATTCGCACCAATATCACCAAGACCGATAAGTGCAACAGTCTTTCCTGAGAGTGAAATCCCACGAGGCTTGGGCCATTTACCTTCACGAACTTCACGATCAATTTTAAAGGTTTGCCTTGCTAACGCGACAACATAACCAACAGCTATGTCCGCCACTTCACTTCCAAACATATTTGGGGTATTAGAAATAGGAATATCAAGATCTTTACATGCTACAAAATCAACATTATCAGTTCCGATACCCCATTTCACAGCTGCTTTTAGTTTTCCAGCCTTTCCAGCAGCAAAAACTTTTCTTGTAGCGGGATCATCTCCTATAATCCACGCATCATGCTGCGGTAGAAGTTCTACTAATTCTTCTTCAGACATTATTTGTACAATCTTAGGTACAGTCACATCAATAGAGTATCTTTTAAATATTGGAATAAATGATTCAATCATTCCCAACATAGGCGGACATGTAACCAAAACTTTCATATGTTTTTTGATTTAAGATTTTTTTTCTTGCAAATAACGAACTGCAGCATTGGCAAAATCCCAATCTTCAGGAGTATCAATATCAATTGATTCATAACATGGGGTTTCAAACATCATCGGATTATTTCCAATACGAGCATTTGTTCTAAAAAAACTTTCCTTAGTAAATATATATAGATTAGAGTTTTCCTCAAACCAAGGTTCAAGATCTTGTGTACGAAGCAGATTTTTTGGATCATGATTAACAGGACTACAATCTGCGCGATAAAAGCGCGTTTGTACTTTATTTACAGAAAACAGTGAATCAGCTATTCCTTGTGCTTGTGCATAATAGAATGATTGTATAGCTCTTTGAACAGTATTTGTACTCAATAGTGGGTTTGTAGTATGAGTCATAAGATACAAATCAGAAGAAATGTTTGAGACATCATCCGCCAAGACAAGGTTCATAGATATATTGTCTCCACATATTTCATGTTTTCTATCACGAATAAGAATTCGATCTGTTTCAAGCAATCCATTTTGAGCAAGAATATTGCGAGCATCAGTATTTATAACAATATTATCAATTTCAGTGACCGAAAGCAGTGAGTCTAGAATCCATCTAAATAAAGGTTTTCCATAAAAATCACGAAAATTTTTCCCTACAACTCGTTCACTGTTTGCCTTCATTGGCAACAATGCAACAATTTTCTGTGACTGTATAGTTTTCATTATTTTATTTTTTTTTACTTTTTACAAAGTCTGGATAAAAATATTTTTCTTTATCTAAATGCGAAAGTTCACGGTTATCGTTGTTACCTTTATATGAACCGATATATTGATTCATACGATACTGAATTATTTGAATAAATTTTTTAATCAGCAAGCCCTCAGTAAAAGCGCATGAGCAATCCATGATTATGCTACTTATTATATATCGTAACATATCATTAAAACGAATATGCACTTGTGGCATAATAACCTTCAACGCAATTGCTTCACGCTCAAACCGATGTTTAACTTGATGCATTGTTTCATTATGCAAATGGAATACTGTGCTCTCAGAAACGTATGTAACTTTACCACCATCTCTAACAAGTTTCTTTGCAAGATCCATGTCTTCCAGCCCGGTCAATGACTCATTAAAACGGTATTTTTCCCATACTATACGTGAAACTGCTGAATTTGCATTATTACAATAAAATTCAACATTTTGATGAATTCTTTGATTAGGAAAGTATTTACTAAATATCTGACATTCACTATAATAACTTTTAGAATTACCTAACTGTCGTCCATAGCTATATTGTGCATTATCAATAATAATCGGTTTACAAAGATTATAAAGCCAATATTCATCAGTAGGTAAACAATGACCGCTTATAAATACAAGAATATCACCATTAGATCCTTCGCAACCTATATTAAGTGAACGACCAAATGAAAACTCCTCACGACTTATGTGATGAATATGACACCCATGACGTTTAGCAATCGAAACCGTTGCATCAGTTGACCCTGAATCTACAAGTACAACTTCATATGAAAGTCCATTAACGTCCTGTGTCTTTATATTACACAATAAAGCGTCAATATTGTCAGCTTCGTTTAGCGTCCTGATTATAATACTAATGTTAATATCGCATAAATTAATTCTAACTGGATTTACGAGTAAGGTAAAAGATGGATTATAGCGTTTATAAACAACTCGAATTTCTTCGAGTTCAACATCATTAACTGTAAACATATCCCAATGAACTGGAACAACTTGCTTCACACATATTTGAGTTGCAAATGCAAATGCTTCACGAACTGTCATATTTCCGACTATACCTTCCTGTTCTCGAAAATAATTATGTTCATTAACAGGCAAGAATGCAGTATGAATAGGGCCATGAGACAGAAGAAAATCAATAATTTCCTGATGTACTGATGTATCCCCTGCTAAATATATTTTATTTTCATGATAGTCAATAAGGTAACCTATGCAGAACAGATTTCCATCTATATCTCTTTGAATTTCTGGATGAGCCGCAGGAACGGCACATATACTTAATCCATTATCAATTTCAACCCAGTCTTCAATCGCTAAAAATATTTTATTTTCAGCAATACCCATATCTTTAAGCTTCTTTATTACAGGCGCCGGTCCAATATATTTTGATTTAGATGAAGACTTTGAAATTAATGGGATGGTATATGGATCACAATGGTCGATATGGTCATGTGAAATAAGAACCCAATCAGCATCTTTAATTTCATCAGGTTGTATTGGAATAGGAATTTTTCGCTTTAAATTGAAATCTATTAGTTCTTGAGCCGAATTTGATAAATATGGATCCACATATATAACCACATTATTAAATTCAAGGCGACATCCAGACTGACCAAGCATTTTTGTATTTATATGCGAGGAATGACTCATTTCAATATTTTGACTTTACTAAAAAAATATAATGACTTTATATACTATATCTATCTGTAGCATAATTCATAAAATAAGACATCTTTAGAATATTATAGCTTTAATTTAATTTTATAACCTTAGAATATTGAATCATATTCAATCTTTTCAAAAACGGTACATTTACCATTAACAGTAGCATCATATATTCTTCTGCCGTCTTTTTTAAATTCTTGATCTGCTATCTTATAGAAATATTCAGTTGATACTAAATCAGGAGTCTCCCATTTTACACCTTTGGGGAAATAATTTGGTGAAAAATGGTTTTGATCTTTTTCATCTACTCTAACTTGAGTTTCATTTGGTTTACCTTGAAAGGAAAATGTATGATCCATGCCGACAATAATCACCTCTTTAAATCCCATATAATATATAATTTGAAGTGCTGCGTATGTTACTGTTGCAGCAGGATTAATTGAATATGAAATATTTTTTGAAAAGGATTTACCAAATATATTATTTTCTAAAAAAAATGTATTACAAGTATCTTTAAAATATCGCCTTGATTGCCAATTTATAAATAACGGCATTTTCTCACTTTTCAGTTCTAATGCAAATTGTTTAAGAACCAACATATTTACACAAACTAAATATGTTGGTTTAAAACACATATTATTATAGTTTAAATATATCCTATTTAAACCAAATGTAATTTCATTACTAAGTTTATTAATATCAGTCTTCAATAAACTCGGTCCATTTGCTATCAGAAAACAGCGTTTACCAGCATTTATATTTTTCATTTCATCCAGTCTATGTCTGTTACTTCTTCCTTTTTTTGTGATATTCCAAGCTATTTTATGAGGAATTGATTTAAATCTTCTAAGAACTGCTGAAATCACTCTTTCACATGAAATTTCACCGAATTTAAATCTTGATATTGAGTCCATTGATTTTAGTTAACTTATTATAAAAAAAGTTATTGATTCTATTATCGACGTAAATAACATGTTATCAAAAAGGTTTGCCTTTTTTATGAAGTGCCTTGTAGTGGCGCACATCAGAAACTGAACGCAATTCACCTTGAAAAGATCGGAATTTGGGCAGCAATCCCAATGGATTCGATGACAGTCCCAGCGATAGTGGCACGGATAAAAGAATGCACCGCGAGTAATGCTTTGAAAGCACTTGATACTATATGGAGGTTAACGCATAATTCTAAAAAGCGAAAGCAGTTCAATTGATGATGACGGTGCTTGCATAAAATCGACTGAAACTCTATTTCTTGTCAACCTACAGTCCAGAACTCAATCGCATTGTAAAGCTATGGCATAAGATAACGTACGAATTGATGAGTTATAAAATGCGAAAGGCCTAAACCCTCAAATAAGATGTCTGGAAGATGTTGGCTAGATTTTGGGTATATTAAGTAATGACTTTTTACTGAGTGCCTATCCGAATACATTACACGTTAGTCATAATAATGCTCTTTCTAATTTTTTCAATAATTGAAAAGCATCAATTATTAAAAAAATAATTATTACATATAACTCTATCTTTATTATTCTTAATGAAAGATATAATCAAATATTAGATTTTAAACCAACTAGTCGATTTTATGAGATTTCGAGCAATCAAATATCTTGTTATTTTTTCTTTAAGATGTCCAAGAGGCATCTTAATTGCGAAACAGATAGCCAACCAATATCCTAAATATTTTTTTCTTATAACAAACCCCTCATATAAAGGTTTAATTAATGACGAACTTACACCTCCGGTTCTCATAATCGCAACGACTTGATCTATTTTACAAAATCTATACCCATGTCCATATATTTTATAAAATAAATCCCTATCTGCACATATCTCATACTTGCAATCAAAATTTATTTTTTCATATACCTCATTCTTTACAAACGTAGATGGATGCACCATACTTATATTAACTTCGCCTATAGATTGTGGCACATCAACCGTATATAATTTTTTTATTTTGTTTTTTTCATCATATAGTAATTTATCTCCATAAACCACATCACAATCACATTTTTTAAATCTATCAACAATATTACTTACAGCATTAATATCGAAATAATCATCCGAGTTTATAATCCCAACGATATCTCCTTTCGCTAATTTTATACCTTTATTCATCGCATCATATATTCCCTCGTCTGTCTCGCTTATAATCTTATTTATATTTCCAGAATATTTCTTAAGAATACTTAATGTTTTATCTGTTGATCCGCCATCAATTACAATATATTCTATATTTTTATATGTTTGATTTATTACACTTTCTATAGTGTCGCATAAATACTTTTCGCCATTATATACGACTGTGATGATTGATACTTTACATTCCATACATTATTTATATGCAATATTTTATTTTAAATACGAAAACCTATAAGCGCTCAACAACAAATTGTTCCGTAATATAAGGGCAAGAAGGTAAACACAAACACCGGCCCTTGTAAATCATGAAGTTAAGTTACTTTGAATTATCTGCCATCGATCGTGCAAAGCTACAACAAGTTGTGGCAAAAGGAAGAGATTGGCAAGCACGTCATCGGGCTCAAACACTGTTATATTTCAACGATGGGTTGAGTGCAAAGGCCATCGTCGCATTACAAGACCTGAATATCGATACGGTTTATGATCGACGTAAGAACTGGTTATCAAAGGGGTTTGCCGCTTTATATGACAGGCATCGAAGCGGCGCACCTCCGAAACTAAACGCCATTCACCTTGAACAGATCACGATTTGGGCGGAAGAGGAAGCGCTGACAGCTCCAGCGATAGTGGCTCGGTTAAAGGAAGAGTGCAATGTAAACGTGAGCGTTGGTACCGCAACTAATGCGTTGAAAGCACTTGGTTTTGTCTGGAAACGTACACGCCTGTGGTTAAAAAAAAACGAGATGAAGTCCGGTTTCGACAAGCACAGTTAGAAATAGAATTGATGAAAGATGAAGTCGAACGCGATGAGAGGATCTTAGCCTTTGTCGATGAGACTGGTTTCGCACTGGCCCAGCCAAACCGCAGCGCCTGGACTCCGATAGGCAAATGTCACAAGATTGACGCCAACCGGGGAAAACGCCTGAATGTCATCGGAGCCATGCTCTCAACGGGTGAGTTGTTCTCAGTTGCGCTGTGGCAAACAACAGATTCACTTATATTTACCGGCTTTCTTGGTCTGCTGATGAACTACGTAGGTAAACCTTTAACGGTCATTCTGGACAATGCGTCATTCCATAAAGCAAAAGCGGTTCAACCGATGTTAAAGGTGCTGGCTCAAAAGGGGCTGACTCTTTATTTCTTGCCACCTTACAGTCCAGAACTCAATCGAATTGAAAAGTATTGGCACAAGGTGAAGTATGAATTGATGGAATTCAAGACGCGAAATGAAAAAAACCTTGAAGAAGATGTTCGAAAAATCTTAGCTGGTTTTGGTACTGATTACGTAATGACTTTTTGATGAGCGCTTATTATAATAGAGAATAATGCGAATTCTTTGGATTACAAATACATTATTTCCTGAGCCAAGTATCGCACTTGCTTTACCTGTTCCTGTTGTGGGTGGTTGGATGTATGGACTTGCAGAAAATCTTGTCGCCAAAAAAGGTCTCTCTCTCGCTGTTGCTACGGTCTACAATGGTGATGTTCTTAAACGTCTTGATTTGAATGGTATACTGTATTATATGTTGCCATGTAAGATGCAAACAAGTTATCAAAAACGCCTTGAGTCTATATGGAAAGATATAATTTATAGTTTTAAGCCTCATATCATTCATATACATGGAACGGAATATCAGCATGGTTTGTCTTGTATGCGTGCTTGTTCAAAAGAAAAATATGTTATATCAATGCAAGGACTTATTGGCGTTTATGCGAGATATTATTATGCCGGTTTGACTGCAAAAGATATCATTAAACATATTACGATACGAGATATTTTGCGAAGAGATACAGTTTTTCATGGTAAAAATAATTATACTGAACGTGGAATATATGAGCAAGAGTATTTTAAGAGAACTGAAAATGTGATAGGGCGTACGACGTGGGATCATGCTCATGCGAAGGTAATTAATGCAACAGCGACTTATCATCAGTGTAACGAGATATTGCGTAAGAGCTTTTATGATGCACCAAAATGGGATTGCAACAAAAAGAATAAATATTCAATATTTTTAAGTCAAGCTTCATATCCTATAAAAGGGCTACATCAGGTTTTAAAGGCTATTGCACTTATTGCAAAAAAATTTCCGCAGATAAAGTTGAGGGTAGCAGGTCATTCTATTATAAACAATACAACATTATTAGATAGGCTTAAGATAAATGGTTATGGGTCTTACATTAGTAAGTTAATAAAGGCGTTAAATCTTTGTGATCGTATTGTGTTTACTGGGTCTTTAACAGAAAAAGATATGATAAGAGAGTACCTAGATGCACATTTATTTATATGTTCATCCAGTATAGAAAATAGTCCTAATTCTATTGGTGAAGCTCAAATTTTGGGTGTTCCAACGATTGGGTCTTATGTTGGAGGAATTCCTGATATGATTACCCATGGAGAAACTGGACTATTGTATCGTTTTGAAGAAGTTGAAATATTGGCAGAAAATATAACACGAATTTTTACTGATTATAAATTATCTATACATATGTCAAAACAGGAAATAAAAGAAGCTGAAAGACGTCATAGTAGGATAGCGAATTGTGATCAAACAATCAATATTTATAAAAATATTATTTCAAACAATGCGTAATGGATGCTATTAATATTTCACGAGTGTTTATCTTGTGTAGAATATAACTCAGTCAATATTACATCCATGTATTTCCAAAAAAAATAAAAATGATGTTTTTAAATAATGGAATTTATAAATAATTATCGCACACAATATAGTTTGCCATTGTTGCATCAGTATCAACGAATCAATATATATCGGATTCAGGATGCCTGCTGGGTATTATTTCTGCTTTTTCTAATGTGTGAAAGTATGAATTTTATCATTCTATTTCGATTAGTTCCTCTTTTTGCTGGAATTGGTTTGTATCTTATGGTAACAAAAATTACTCGTTATGACTATCAACGTTTGATTGTTGTGTTTTATTTGAATGTCGCTGTATTACTCAGTGTATTGCAAACTGGCCGTTATGAAATTATTATATTTTCATTTATGCGTGCATTTGTGGTTCCATTTTATGTTATTATATATCTCTCTCATCGTGGCATAAGGCAACCTACATTGATTGCTCTTTCATTATCTGTACTTCCACAATTGTTTGCATATTTTACTGGGATAACATTTTCAGATGCTCCGGTATATACATACGCATTGCAATTCTGTGGTATAGCCTGGGATCCCAACTATCTTTGTTCATACTTAGTTATTTCATTGGGAGCACAGCTTGCCCTATTACGGTCATCAGAATCACGTAATTATTTGTTTATCTGGATTGTAATGGTAATTGCGACAGTTTTTCTTATACTAATATCCATTTCACGGGCTGGTATATTAGCGATGATTCTTTCATTTGTGATATTTATATTTTCTTTCCAATACAAAAAACCTTATAAACAGTTTGTAATTATATTTGCGATATTGTATGCAATTTTCATAATAAGTCCGTTTGTGCTTGAAAAGGTGTCTTCTGATTCTATATTTGGAAAATTGTATCACAGATTTACGGTTGAAGGAGACTCATCTCTTCTTGAAAATTCACGATATGGAGTGATAGAAAGGGGATTTAATCAAATATTTGCAAAAGGGCCTATAGAATATACTAATGAAGACAGTTTTTTTGCACAAGAAGCGACTATTGTGCACAATGTTTTGATTCGACTTGGTATAAGTTATGGCTGGTTGTCAGCTATTATTCATATTTCTGTATGGGTGCTTGGTCTTTTTAGTTTAATAAAGTTATTCGTACGAGGGTATTTTTCTAATAAAAAATATAACCAGCATATAAATATAGCGCTATTACCTGTAATGCTAATTGTATTGCCATATTTTGGAGTTATTATGTCAATTCCTGCTTTAGAACAGAACTTATATTGGGCTGAGTTCGGGGTAATATTTACGTTTTTGTCTAATACAAAGTGTTATTTATACGATTAAAAGCCCTCACAGAAAAGTCTATCCATAAACGGTGAACAAGAAATGATTCAGTAATATAAGGGCAAGAAAGGAAACAGAAACACTTGCCCCTGTAAATCATGACGTTAAGTGACTTGGAATTATCTGCCAGCGATCGTGTAAAGCTACAAGAAGTTGTGGCAAAAGCGAGTGATTGGCGAGCCTGTCATCGGGCTCAACCACTTTTATATTTTGACGATGGGATGAGAGCAAATGATATTATGGCGTTACAAAACCTGAATATCGATACGGTTTATGACCGTCGTAAGAACTGGTTATCAAAAGGGCTTGCCTTTTTGTTCGATGTGCATCGAAGCGGTGCACCTCCGAAACTGAACGCAATTCACCGTGAACAGATCATGATTTGGACGGAAAAGGAAGTACTGACAGCCCCTGCGATAGTGGCCCGGTTAAAGGAAGAGTGCGATGTAGAAGTGAGCGTTGGTACCGTGCGTAATGCGTTGAAAGCACTTGGTACTATCTGGAAACTTACACGTCATA
>Ga0247841_10006556_pt1 | contig 17877 bp, 12 predicted proteins | sample LaCruzMarch2015__2_FD_192410 | JGI IMG/M metagenome (GOLD analysis project Ga0247841, IMG submission 192410) | Freshwater microbial communities from meromictic Lake La Cruz, Castile-La Mancha, Spain - LaCruzMarch2015_18m | ecosystem: Environmental > Aquatic > Freshwater > Lake | place: Spain... | reverse complement strand
GGTACTTTCGGCTTTAGGCCGTTTCCGGCGCATAACCATCCCGCTCATTGCCCCGGGCATATTCGCGGGAAGCGCGCTGGTTTTCATCTGGTCTTTTACCGAGCTCGGCACACCGCTTATTTTTGATTATAACCGCTTGACCGCCGTGCAGATTTTTGACGGATTAAAAGATATCGGTTCAAATCCCCTGCCCTATGCGCTGGTGGCCATCATGCTGGTCGTGGTGGCGCTCATCTACGGCGCCGGCAAACTGCTTTTCAGCCGCTGGCAATACGCCGTGATCCAGAAAGGAACGCAGACGCGGACGCTCGCGCCGTTGAAAGGCATTTCGCTGGTGGCCGCCCTGGCGGTCTTTACTTTTGTTTTTGCCCTGGCGGTCCTGCCCCACATCGGCGTCATTTTAACCAGTATTACGCTTTCCTGGTACAAGACCATTTTGCCGTCAAAAATTACTTTTGATCATTATCTTAATGCCCTGGGGCATAATCTCATTGTGCCCAGCATCCGCAACAGTCTTGTTTATTCATCGCTGGCTGCGGCGATTGATGTTGTGCTCGGCTTCATGATTGCCATCGTGGTTGAGCGGACCAAGCTGCGCTGGCGGGGCTGGCTGGATGCCACCGCCATGTTGCCCCTGGCCGTTCCCGGCATTGTTGTTGCCTTCGGTTATATCGGCATGAGTCAGCCCGGCACAATATTTGCGGCGCTCAATCCCGCCAACAACCCGACGCTGTTGCTGATCATCGCCTATTCCGTCCGCCGCCTGCCCTATGTTGTGCGCGCGGCATCCGCTGGCCTGCAACAGATGCCGGCCGCATTTGAGGAGGCGGGCGCCAGTGTCGGCGGCTCGCCGACCAGCGTAACCTGGAATATTACGCTGCCGCTGATCGGCGCCAATCTTCTGGCGGGAGGAATTTTGGCGTTCAGTTTTGCCATGCTGGAAGTATCCGATTCCCTCATGCTGGCCCAAAAGCAGATCCATTACCCGATTACCAAGGCGCTTTATGAGCTGTTTCAGCTTCTTGGCAACGGCCGTTACCTGGCGGCGGCCTTTGGCGTCTGGGCCATGGCGTTCCTGTTTGTCGCTATCCTGGGCATAAACCGCCTGATCGGCCGCAGGCTTGGCAATATTTTCCAGATATAATGTCTGAGGCTCTTGCAAAAGTCTCCGCCTAAAAAAACATCCATTTGACTTTGCAGAAACAGTTGGTTAAACTGCGCGCCAAGCAATATAAATAAGCGATAAATATGTCAGGAATATTCAAAGCATACGATATCCGGGGAATTTTTGGCAAAGACCTGACCGAAGATATTGCCTTTAAAATCGGACGGGCATTTGCAAGTTACCTGAATTGCCGCAAGGTAGTGGTCGGACAAGATATGCGCCCTCATTCCAAACCGCTCTTTGACGCCCTCGTCCTGGGTTTGACCATGCAGGGCGCGGACGTCATTTCATTGGGACTATGCTCCACGCCAATGTCCTATTTTGCCAACGGACGGCTCGGCGCTGACGCGAGCATAATGATCACGGCCTCGCATAATCCGGCCGAATGGAACGGATTCAAACTCTGCCGCGCACAGGCTGTGCCTCTCAGCGGCGAAACCGGAATCGGCGATATTGAAAGAATTGTCCTAAAATTGCAGTTCAACCCACCTGCGCCAAAACCGGGTTCAGCCTGCCCGCCAAACTTCGTCCAACGATGTGGGCGGGTCAGTCAATACAATATCCTGCCGGAATACACGGCCCATGTTAAAGAATGTGCAAAACTGAACCGGCCCATAAAAATCGCGGCCGATTTCGCCAATTCCGTCGGCGTAATTGAAGCCAAAACGTTGAAAGGCCTTGTTGATATTGACCCTCTCTATGCCGAGCTGGACGGATCATTCCCGAACCACGAGGCCAATCCGCTCAAGACCGAAACGCTTGCCGCGCTCCAGAGGAAAATCAAGGAGGGAAAATATGATTTTGGCGCCGCTTTTGACGGCGACGCCGACCGCGTGGGATTTGTTGATGAAAAGGGCGATATCGTTCCCATGGACATGATCACCGCGCTGATTGCCCAAAGCGTGTTGAAGAAAGAGAAGGGAAAAATCCTTTACGACCTGCGCAGCAGTTGGGCGGTCAAAGAGGTGATAGAGGAAAACGGCGGCACGCCGCAGATGTGCCGGGTCGGCCATGCTTTTATTAAACAGGAAATGCGCGCGGCCAAGGCGGTTTTTGCCGGCGAGCTTTCGGGACATTATTATTTCCGTGACAATTACTACACCGAGAGCTCGGCCATGGCCGTGCTCTTTGTCGCCAACCTGCTCAGCCAAAGCAATGGTCCGCTTTCCAGCCTGGTGGCGCCGCTGAAACGATATTTCAAAAGCCCGGAAATCAATTCGGAAGTGAAAGACCCGTCGGCCGTTTTTAATCGTCTGCGCCAGACTTACCGGTGCGGCAAAATGTTTGAATTGGACGGGCTTAGCATGGAGTTTTCCGACTGGTGGTTCAATGTGCGCGCTTCAAACACCGAACCGCTTGTGCGCCTGAACCTTGAGGCAAAAAGCAAAGAGCTTCTTGATCAACGTCAAAAGGAACTGCTTGCTATCATACGCGGCCAATGAACTTTTCATGATAGGTTTGTCATTCCCGCGAAAGCGGGAATCCAGAATCAGAAAAAACTGGAGCTGGATTCCCGCTTTCGCGGGAATGACAGCGGTGATATGTAATCAGACCGACAATTGTTCCGTAATTAATATGGTAACAATAACCAAACTTTTACAGAAAGAACTACTGATTGAACAAGTTGCCTCCGGTCACAAACTTCGCTTTGGCTGTCCACCCCAGTTCGTTGCCTATGCCCCCGGCCGCATTGAAGTATTGGGAAATCATACCGATTATAATGAGGGTTACGTGCTTTCCGCCGCGATTGATGCGGGCATTTGCGCCGCAGTCTCGGAGGGCGAAAGAAAACATTGCATTTTGTCGGCACTTGACGTTGGTGAAGACGCTGAATTCAACTTGCCGGCGGAAAAACCAATAAAAAGCCCGCATTGGGCAAATTATCTTATCGGCGTGGTCAACAAACTCGGCGCAGTGGGAAAGATTGAAAGGGGTTTTAACCTGACCTTTGCCGGCGATGTCCCGCCCGGGGCCGGACTTTCCAGCTCGGCGGCGCTGGAAGTTTCTGCGGCACTGGTGTTAAGTTCTTTTTACGGTTTGGAATTGCCGAAAATACAGCTTGCCAAGCTATGCCAGCAGGCTGAAAATGAATTCACCGGCGCGCGGTGCGGACTTCTTGACCAGATTTCCAGTTTGTTTGGCGCTGAGCAGGCTTTGATTTTCACTGATTTCAGGTCGCTGACGGTAGACACGGAAAAAATTGGGGCGGATGCGTGTTTTCTCCTGGCAAACACCGGAGTTAAACACAATCTTGTTGAATCGGCTTACAACGAGCGGCGCGCATCCTGCGAACAAGCGGCGCAATATTTTGCTTCTGTTTTGACTCATACGGTGAAAGCTCTGCGCGATGTGTCGCCTGAAGAATTAAAAAAACATTCCGCCGGCCTTGACAGGATTGTTTTCAAAAGAGCGGCGCATATCATCGCTGAAAATGCGCGCGTGCTTGAAGCCCGGCGTCTTCTGAAAGCCGGCGATATGAAAAAGCTTGGTAAACTCATGTTTGAATCGCACGAAAGCTCGCGGGTTGATTTTGAAAATTCATGTCAGGAACTTGATTTCATCGTTGAAACGGCAAAAGACTTACCCGGTATTTATGGCGCACGTCTTTCGGGCGGCGGTTTCGGCGGAAGCGCCGTCCTGCTTGTAAATCCAAATAATGCCGGCCAAGTGGGCGCGGCAATTTCATCCGCCTATGCCAAACGTTTTGGAAGGCCCTGCCAGGTGCGGATAATAAAACCATCGGCTGGCGCCCAAGTCGTGCGACCAGGTTCCATTGGATAATATAAAACAACGTTTCTCTAAATGCACGGCATGACAACCCCGGGGGTTAAAGCCCTGCTCCGCATGATGTAAGGGGTGCTTTCTTTACGGACCAACCGGGAACTTTTACGACGCGCTTTGCGTCTAACATAATAGCGAGAATGAAAAAAGTAATCCTGCTTATCCTAGTTTCCTGTTTATGTAACGTGAACGCAGAAACAGAACAGGAAAAATTTAAAATCAAAACCGGGGCGGACAAATTTGCCCGGATTGAGTATCCGGCTGACGGCAATATTGACTTGAAGGAAGGCACCTTTGAACTTTGGTTTAAAATCGGTTTTGATCCGGACCGCCAGCCGGCAATCACGTGGTTTTCCCCCATGACTTATCTGTTTGTCGGCAAACAAAAAGAGATGACGGTCATTAACCTGCAGTCCCAATACAGTTACAAAAGGAAGTTGAAAAAAGGTGTCGGGAACATTTCAGGAGTCATGTTCAAGTCTGTCTCCGGGGTGTTGTATGAAAAATTGAAGGACTGGAAAAAAGGGACATGGCATTTACTGGCTTTTACCTGGAAGAACGAGGGAACGAAGTGCTTGGTTGAAATTTTTGTGGACGGCATATCCCAGGCGAAATATGACGGAGAAACCATTGATGTCCTGGCCCTGGAAGATGATTCCGTCATCCAGATCGGAAGCTTTTTTTTCAATTCATGCTATGCCACCGTGGATGCGATGCGGATTTCAATGGTGGCAAGGACGCCGGAAGAACTGAAAAGGAGTTTCACGGAAGGACTGATCAGGGACCGCTTTACGCTGCTCCTCGATAACTTTGACAAGATCGTGGTTGATGAGCGGGACCAAAACAGCGTCACGACAATCACCGCGGAAGGCAAGGAAGGCCGGATTATCGGCGCGTATCGTGTCGTGGACGGGAAGTTTGGGAAAGCATTGAAACTCCACGTGGTGGAGGAATAAAGCACGGGCATTTTTTTTAATCCGAACCAGGATTTGACAGGAAGCATGAGATGGGAAACAGAAACAAGGCAATAAATTTGTTTTTCGCCGTGTTGATGTTCGCCTTTACCGCCGCTGCAATTCCGCCGGATATCCTGGTCCTCGGAATTCCAAGGGCGCAGACAACGGTAAAAGCCGATGGTGCGATAGACAACCGCGAATGGGGATTCAGCGCCCGTTTGCCGTATCTTCATTTCATGGAATGTTGGGAAGAAATGGATTTTCTTACCAGTGTCTGGGCGCAGTATGACGACCAGAATCTTTATCTGGCATTCCAAATACGACGGCCGCCAGGAAATGAAAAACCACAGGTCATTCCCCCGGACGAAACCCAATATTTTGCGGAAGACCGTGTGCGTATTTTGCTTCAATGGAAAGACGGCAAAAAGACGGAGATGATCGGCAATGCCCGGGAATTAAAAGATGCAACGGGGAAAAGGTGTGACTGGCAATATGCCGTTAAACTGACCTCGGCCGGCTGGCAGGGAGAAATTGCGATTCCGCTGCCATTTTTTAAAGAGAAGGAAGTCTATTTTGATTTCATCAATGACCAGGCAACGCCCGGCGCCAGGGTGACATGCCTTGGTTACCGGACAACCATGAAGGAGCCGGACGTTTTATGGAAATTAACAACAAGGGAAAACCTGGTAATCCAAAGTTTTTTACCGGAGAGAACCCAGAAGAGCAATGGGCGGGCGCTTTATTACCGTTATATTAACAATGAAGAAAACGAAACAAAGGCAGCAGCTTCATTCAGAATAATCAGGATAGATGGGCCGCTTGAAAAAAACCTGAATGAACTGTGGCAGCGTATCGAAAAAGTCAAATTCAATACCCGTGAGGAAAGTATCGGTGCTTATGGGCGGCCTGAATCACGGTTTAAGTTGGGCGCCGAAACCGGCCGGTATCTTATCCAATATCTCTTCCGTGATGAACATGGCGTGCTTGCCCAGGGAATTCTTTTCGTTAAAAACCAAATTCCCTTTGAAGTAACCTGTATCCCTTATCTATTGACCCGGCGCATCTTTGAACTGGAGATGAAGATGGAACAGCCGCCGATGGGCGGGGAGATCGAAATCGAGCTTTATGAAAGCGGTAATCGCAAGGAAATAATTACAAAGGGGAAAAAGGCCGTCAATGGTGAAGGAAGTATTGTGGCGGAAATCAGCAGCGCCGCCTGTAAACCAAAGACCAATTACATTCTGGAAGTGAAATTAAAAAACGCTTCCGGCAAAACCCTTGCTGAAAAAACCATTGATTTTTACCGCCCTGAAAATCCTTCCTGGCATGACAACCGCATTGGAAAAAGCGTTTTTGTGCCGCCGCCCTGGAAGGCGCTTGAATATTCAAATGGCCGGATCAAGGTCTGGGGACGCGAAACAACATTGGGCAAAGGGCTTTTGCCGGAAAAGATTATTTCCCGGGAAAGAGAACTATTGACCGGACCGATTGAATTGAATCTGAAAATCAACGGCGCTTCGGTTGAATTAAAGGAAATGCAGCCCCGTATTATTGAGCAAAATGAAGAGGGGATTACCCTTTCCTGCGCCCAAACCGGGGCGGGATATGCCATTAAAGTTGTTCTTCGGGCCGAGTTTGACGGCTATTTATGGTATGAAGTGGAAATTGATCCCGTGGGGCAACTTACATTGGACGAGGCTTGGTTGCGTATTCCCATGAAATCCGGCTTAGCCGGCCTTTTCCATGTAGAAGGAGAAGGCACGCTTAGAAAAGAAAGAAAATCATTCCTGGATGCCAGTCCCCAGGGAAAAACGCCGGTCGAACAGTTTTTCCCTTTTTGTTCTTTTGTCTGGCTTGGAAACCAGGAAGTCGGGTTGCAATACTTTTGTGAAACTGCCCAAAATTGGAACCTGAAAAACGAGGAGGAGGCATTGGAAATTGCCCGGGGAGAAAAGCAGACGGAACTGAAAGTTTCCTTTGTCAACCAGGCAAAAGCTGTCCGGGAAAAGGTGATTTATGGTTTCGGCCTGATGGCATCCCCCGTTAAACCAATGGGCAAGCGACATCAGTTCTGGTCAGCCACCGGCATCGTCTGCCAGGAACGGGACAAGGACGGCAAGGCTGCCGCGATGTTTGCGCCGGAGGAAAGTTTGGATGCCTTTGAGGAGCGGGTAATCAAGCCTTGGGCTGGACCACCGGGGCCGCGGCAAATTCTCTCGGCGCAAAGCTACCGCGACACCAAGGTCCGCCTTTCCGCGTTCCGCGGCTGGAGTCCTTTTTTTGGAATACCATTTGCAGAGGACGAATTGTTCAACGAAAAATTCAAACGATTCGTGCAGACCACAAAAGAGATTGCGCCCGATATAAAACTTACGCCTTATACCGGCTGGGGCATCAATAAAAATCTTTCCTTCTGGACGCCGTTTGGGCGTGAAATGACCCGCCGGCCATTTGAGGAATCCGGCTGGGATACGGTCCTGCACTGTGCTAACAGCAGTTTCACGGATTACTTTGTGGATGCGCTGCAACAAGCTCTCACCAAATATGGCGTGGACGGCTTTTACCTGGATTCCACGGCCGTTGTTCCCTGCTGCAACCGCACAGGACATGGCTGCGGTTATGTGGACGCGAAGGGGATATTGCATGGAACCTACCCGATCCGCGCTTTTCGTGAATTCTTTAAACGAATGTATAAAGTTACCCACGGGGAGGTAGTGAAGGATGGAATTATTTTCCTGCACGGCGACTTCCGTCTGCCGGTAACGGCATTTTCGGATGTTCTACTTACCGCGGAACCCGGCGTGGCGCTTTGGCAGGACCTGGAAGGCATAGGACTGGAAAATTTCCAGGCCACCTGCATGGGCGAGCCTTACGGATTTAAAACACTTATCTGTTGGCACTATTTTTCACCCAACCTGAAGATAAAGACCAACCAGATGGTGGGTTATGCGCTGCTGCACGGTGAAACGATTGCAAACTCGCCGATTGGATTATTGAACTACAAAAATGGCCATCAGGATCCCGGTTACGACAAAGACAAGTTCCCTCTCCGCCACATTTACCTTATGATGGATGAGTTTTGCTCAGAAGAATCGCCGGCGTTTTATCCATATTGGAACAACGGCGAATTTCTGAAGACCGGCCGGCAGGACCTGCTGGGAAGTTTTTATGTGAACAGCCGGGGCGAGGCATTGCTTATTCTCTGCAACCTGAAAAATGAAACCGGCCGGGCAAAAATAAATTTCAAATTACCCTCCGGCCAGATCAGGGAAGTCAGCGATGGTTTCCTGAAGACGACCGTCCCAATAAATAAAGACGGCGAGATGGAAATTGAATTCTGTCCGCAAGGCTACAGGCTTTTACGAATTAAGTAACAAAAGAATTCACCCCCCTCGTGTAAAAGCTCCATAATCAGCTTGACGGTCAACTGGCGGTTGATACCATACTGAATTACTTTACCTGTCTTATATGGCGCGATAGCCAAGTGGTTAGGCACGGGTCTGCAAAACCTGTTACAGCGGTTCAATTCCGCTTCGCGCCTCCAAACTTTGCTGATTGATATGTGCTACGCTTACGTTCTTCGTTCTGAGCAGAATGACCGGTTGTACAAGGGCTCGTGCCGGGATATTGCCGTGCGTGTTCAGAAACATAATTCAGGGAAGGTCAGAAGTACGAAACCCTATAGGCCGTGGAAGTTAATGTATTTTGAGGAATTTAAGAGTCGGGGAGAGGCATTTCGGCGGGAACAATACTGGAAGACAGTCCAAGGAGCCAAAGAGTTGCGTTTGTTATTCAGTGGTTAGGCACGGGTCTGTCCTCGGAGCCGTCCTTGGACCCGGAAGGTCCTCCGGACCTGAGGGGAAGCTCCTCCGGAGCTGAGGCCAAAACCTGTTACAGCGGTTCACTTGCCCGAACTTGGTCAGGGATTCCGCTTCGCGCCTCCATCTTATTTTCAATACAGTCCTTGCTTTTCCCTGATTTTACTAGCTTTTCTTGAAATGGCAGGAAAAGGTAGGAAAGTGCCTTAAAGATGCCGTCAGAGTGCAACCAAGATTAAACAGGTCTTTTAAACCTGTGCCTTAGCCTTCCGGGGAAAGTGGCAATCGAACCATGCAACAGCGAAAATTGCCCAGAAAGCCCAATGTTTGACAGACTGACCGGGCGGCTATGATGATTTGTTTCTGTCGCGGATCATGCGCGGTCGGGTTCCATGCTTCCCCTATTCGTCGAGGCCGGCGGCAGCGGGGCGGCTGAGGCCGACAACGGATTTGATGCTGTCCTTCCATTTGATCAAGGGGTCGTTACGATGACGGCGGTAAAGGGCGCCGATGGCGGCGTCGGTCTGGGTCGCCATGAGGGCCTCACCGCGGCGGATAGCTTCCGAGTCGCGGGGGCAGTTCTGAGGCAGAATGTTCCGGAGGCGATTGATCTTTCCGAGCCAAATGGAGTCTGTCACGTAGTGGTGAACGGCGGCAATCAGGGCATCCGGGTCACCGTCCAGCATGGGCTCGCCGGAAACACTGGTCTGGAAATCATTGGCATAGGCGTACTGAAGACAGGCAAGCCGGGCCTTAAAAGATGGCGCACCGGGTTCCCAATAGGACAGGACAGCATCGTTTGTCGAGCCGATGGAGAACCGGAAAACGATCTGTGCCTGATACGTGGCAAGTTCCTCACAGAGGCGCTTGACGCATGACAGGCGGGGTTTGGAGACGATGAGCAGGTCGTTGCCGGTCGCCAGCATCCGAGAAAGGACCGTAAGGCATTCGTCAATGTTCTGGTCGGTGATGTCATGGGCAGTCGGGAACATGATGCGGCCGGATCGCTTGGTGAAACTGCGGTCGAGGTCGTGCTGACGGAGTCTGGGGCGCTTCCACGAGGCCGGGGTCACCCGCTTGAAGCGGATCGCCATTGTTTTGGCATAGCAGTAACGGCAGTCGTGCTCGCAGCCGTCCTGGATGTTGACGTTGCTCGCCGCCCATTCCTGGGTGCCGGTCGGTGGCCGGATTCCTGTCAATGTCGTAGTCATCAGCACCATCCTATAATCTCTGGTTCGACAAGACAATCAGTTTCGACTTCCTCCTTTAAAGCATGTGGTCAAATGTTGCTTGGTTGTCCGGGCGTATGCTTTGCGCTTGCCGCCAGAACTTCAGGCCAGTGGGATGCTTCGAGGCAAAGAGAAGATCATAGTAATGCTTGATTATCTCCACTCCGAAATGCCGATAACCTTCCGCAAACAGGGCAGATCGGTATGCAGCCCGGAACTTAACGCGAAGCATTTCATCCTGGCTGGTCTCAGCAAACCGAATATTCTCAGGATCAGTAAAGAAAGCGGTTGAACCAAGACAGGTTTCATATTTTTTTCGAGCCGGGCCATCTGGATTAGCGAACGCCGTCTTGAGATTCCTGTTCACATCGGTGCCAGTTGCAACGTTTATGATGAAATCCACTTTTTTGAGCGCCCTGGACAGGAGGGCAATGGTTTGCATGGGAACACTGCAATCGGTTGGATCGAGAAAGATCAGCGAGAGCCCCTGCGGCGCGCGTTGCTGACATATTGTGATAAGATCCGCTGGCTGCGTATAGTCGGCTTGGACTGCCAAAGCTTTACTGGTTTGCCCCAATGCGGTTATGCGCTTATTCAGGGCGTCAACAACAACCGGGCTTATATCAAAAAAAGTCACTGACTTGTACAGTGGATACGCATCGTTATGCATGACCGCCAATGCTGTACCGTCGATTTCTTCGCCTATATCTCGATTGATGCAACGACCAGGGCCGCTGCAAATCTCTATGTAGTGCACGTCGCCTTTCCATTTCCTGTGCATGCCCACGCCGAAAATGCCGAAATACTGAGTAAGAAAATAGGTCTTGTCGTAGGCCCAAGGCCCCACGCAACGAACGGATCCTCCATCGACGTCGGAGATGATTTTATTGCACACCCCCTCTTGCAAGTTATCTCGACGGATAGGACATTCGCACCTCTTACACGTGGTGTGATTTACCGGATGAAGGTCGAGTGGCTTGCGTTTCTTCATCGCGCACCTCTTGTGAGGGATGCGATGTCGAGATCCTGTAATAAGATTAGATTCACATCTTACCTGTCACTAACGGCTGATACATTTTCAACCAATTTATCCAATCGGCAAAAGCAATTACGCTTCTACCTCTAAAACACTTTATCCTGAAGGACAATCCTGTCAAATCTTATTGTGAAATAAGGCGCAACGATGTTGTCCGAGATTAACAATAGTCAACCAGCCCACGACCGCACACCATTCAGCGATCATCTTGACTCAGTTGTTTTGTCATCTTGTCCATGTTTGTCTGAATCGAGTTCATCAGGTCATGGGGTATATTTACCATTAAATTGTTTATAATTTGACCGTTCTCAACTAATTTCTGGCTAATCTGGTGTAAGCAATCTGCGAAGAAATTTAGAACCCATTGGCAACCCACAACTATCTGTTCTAGTTCATTCTCTTTAATTTGGAGATCTGAGAGATTTTTCGGATGGGTGATACGATTTCTAATCACATGTCCTGCGAGTAGTTTATTTCGAGCCGGTGCCTTGACATACTGTTCATACAAGAAAGTCTTAAATACCTTGTCAATCATCCGTATACACATATTGAATCTGGCGAGAAACGAACCAAATTCATCTCTCAGCATAATGTTGCCACTTTGATCCAGCCGTGGACATTTTTCGATTAAGAACACGGTTTCATATTCTGCAACGACATTCTGAAGAATCGGCACTCCAAGATTAAGACCTGCAGCTTGGATCATGATTGCGACCGGTCGGAGTTGATGCTCGTTGAACATATATGTGAAGGCGCACATATAGGCTATATGCCCTTCAATCATTGAATAATTGGACCGGCAGTATACACGGCGCAACGACTGGTTGTCCCAATCATTTTTGAGAAGCTCGGCACACTCTTTCTGTTCGCAGCGAAGCGCCTCTAGGAGGTCAGTATCTGGAACAGTAAATTTCATTCTCTTTTATAAGTAAATGACGAAAAGTTTTATTTAGTGCATTTTATCTGCGATATGATCAATCATGGATTTCGTCTTTTTTATCACCTCGCTCCTCTACAATCTTAATCTCTTCTTCCGTCAATCCGTAAAGTTCATAAACCAACTGGTCAATTTCGCGGTCAGTGGCGGCAATTTCGCGCTCCAGACGGATTTTCTCATCCGGTGTCTGGGCAGATTGAACCTTCTTGTGAAACTCGAGCATGCTTTCTACCAACGCCACTATCCGATGATGTTTCGCGACATCCGATTTGATTGAAAAGTTAACGGTACGGATCGGCACCTTAGAAAGAAATTGGCGATTAGCTGAATACCAACCGCCCCGGAATGGAGTACTGACGTTGGGAAAAAACCATCGCAACAGTTTTGAATTCAGCAAGGCAAGAATATAAGGCAATCCTTGTTGTTCATAACCGGGCTTCAACGTCACACCACCAACATCAACATTATCGAGAAAATGAGTGCCATCAAAATCGTATGCTGCACATAGCTCGTCAACAAGACGGGGAACACATAGCTTAATCCGTTGCTGGATTCCAAGATTTTGACTGCGGCCAAATTTATACCAATCGACACCCCTAAATTTTCCATTTTCTCGTCCTTCTAGGCGTTCTTTATTTTCTACAAGATATGAGGCTGTCTTGGGAAAGTCCTTTTCCAGGACGTTAAAAGGAATCAATGTTGCTTTCTCGTCTCTTACCTCGAACGGAAAAAGAATAAATTGTCGTGAGGCTAAATTGCGATAACGTGAAATATCAGTTCCGCTCACAAGAGGGAATAACAATCCCTTTTCAAAAGAGTATTCTCGGTCAAGTACTTTTGATTTAAGTCGAATTTCGCGGGCTGTTTCGCCGATATAATCGAGAATAAAAACATCGTCCGCGCTGGTTTGCAAGCCGACAAAGATGTCAGCAATATTTCCCAGTTTTGTCGGAATTGAATTCAGATTTGAAATTAATCCCGCGCTTTCGCCGACCGCAAAATTCCATTCCGAGGCTGTAATTGTACTGGTGGAGATTTGGCCTTCGGTGGTAGAAACGGCATCCTGCCGTTTTACACCGCAGCTGGAAGCCGCGTCCACTTGCCACTCGACAAGGTCATTTACCTTTACAACCCGGCATTCGTTCGCGCCTGCCTTATCGAGAAACATTAAGCAAGTGTAGGTCGTCGCGCCGGTAAAGACCTGCTGGTCGCCGAAATGAACGACGTGGGCCAGGTGTCTGCCCTCGGCAATCACCCCACGCAAGGCTTCGCCATACTGCGCATTAAAAAATTTGTGAGGCAGGATGAAGCCCGTTCGCCCGGTCTTGTTCAACAGGCTCAGGGCTTTCTCGACGAAGACAACGTAAATATCGTAGTTCCCTGCCGCAGCCGACCGGTAAAGCGTCTTGTAAAGTTCGACCTCGACCGGCGCCCATTCTTTCATTCCTTGAATGCGGATATACGGCGGATTACCAATAATTGCGTCAGGGCCTCCGGCTTTAAATATCTCTGGAAACTCTGCCTGCCAGTCAAAAACGTTTATGCGATAGCGGTCTTCTTCCGGAAGCAGAGAAAGTTGCTGGTCTTTATAGCACTCCGGACCGATCAAGGAGTTTCCGCATTTGATGTTGCTCCCAAGGTCGGGCAAAGCGCGCTGATGGAAAAGCTCAAATTGTTTTGTAATCGTTTCCTGCGATTCGCCTTCCAAGACTTTCAGGAGCAGGGAAAGCTTCGTTACTTCAACCGCCTGCGAGTCAATGTCCACGCCGTAAATATTATTCAGCAGGATGCGTTTCTTTTCATCAGTCGTCATCCTCCAGTCGCCGCTGGCCTGATACAAAACCTTTCTATTCTTTTCCGGTCCGTTTTTGACGTACCAGTCCCGGTGCCAGTTCAATAAATATTGATACGCGCCGAGCAGGAACGAGCCGGAGCCGCAGGCCGGGTCCAGTATTTTCAATTTTGCCGCCTGCCTGGGTGTTTTGCCTTCCAGCAGTTTCCCGACTGTGTTTTTGACGATGTAATCCACGATGTAGGTCGGTGTGTAATAAACTCCGCCCGCCTTGCGGACTTCCGGCTTGTCCTCCACCTTTGCCTGATGTCCGGCCGTCAGCCGTATCACTTTGCCCAGGAAACGCTCATAAACATGGCCGAGAATATCGGCAGGCAGGACAGAAAACTCATAGGGGCTTTCCGGATAGTAAAGGTTGCCCACGATATCCTTGATGACTTTGTCGTCAATCGTCAGGGTGAGCGTCAGTTCATCCGCCCGCTCTCCGCCGGAATCATTATTTTTTGTGAAGCAAAAAATGCCGGAGTTGTAGCGTTCATCCGCCCGCCGGAAGAATTCTCCAAGCCGTGAATAAACCCGTTCGCCGTTGCGTAGCGTCATCAGCCGTCCGTAAGGCTCAATACCCCGGTCTTCGCAAATCCGTAGAAAGATTATCCGGTCAATGATGCGCTGAACGGCAAAATTCAGTTCTCTTTGCGAAAGCTTTTCATTGCGCATGGTAATGTTCCGGGCAAGCATATCGCGCCAGCGCTCAATCTCCTCAAGGAATGCGTCGTCAACACTCGCCGTGCCTTTCCTGCCTTTTGTGCCCTCGGCAAATTTATCAAATGAACCTTTCAGGACGGCTTCGCGCGAAAATATGGCGGCAAACTCATCCCATTTTTCGGCGAATTGTTTGCTTGTGAAATACATCAGGCGGCCGATGGCCGATGTATCATTCTTATTCGGCTTTGCGCGGCAGTCATAGACGGCCAATTCCTCAAAGTCGGTCAGGATGCTCAAGGGCAGTCGGGCCGACCAGGCGTAGCGGCGGAGTTGGTAGGCGGGATGGACGTCTTCCTTGATGTTGACGGAAGGCTTTTTACATTCAACAAAGAATTTTCTCGCGCCGCCGATCCGGAAGCACAAGTCCGGGGCTTCGGTGGCGCCGCCGATTTTAATGGCATCCTCGTGGATTACGTCCTTGTATGCCTCGGCATAGCCCTGTTCGTTGTGGACATCCCAGCCAAGGGCCTTGAAAAGCGGGTCTATGAATTCGGCGCGGATTTGGGCTTCATTATATTTGCCGGACTGGTAAGCCTCGCGCTGTGAATCAAACCGCTCGACCAGCTTTAATATTTCCTGTGGAATGGGCATATTTATTGACTTCCAAAACTATGAGACATTCTAAAGGAAAGCAAGGCGGAATCAATGTTTTTCTCTAACACGAAATAGGAAAAACAGGGCAGTCCGATCATACGCGCAAAACCGCTTTCAATCATTGCCGTACACCTTTTGCAGAAACATTAACCCGCCTAGGCGGATTAATCACATAAGATTGACCTAATTTTTACACACCTATACTTCAAGCCATCCGTCCGGCCAGCCCGCCGCCGCTTACGCGGCGGCAGGCCGTCCGTCGGAACCTTTTTATTTCACGCTCAGCCGATTGACCGACCACGTGTCACATGTTTCCGTCTGTCCTCAACATCGCCAGCCATGAGTGATCGCGGCGATGATTCGCCGTGATGACTTTCAAAACCGACTTGGACAACATCAGAACCGATCTTGCCGCTCCAAACTTGGCGGATTCATACGCCATTGAACCGGTGGAGCCTATATCAGAGGCGGAGCCACCCAACAGCCCCGCAATGTATGGCAACCCATGCAAACGATTGTCATACAGATCAATCCGGGAAATACCGCCGCCGATGCGTTTCCACAGCGCGCGCATCGCAAATCTATTTCCCATAGTGACACCCTGTTCCGGCAGGCCGGCGATTAAAAAATGAAAATGCAAACGCCCGAACGAATCGCCGCGCTCCAAGCGTAAGCACCAGAGCAAATCTTTCCTATGAACCCCATTATGAGCCGCTATTTGCCTGAAAAAAGCAAACCACATTGACAGCCGGACCCGTTCAGACAACTCAGCCTGGCGGAAAGTCAGGCCGCCAAATAACTGCCACATAATAGAACCAAGAAAAAACGTCTCTGGATTTTCAGACATCATGATTTCAACATGATAAATTATTTCAATAATTCAATTTTTCATAATCAGATAGCCCGATACGGAATATTCATTGCTCTCCCTGCCCGCCGATCTGGAATTTTTCAAATGCCGCATCTATGGCAGACACTCTAAACAAAACCAAGCGGCCGGTCAGCCGCGTGTAGGGAATTTTCCCGGCACGCATTAAATTTCGAACTGTGCGCTTGCTAACCCCCAGGAATGTCGCTGTCTCATGCAAGCGATAATAACCGCGTGGAATACTGGCTTCGTTTTTCATAATTACCACCGGAGAACACTATCTCCCTCTACTAATAGGGAAAAATGCGACATTTTTTCATGTTTTTTAAACGTATTCCTTTAATAATAAAGACTTTAGCCTGAGCCATTTTCTCTTGCAGACATCATACCCCTCTACTAATATCGAAAATTGACCCATTTTTTTGCTTTTATTTACGTATCATGTTAATAATAAACGCCTTATCCTGACCCATTTTTAACCGCACTGTTTGGGCCAAAAAAAGGCTTGTCCTGGCTATCAGCCAAAACAAGCCTATAGCCTTCTAATAAGAAGGCGTTACTTTGAAAGTTACATTTGTAACTTTAGAAGTTACATAAAAACCATTTCGCCAGGACAGAAAAACGTATTGCCTTTGTAACCTAAGGCGTTTTGTCGCCTTGGTCAGCCTGGGGGCCAAATGTCAATTTCAATCTTTCACATGAAAGCCGATTTGTTTCCGTGGCGGTTCCGGCGGATTCATTAACTCGCGGATTGCCTCAACAATGGATTTTATCGCCCGGTCATGGCCCGTTATCTTGGACTCAAGCTCGACCAGCTTCCGCATGAGCGTCGCATTGGTGCCCAGCCAACGCCGTATTTTTACAAATGTTTCAATAATCCGAATGCTCATGGCTACTGCCTGTTTGCTGTTTAGCACATTGGCCGCCATGAGAACGCCATGTTCGGTGAAGGCATAGGGTAGATACTTGATGTTAGAGCCGCGTTTCAAGGTCACAAATTGTGACCTTGAACGTTGTTGATGTTCGGCTTCGGTCTTTGTCAGTTGAAACTTATCGCACTATTTTTTTGGATTTAACAGTTCCCATTTCCCGCCTTTGTCCGGGCCGATGCGACGGAGCAGGCCTTCTTTACATAAACGCTTAAGTTGCCATTCAACTCCCTTGTTTGTAATGCCGGTATTGGCCGCCAGATCGGCAGTGGTGAGATCGGGTTCTTTCCGGAGAAGGCTTATGATTTTCTCCCTAGTTTTCTCCCTAGCTTTCTCCCTAGTTTTCTCCCTAGTTTTCTCCGACATTTTCTCCGACCTTTCTCCAACTTTGCCTTTAAAGAAAGTAACCGACAAACCGCCGAATTCCTCCCGAAATTCCGGCTCCGGCAACCCCGCTTTTTTACAGGCATCAACTATTTTAGTCGTCCCGCGTCCCCATGCTTCTATCATGCCGGCCTTGAAAAACACATCCGCAAGGAACTCATTCCTTGGTTTGGAAGAATGGATTTTTTTCAAATCTTCTATCCGAATGTTGGCCGGCAAACCGCCGTTATTCCAAAGATTCAAGGTGTCAGGATAAATCTTTAATTGGGTATGCGCGCCGATATAGCTTCGGTGAATGACGGCATTGATAAGCGCCTCGCGCAACGCCTCTTCCGGATATTCCAGCGTGTCTTTGCGGTATATGCCTTCATAACTGATATTTGAAACAAGGTATTTTATCCTTATGATATCCATGGCTTTTTCTATCTGCTGAAACAGGTTGCCTTCAATATCGTCCGTACTGATAACATCGGTATCGTTGAGAAACTTGCCTATTTTAATATACGCGGTTATGTAAAATCGTTTCGGATTCTTGCCAAAAAGCAGAATAGCCGCGCGCCTTAAACGCCCGTTTTCAAAAAGGTTCAACTTTTTAAGAATAACCGCCGCGTTTTTCTCGCCCT
>Ga0247841_10006555_pt1 | contig 17878 bp, 13 predicted proteins | sample LaCruzMarch2015__2_FD_192410 | JGI IMG/M metagenome (GOLD analysis project Ga0247841, IMG submission 192410) | Freshwater microbial communities from meromictic Lake La Cruz, Castile-La Mancha, Spain - LaCruzMarch2015_18m | ecosystem: Environmental > Aquatic > Freshwater > Lake | place: Spain... | reverse complement strand
TATCCGCCTTTGAATTATTCTTACAATGGAAATGTTAAAGGCGTTAATGGATGCTTCTCATCATTCTTTGATGTGTTCATGGACTTCAACAGCATCCCGGTCATTACCTGCCCGGCTAATATAACTGTTAACAATGATCCTGGTATCTGTGGCGCTTCGGTTGCCTTTGCAGCCACTGCTACAGGTGAACCGGCGCCGGTTATTACTTACACAATCCCGGTCAATGTAGGCATCACTTCACCGTATGTATTCCCTGTAGGAACTACAGTGGTTACAGCAAAAGCTGAAAATGAATGTGGAATCGATATCTGCACTTTCAGTGTAGTCGTCTTCGACAACCAGCATCCGACGATTACCTGCGCTACCCCGGCAGGATCGTATAATATGAATACCGGATGCACCTATGTAGTGCCTGGTACTGCTTTAGATCCGACCGCAACTGGCGACAATTGCGGCGTATTGTCTGTAATCAATAATTACAACGGCCTGGCAACACTCCAGGGTGCAGCATTCCCTGTTGGTTCAACTAATGTTATCTGGACAATAACTGATGTAAATAGCTTAACTACTACATGCAATTATGATGTTGTTGTTATTTTAAATACCATCAGCGGTACCCTGAAGTACTATAACACGCCTAAGACCCCGATGAACAAGGTCATCATGGATTTATATTCAGGCGCTGCTAAAGTTGGAAGTTATACAACTGACAACGGAACCGGTGCATATTCATTCGGTGGCCTCTGCGCAGGCAGCTATACCATCAAATTTACCACTGTCAAACCGGTTGGCTACATCAACTCATCTGATGCTGCCGCTGTGAATTACTGGGCTACACACCCGTCTGGGATAGAACATGTGAAATTCCTCGCTGGTGAAGTTGATTATAATGATCCTTATTTTACCGCTGATGCACTTGATGCGTCTGCCATCCAGTATTACTTTGTTCATGGAGGGACATTCGATAGGGTAGCTGTAACCTTAACCCCATGGACATTCTGGAGAGCCGGGGAATTTGTCACAAATAATAGTGATCCCAAAGCGTCTTTAGAAGATTTCACCATTATTTGTACCGGTGACATGCCCAATACTCATATTTTTGGTATGGGCATTGGAGACTTCAACGGCAGCTTTGTGCCGACCAGCGCACTTAAGGGCGCTAGTGAAACCCTCCACCTGGTTTACAATGAAACCAAACTGGCAGGCGCCGGTACAGAGGTCGAATTGCCGCTCCGCGTGATGAATTCATCTATCGTTAGCGCAGTTTCCCTCATCCTGGATATCCCGTCAGACCTGATGGAAGTGACAGGAGTGACCATGGAAGACAACAATGGCCAGCTTGACTGGGCAGTAAATGGCAATGAACTCAGAATAGGCTGGAATACAACACAACCAATCTGGTTCGAAACCGGTGCAGACCTGCTGACCATCCATGTGAAGACTTCCGAAACCTTCAGCCAGGGTGATGCGATCCGTATCGAACTGGCTGCCGATCCGCTAAACGAACTGGCCGACGGCAGCTTCAACGTGATCCCGGATGCTATCCTGGGTATTGATCTCCTCGAATTCTCCACAACCGGAATCGTTGAACCTTTAAGCGGGTCTGCTCTGACACTGGAAAGCCGTCCAAACCCGTTTGCAAGCTATACGACCCTGTCCTACAACCTGCCGGTTGAAGGACGTGCGACCATCCAGGTCAATGACGTCCTCGGACGTAAGGTGACCATGCTGGTCGACGAATACCAGGTAAGCGGCAAGTACACCATTAAACTGGATGCACTGCCTCTGCAGCCTGGCGTTTACACAGCTACATTAACCCTGCACAACAGCAGCGGCGATATGATCCGGACCATCAAGTTGGTCCGTCATCAGTAAGTTTAATTTTAGAGAGGGGAGCCATCCCGCTCCCCTCTTTTTCAATAAAATTAAAATTTTTCAAAAGAAGTGAAAAGAAATTTCAGTATTATTTAACCGCTAAGGAACACAAAGGATGTCACAAAGGCACACAAAGGATTGTTATACCGAATCGGAACAGAGCCTGTACCGATTTTTCGGTATTTGCGAATTTTTAGCCGCTGTTCCTCTCGGCATAACTGAAACTAAAAGGAAAATGCTTCGCATTTTCTTCAAGTTTCAGTATATATGATATTCAAAATCTGAATCTTCATGAAAAACATTGCTAATTTTCTGCTTATTCTTTTTTGTTTTTTAACGTTCAGCTCTAAATCTCAAAACGCACCGGTAACCACGGCCGGTATTGTCACAAATGCCACTACCGCCCCCGGAGCTGTGGTCGTTCCCATTACGGTTAAAAATTTTGTAAGCATAGGCTCTTTTACCCTTACATTAAGATACAAGGCCAGCCTGGTAACCTATGTCAGCACTGCTCCCCACCCTTCCTTCCCCGGTATGACTATAACGAATTCCGTAGCCGGTACGGTTGGAAAAATTATCATAAACTGGCCTCAAACACCGGGAGGTATTACGCTTCCCGATGAAACGCATTTGCTTGATCTGACCTTCACTTATATATCATCAACTTCTTTATTAAACTGGTTTTATACCAGCGGTAATGTCTGTCAATATTATAAATATTCCAACGGGTCTTATATTCTTTTAAATGATAATCCTAAATCATCTTATTATATCAATGGCGGGATTTCAAACCGCGGGGCGCCAGTTACTTACGCGCCGGTTATCACTGATCCTTCTCCCGGCAATATTGCAGTTCCCATCACGGTCAACAATTTTACATCTGTAGGTGCCATGAGCCTAAACCTGGAATATAACCAGGCTGTACTTACCTACATGAACTGTACGCCTTATTCCGGCCTGGGGGGTACGTTTGATGCCGGGGCCCAGATGGGCCCGAACGGGAAAATGCTTGTTACTGTTTCCTGGTTTGGCAGCGCCAGCCTGCCTAATGGAACCGCAGTGTTCACCATTAATTTTTCTTATTCCAGTGCGAACGGGAGCTGTTCCGGCCTGGACTGGTATGAGAACGGCACATCGTGTCAATACGGCGATGGTATAAATGCCCTGCTGGATTCCCCCACTGCCGATTATTATCATAACGGCTTGATTTATACCCAGTATGCCCCTCGTGCCTGGCTACCGGTGGAAACCGGGGTTCCCCCCGGCCCCGTTTCCTTTCCGGTATTTGTCAATAACTTTAATAATGTCAGATCTTTTACTTTATCATTTGAATATGATCCTTCCGTGATGACCTATGGCAGTTTTACGCCCGATACAGCCTTCGGCAGCGCGCTGACTGCCACCGACAGCCCGTCGGGATCGAAAAGAAAAATAGTAATGGCCTGGGTAGGTGCGGCAGACAAAACACTCCCGGAGGGCAACCTGATAGGCACACTGGATTTTACATATATTTCAGGAAATTCATTGCTTACCTGGATTGTGACCGACGAGACCTCCTGCCGGTTCAACGATGCCAGCGGCAATGCCTATTTCGATGTGCCAAAATCAACTTATTACCAGGACGGGATGGTGGCGTCGCATGTTGCGCCGCAGTCGTCAGTCGTCAGTCGTCAGTCGTCAGTCAGCGGTCAAACTGAAATATTGCCTTTGAACGTATATCATTTCACAGATATCGGCCTGTTTTCCTTCACGCTTGATTATGATCCGTCTGTGCTGACCTATGTAAGCGCTTCGCTGGTTCCTTCGATTGGGGGAACCTTCACCTCTTCAACGGCAGGCCTGGGAAGGATTTTGATGAACTGGTCGGGTACGGCAACATCGCTGCCCGACAGCAGCGAACTCATCAACCTTAACTTTATTTATAATAGCGGGGAATCGCCGCTGGCATGGTTTGATGACGGAAACTCCTGTAAATACGCGGAGAGCGAATCGAATCCTTCCCTTTATGATCAGCCTGGGACAAAATATTATATCAATGGATATGTGGGTGCCAATCCATTGGTAGCTGATTTCGTTGCAGACGCCCTAAACCGAAGCTATGACACTACCGTCGTCCTTAACGATCTGACTACCGGCGGGCCAACAAACTGGAACTGGAGTATCAGCCCATCGACTTATTACTTTATCAATGGTACGGATAAATCCTCACAAAATCCATTAATCAAATTCACTTCTAACGGTGTATATACAGTTATACTTATCGTAAGCAGGGGAAACACCTCCAGCATCAGGATAAGATCTGATTATATGTATATCGGTACCCCGGGGCTATGGACGGGGATCACCTCCGGAGAATGGAACATGGGTTCAAACTGGCATAACTACCAGGTTCCGGATAATTCACTTAGCGTTGTGATTCCTGCAATAGCGCCAAACTGGCCACATCTGACCGGAAACCTGACACTGGGAACCTTATGTGAAAATATGACTATGTTGGATACTGCCCAATTATATGTGGACGGGGATTTCACTATAAACCCAGGTTCTTCCCTGACTTTTACAGGCTCCGGGACCCTTTTCCTGGGCGGCAACTGGTCGAATGCAGGAACATTCAACACCGGTTCAAGTACGATTGAATTCACAGGACCAAATGATGCAGCCATCCTCGGGGGAGCGTCGCCTGAGACGTTTTATAAAATAGTAATCTCGAAAACTAATGCAAATTTATCCTTACAGGGAACCGTAAATGTAACCGGAACAGATATTGAGTGAGAATAAAATTTAAAACCGATGAACTCATGAGAAATATTTTAAAGATTCTTTCCATTATTCTTTTTGTACCTGCTTTTTCCCTGGCACAAAATGATAAGCCCGAAAATTTTAAGGGAACTTTGATCATTGAACATAAACCAGTTGAATTTAATTATTTAAGCACACCAGATGGGACAACCGAAATACCATATTTTAAAAAAATACCATCAAAGTATGAATACTTATCCAATCTTGGTCAAGAATTTTTGCCTTTGAAAAAGGTAAAGGATATAAAGATGGTCCGCTTTTCAGCAGAAGAATTGCAAGACCTTTATGATTCATGTGAGGATTGCCTGTTATATAAGGCTGATATTACATTTTACGAAGATTCAGGATCTAATGTGGAAACATTATATTTGACTGCAAAATATTTTACCTGGAAAAATACTGACTTAAAAGATTATTGTGAGCCTCATATTGCAGAACTGAGGTTCCTGGAAGCTGTTATAATAAATAAAGAAATCGAATGATGTTAAATACTGCGAAATATTATCCATTTAACATGTTATTGAAATCAATAATCATTGTTTTAGTTCTGAACCTGGTCTCGTTTTCAACGGAAGCCCAGTCACGATTCCCAAACGTAAATGTCTGGGCTCTCAATTACATTAATGAGCCAACCATTTGCATCAATCCCAACAACGTGAACCAGATGGTTGGCGGAGCAAACAACAACAGGTTTATTTATTCAGGCAATGGTGGAGTTACCTGGGAATTAGGCACCCTGTCATGCCCCTGGGGTGTATGGGGCGATCCTGTTGTCATCGTGGATACCGCCAATAATTTCTACTTTTTCCACCTTTCTTATCCATCCTCTCCGGGTTGGTGGATCGATCGGATGATATGCCAGAAATCCTCAAATGGCGGACAAACATGGTCAAGCGGAACCTATTTCGGATGGAGTACCTACCCTAAAGCACAGGATAAGGAGTGGGCCGTGGTAGACAGGACAAATAATAATATCTATGTCACCTGGACACAATTCGACAATTATGGATCGTCAAATCCAATGGATAGTTCTATTATTCTCTTCACAAAATCTGTCGACCTTGGGATTACCTGGAGTACTCCATTCCGGATCAGTAAAAGAGCCGGTGATTGCATTGACAGCGATAACACCGATGAAGGAGCAGTTCCCGCTATTGGGCCAAATGGTGAAATCTATGTTTCATGGGCCGGGCCGCTTGGTTTAATGTTCGACCGTTCTTTTGATCAGGGGCAGACCTGGTTGGAAACAGATTCAATCGTTTCTGATTTTCCAGGTGGCTGGGATTATAACATACCGGGAATTAACAGGGCAAATGGCCTGCCGGTTACATGCTGCGATCTGAGCGCTGGTCCATATAACGGCAATATTTACATCAACTGGAGCGACCAGAGTAACGGCATTTCAGATGCTGACGTGTGGTTAATTAAATCCACTGACCAGGGAATTACCTGGACCACACCTTTAAGAGTGAATGATGATCCGCCGGGAAGACAGCAGTTTTTTACCTGGATGGCTATTGACCAGGTAACCGGGATTATTTATATCGTCTTTTATGACCGGAGAAATTACAGCGATACTCAAACAGATGTTTTCCTTGCGGTTTCTACAGATGGCGGTACATCATTTGAAAATATGAGGATCAGCCAGGCTCCGTTTATTCCTAATAACTGCCCGACTGGATATAATTTTTTTGGCGATTACACCAACATTTCCGCACATAATAATATTGTCAGACCTATCTGGGCAACATGTGACAATTCAAACCAAAGTATTAAAATTGCCATTATTGACAGTCTTTTCGTAACTAATGTAATGTGGACAGGCAATCAAACAAGCAATTGGAACAATCCATGGAACTGGACTCCCCGTATGGTGCCTGGATCTTCACAGAATGTAATTATCCCACAGGTAATCAGTGAACGTTATCCGACAGTTAATGTAAACGGACTTTCCTGCAATAATCTTACGATAAACGAAAATGCATATTTAACAATTCCCGAAAATATCACTTTAACTATTAACGGGACTGTAAACGATCGGAATGAACCGTAAATTTTAAATCTAATGAAGAACTCTTTAAAATTGACACTTTTCAGCTTCTTCCTCTCAGGAAATGCAATAATCTGCACAGCCAAGAATGCTCCCGTCACTACCTGCGCAATGATTTCCGGTGCTATTCCCGGCACTGTTTCCGTCCCCCTGACTGTCACAGGATTTACAAATATCGGGGCTGTTTCCCTCACACTTGATTATGACTATGCGATTGCCCACTTTTTACAGGGGACGCCCAATCCGGCTATGCCGGGCTTTCTGAGCGGTGACATGGACCTTGGCAATGGTTATCACCGAATCAGCATGGGATGGTATGGTTCATCAAACACTCTGGCTGATGGCAGCACGATCATGACCCTAAATTTCAACTATATCAGCGGAAATTCACCTCTCACCTGGTTTGAAAACGGCTCTTCCTGCGAGTACGCCGATCCCATGGGCAACGTTTTGAATGACATACCGGCTGAAAACTATTACTTTAACGGTTACCTCTGCGGGGCTATCGGAAATCCTGGTCCTATTGAAGGTAATGATGCGGTTTGCCAGGGACAGACGGGGGAATCTTACACTGTTCTTTCGCTTCCAAATGTCACCGGTTATACCTGGATTTTGCCTGAAGAGGCAGTTATCGTTAATGGCGAGAACACGAATTCCATCACAGTCGACTATTCGGAAAACGCGGATTCAGGAATTATTACGGTATTTGCTTTTAATCCCTGCGGGAACGGGCCGTCATCGCAGATATCGGTGACGGTAAACCAGCTTCCTGTCGCCGATGCAGGGAATGATATAACCATCAATTACGGTACAAGCACCACGCTGTATGCGGCCGCCGGGGGTAGCGGGACCTTCAGCTATCACTGGTCGCCCGAGGAGTTGCTGGTTGACCCGAATGTGCAGAACCCACAGACGGTCATCCTTACAACCACCATCCTTTTTACCCTGGTGGTGACGAACCAGGCTTCCTCATGCGAAAGCAGCGATGAGGTAATCGTCACCATTACCGGCGGTCCGCTCAGCGTGAATCCGGTTGCCATTCCCGCGGATATATGTAATGGCGATGATGCCCGGCTCTATTCCAATGCCGGTGGTGGTTCCGGAAACTACATCTATCAGTGGACCTGCATCCCGCCCGGCAATCCGCCCTGGAGCTCAACTCTGGCTAATCCTTTGGTATCACCCGACTCTTCCAAACAATACGTATTATTTGTTAATGATGGATTTACCGATATTTCCGGATCTATCAACCTGCCAGTTTTTCAATTGCCGGCAGCCACCATTTCTGGTGGTGATACCCTTTGCGGAACAGGCAATATCACGACACTTCAGGTGGACCTCACAGGTACCCCCCCCTGGTCGTTCATCTATACAAACGGGATTACATCCGTCATCGTAGATAACCAGTTCACTACCCCTTATTACATCATTACCGGTGATCCCGGAACCTATACCATTCTTGATCTGGAAAATGCGAACTGCACTGGTACTACATACGGGTCTGCTACCGTTTATGAATTTCCTTATCCTGCAACACCCGAAATAACAGTCATTGATTTAACGCTAATTTCAGGGGTATGCTGCGGAAACCAGTGGTATCTTAACAATGAAGCCATTCCAGGCGCAACTGGCCAGATTTATACGGCAACTGAAAGTGGCTGGTATTTCGATATTATTACTTTAAACGGATGTAGTTCCGACACCTCGGAGATCGTTGACCTGATTGTAGGCATCAATGAAATCAAAGGCGGGAAAGCCAACCTTGTGCCCAATCCCGCAAATGACGTTGTAAAAGTAAATTGCCCGGATATTTTAAGTGGAAGTGTTAAAATCACTGTGACTTCTTCAGATGGAAGAGCGATCAGAATATTTGACTTCAAATCAACAGATGAAAAAAATGAATTTTTTCTGGATATCAGCGATTTAGCGCCCGGATTATATCTTGTCGCTATTTCTGCAAATGACACAAGCAGTTTCTGCAAACTGATAATATATTAAACATGAAAACAAGTAATATATAGTAATAAATAGAAACACCCAAAACCTATGAAAAAAATCTTCTTACTTCTCATCGGATGCTTATATTTAAGCAACGTTGCATTTGCAACACCAGGGCCTGTAACTACTGCAGGTTCCATTACAATTTGTAATGGAAACCCCATCTATGTCCCGGTCACTGTAGCTGATTTTAACAATGTCGGAGGAATTTCGCTTACATTGAATTATGATGATGCGATTCTTCAATTCGAAAATGTCGTTCTTAATCCTGCTATTTCAGGCAGTTCGACAAATGGCAGTGACCCGGGTATTTTCAAACTGGGATATAACAGCTTGACCGCGATTAATCTGGACGGCAATTATATCCTATTCACCCTTGAATTTTCTTATTCCGGGCTGCCCGCAGGAGGGACTTCCTCTATAACCTGGAATGAAACCCCGCCGGGAGACAATGAATACTCAACCCCGGAAGGGGTCGCTTACGATCAGGACCCATTTGGAGACTATTTCATTGCCGGATATGTTACGGTAAGCCCGTCCGAATGCGGCGGACCGGTTACCATAGCGCCTGTAATGACAATCTGCCCTTCATCTGAAATTTCTGTCCCGGTCACAATAGCCGATTTTATGGATGTCGGAGGGATTTCACTTACGTTGAATTATGATCCTGCGATCCTTGAATTCCAGAATGTCGACCTCAATCCAGCTATTTCCGGCAGTTCTACCAATGGAAGCGATCCGGGGGTTTTCATTCTGGGATATAATAGCCTGGCTGGAATTAACCTGGCCGATTACGATACCCTGTTTACTCTCCATTTTAGCTATGCCGGCACACCTGCCGGTGGAACCTCCCCTTTAACCTGGAATGAAACCCCGCCGGGAGACAATGAATACTCAACTCCGGATGGGATCGCTTATAACAAGTATCCATTCGAAAACTATTTCATTGACGGCAGCGTAACCGTAAAATCCGCAACATCTTGTTTTGCGTCAATATTGTTGACTAAAACAGGTATCCTGGATTTAAGCATTGTTCCTCCGGCAACCACTGCAGAAGCAGGCGATCAGATCAGCTATAACTTTACAGTTACCAACGCCGGTAACGTGACCCTGACCAATGTGATGGTCACTGACCTGGTGGTAATTGTAAGCGGTGGTGCAATCACACTGGCTCCTGGTGAAACCGATAATACCAACTTTACGGCCATCTATACCATACAACCGGATGACATCCTTGCAGGAACATTCACCAATACAGCAACGGTAACAGGTTACGACCCGGATGGCAATGAGGTTGCGGATACTGATGACGATACACAGATATTCCCAATCATCCAAAGTGACAGGTTTGAAATGGGCGATGCACCGGAAGGAGTTTTTGCATACCCGGGATTGGGAGTGATGGGTCATTTCCCGACTTGCAAAGAAGATGGCAATGGTCTCTTTATCAGCCATCTGCAAGCACAAGATATAGACACCCTGTACTTCGGGTCACTCATTGATTATGAGGAAGAAGGAAATGGCGGCATCTGCAGTTCATTTGACCCATACAACAACGATGAATTCATTTCAGATAGCGATGCCGGATTGCTAATGCCAACCGTATTTACTGTTGATAACATGCAGAATATCGTCACTACTGCCAGTCCTGTCATTTCATTAGGTATGGTTTGCAGTCTGGCTAACTGGGGTTCAAATATCGACATTACCCTTCACAACAATTCAACATTATCAGCCTATGTTAATGTTCTGATCGACTGGACTATGGACGGCAACTGGGCTAATGATGCGCTTTGCACCTGCGGCCCACAGCCTGCTCCCGAGCACGTGCTGGTCAATTTCCTGATTCCTCCGGGTTATGCCGGTCCATTATCCGGATTAAATCCACCAGGATTTCAGATTGGACCTGACTATGGACATGTCTGGGTGAGGCTTTCTATAACAGAGAGACCTGTCATCATAAACTGGGATGGCTCTGGTGAATTTGAAGCCGGCGAAACAGAAGATTATCTGCTGTTCGTGTCTCCTTATACAATAGTGCCACTATCGAACTGGGCTTTGTTCCTGGGAATCGGTCTGATGATTATTACTACCGTCTTCATCTACAGAAGAAGAATGAATTCATAAATCATTAATTTTTATTTTTTTAAGCGCAAAGGCAGTTCTTGTTTTTGTGCAGGAAAATAAATAAAAAAAGTTACATATATAAAATATTAGTAAATTTGATATTTTCAGAGTTTTAAGCCAAACTATTAACAGTTTGTAAAATAATGAATAACGATGCATATTTGCAATACGCGGATAATTTACAACACTTGATGCTTTCATATTGTTGCTCGTTATCTCCGCCCTGAAAATGAGATTAGCAGAGATATCCACCGCCCCAAGCTATGGGTTATCTCTCAGTCTTTTTTGTTTTACTATCATTCACCCTTGTCTCCTTTAAAAAACATTAATCTTTTTATTAAACCCAAACCATGAATCCCCAAAAAACTAATATTCTTATCCTGGATGATGAGCCGGACATACGAGGAGAAATCTTCGAATTCCTGGTATCCAGTGACTTTAATGTACATGAAGCCGGCACGCCATCGGAAGCTTTCAGGGTAATGTCTGTCCACCCTATCGATATTGCCATTATCGACGTTCATCTTCCGGAGATGAGTGGGCTGGAAGTTTTAAAAGAGATGCAAAGCAGCTATCCAGAAATCCAGGTTATCATGATGAGTGGCCATGGGGATATGGAATCTATGGCGTATGCTCTTCAACTAGGTGCTTTCGATTATTTCCAAAAACCTTTTCGCCTTTTCAAATTGCTGGAAACAATCGAAAAGGTAAGACAGTGCGTCACCAAGGTGTGTTATTGAACCAGATTGCTGTGTTGAAAAACCCACAGATTGGCATAGATTAACATTAATAAGTGAATAAAAGAATCATAAGCCCGATTATTTATTCATCTTCTTTCCTAAATTTACCGCCCTATTTGTGAGCTTAAAATAATTAAGCTGTTTCGACGTTTAATTTCTGCCAAATGCAAATACTATGACAGGATTTTTTTTATTGCAGATCAGTACCGGCAATGACCTGATAAGCGGGCAGGCCAACCCTTCAGAAATCACACTTTCTGTTTATGACCTCGCCCTCAAAGGTGGATGGATCATGGCAATCCTTGGTGTTTTATCAATAATTGCAGTTTATATTTTTATTGAACGGTTTTTAACTATTAAAAAGGCCAGCCAGGATGACAAACATTTCATGAATAATATTCGGGATTTCATGCACAACGGCAGATTGGATTCGGCCTTAGCACTTTGCCGTAACAACGAAAGTCCGATTGCCCGAATGATTGAAAAAGGACTGATTCGAATAGGCCGGCCACTGAACGATATCAATACGGCAATTGAAAATGTCGGTAAGCTGGAAGTAGCCAAGATGGAGAAAAACATTGCCGGACTGGCCACCATCGCTGGAGCAGCACCTATGCTCGGATTCCTGGGAACTGTGATCGGGATGATAGTTGCTTTTTATGATATGTCAATGGCAGGGAATAATATCGATATTGCACTGCTTTCAAACGGTATTTACCAGGCTATGGTTACAACTGTCGGAGGGTTGATTGTTGGCATCTTCGCACTCGTTTTCTATAACATACTGGTTTCCAGGATTGAAAAGCTTGTCTTCATCCTTGAAGCGCGTGCTTCTGAATTCATGGATCTCCTGCATGAACCTGCATCTTAAATTACTTTTGCCATGCCAATCCATACCAGAAATAAAATCAGTGCTTCTTTCAGCATGGCCTCCATGTCTGACCTGGTCTTCTTATTGCTTATTTTTTTCATGATCACTTCTACACTGGTAGCTCCAAATGCCATAAAACTACTGCTTCCGGGAAGCAGTAGTAAGACGATGTCCAAACAAACCATAACCGTTTATATTAATGCAAATCAGAATTTCTTTGTTGAAGAATTCCAGGTCAATGAAGATGTTCTCGAATCCCAAATTGCCCAAAAACTGGAAGGCCAAACGGAAGGCACCGTAGTTTTAAGGGCTGATAAAACAGTACCTGTTCAGAACATTGTGACGGTTATAGATGCAGTCAATGAGATCAACAAAAAAAATGGTACAAAACATAAAGTGATCCTGGCTACTTTGCCAAAATGATAAACGAGAAAAACAACAGGATTAAGGGCATACTCGGCACCATCCTATTTCATATAGGATTGTTGCTTTTATTGCTCTTTCTGGCTTTAAGAACCCCTCTTCCTTTGCCGGGAGAAGAGGGTGTGCTGGTAAACTTTGGCTTTGATGAGACCGGCATGGGCATGGATCAGCAGGAACAGCCGGCACCTGCCGAGCCATTGCCACAGCCTGTTCCTTCCCGTCAGGAACCGGAAGAGGAGGATTATCTGGTTCAGGATGTTGAAGAGGCGCCTGCCATCAAGGAGAAAAAAGTTGAAGAAAAAAAGAAAGAACCTGAAAAAATTATTCAGAAGCCAGAGCCTGAACCAGTTAAAGAGGTGATTACTGAACCTGAACCTGAGCCAAAACCCCAGCCTAATCCTAAGGCTATGTACAAAGGCAAGAGCACCACTACTGTGCAGGGAGGACAGGAAGGACAAACCGGCCAGCCGGGCGATCAGGGAAATCCCAATGGCACACCTGGTGCACCTGCTTACAAAGGTACAGGGGGAGAAGGTTCAGGAACGGGAAATGGAACCGGAACAGGAACCGGAACCGGAGATGGTGCAGGAGACGGCGTCTCTTATGATTTAGGTGGAAGAGGCTCTGTGAGTCTCCACAAACCTTCCTATGACTCCAAAGAACAAGGAAAAGTGGTTGTAACTATAAAGGTAGATAAACAGGGAAATGTTTCCAGTGCCGTTGCCGGTGCCAAAGGTACTAATGTTTCAGATCAGACACTCTGGCAATTGGCTAAGGACGCGGCTCTCCGCTCGCGGTTTGTAGCTGATCCGAATGCACCCGATATTCAGGTTGGTACGATCACCTATAATTTCATCCGGCAGAACTAAAGTTCTCATTCAATTCATTGACATGAAATACCGGCAGACCCTGGACTACCTGTTCGCTCAACTGCCTATGTTTCATCGTATTGGTGCTGCTGCCTATAGGGCAGACCTTGGTAACACGATAGCATTATGCACTTTACTTGGCCACCCTGAAAACTCCTTCAAATCTATTCATGTTGCCGGTACCAACGGCAAAGGATCTACTTCGCACCTGATCGCATCCGTTTTACAAAGTGCAGGTTACAAAACAGGGCTCTGCACTTCACCTCACCTGAAGGATTTCAGGGAAAGAATTCGCGTCAATGGTAAGAAAATCCCCAAAGCTTATATTTGTGATTTTGTGAGCAGTAACAAGCGGTCATTTGAATCCGTTCAGTCGTCATTTTTCGAATATGCGGCTGTGATGGCATTTCAGTATTTTGCAGATGAAAAAGTTGATGTTGCTATTATAGAAACCGGAATGGGAGGCAGGTTGGATTCGACCAATGTCATAACCCCCCTTATAAGTGTAATCACCAATATCAGCAAAGACCATACGATGTTTTTGGGTGATACGTTACCTGCCATAGCTGTAGAAAAAGCTGGCATTATCAAACAGGGCGTGCCAGTTGTCATAGGCGAGACTCAGCCAGAAGTTCAGGATGTTTTCCTGAAAAAAGCCAAAGCGTTGAATGCCCCAATTCATTTTGCTGATCAGAATTACAAGATACAAGATATGAAGGAAAAAAAAGGGGATTTTAATATAGCACCCATGCGAAGGGACTCCATCCCGGGGGATGGAGTCCCCGGAGTTGGCGTCCCGTTGAATTGCCCCCTTACCGGAATCTACCAGAAGAAAAATTTCATTACCTCTTTCCAGGTCTTAGAAATTCTTATTGACTGTGGGTTCAAAATTTCAGAAAATGCCATCAGGTCAGGCTTTAGAAATGTGGTCCGGCAAACGGGTCTTCAGGGAAGGTGGCAGGTTTTGCCAGGCGAGCCCAGAACGATCTGCGATGTCGGCCATAATGAAGCTGGAATCAAATATATCATCGAACAGCTAAATCTTGAAAAATTCGATCGTTTACACTGGGTCTTTGGATTAGTAAATGACAAGGATGCTGATGGTATCCTGAAATTATTACCAGCAGATGCAATTTTCTATTTCTGTAAGGCCAATATTCCCAGAGGGCTGGATGCTGATGAGCTCAGGCAGAAAGCAATTGTCTTCGGCTTAAATGGAAAGGTCTATCCTTCTGTCAAAGAAGCATACCAGGCTGCAAAACAGGCGGCCGCGGAGAATGACCTGGTTTTTGTGGGGGGCAGCACCTTCATCGTTGCAGAAGTGCTTTGAATAGATTTTATAATGGCACACGGATAACACGGACCCCGAGGTCTCGGGGCAAGTTGCGACGGATGACCACTGATAAGAACCGTGTAAATCCGTTTTATCCGTGTCATCCGCGTGCTATCTTTTAACCTCCGCTAATGAGATGCAACACCATTACATCATCCCCTTCTTTAATATGTACTTTATCCCGATCTTCTTTTCTGACAAGTTGACCATTAACTTTAGTCACGAGCAACCTGAAAGTAAAATTCTTGATCCGGATCAATTCCGCAATTGTTATATTATCTTCCTGAATAATTTCCCTGGTGTTATTGAGCGTAATTTCCATATTACATTTTTCCTAATAAAATCTCCAAAACCTGGTTAGCCTGCATATTCGCCACAATACCAACACGAGGTGCAAGAGGAGGATACTCATCTGAGATTTCATTTGAGCCATCCCCAATAATATATAGCTTACCTGATACAGACATTCCAATTGTGTCATTTTCACCCCATCCGGCCAACCCACTGCCACATATAAGATAATGATCAGGCATCTTTTCAAGTACAGTTTCAACAATCATCTGTTTCATTTCAGCAAGATCAAAGGCCTCTACAATCACATCACAATCTTTGAATATTTCCGGAATATTTTCTTCATTAAGCCGAATTTCATGCGTTTCAACCTCAATACATGAATCAATCCTGTTAATGTTCTCTTTTAAGGCAATTACTTTAGACTTACCAACCTGATCTGCAAAAAAATATTGCCGGTTCAGGTTCGTGGCATCAAGTTTATCATAATCGGCAATTATTAATCGCCCCACTCCCACCCTCGCTATAGCTACAGCACAATTGGAGCCTAATCCGCCACAACCGGCGATGCCAACGACCCGGTCTTTTAATTTGTTTCTTATGTGTTGGTCATTAGTGGTCATTAAGTAGTCATTAAGTGGTCATTAAGTAGTCATTAAGTAGTCATTAAGTAGTCATTAAGTAGTCATTAAGTAGTCATTAAGTAGTCATTAAGTGGTCATTAAGTAGTCATTAAGTAGTCATTAAGTAGTCATTAAGTAGTCATTAAGTAGTCATTAAGTAGTCATTAAGTAGTCAATCAATCTTCTGTCTTCTGTATTCTGTATTCTGTATTCTGTATTCTGTATTCTGTATTCTGTATTCTGTATTCCTAAAAGCAAAATTAAGCAATTCAACTCTTCATGGAATAATATAAATTCCTTCCAACAATCTCAAATATTTCTACTTTTGTACTGCTAAAAAATTAACAATAAAATCATTTTAATATGGATATCGCGACCATTGCCAAAACCCAGAAAGTATTGACAGAATGGCCTTATAACTGGACTCCTCTTGATAAAGGCTATACGGATAAGACTCTGTATATAAATGTCGGTTCGGGTGAAATTAAGGAAAAATCTGTTCCTCCCCTGATGAAGGAAAAATTCATCGGCGGAAGAGGCTACGGGCTGCGGCTTCTCTGGGATGCTACAAAACCCGACACAAAATGGGATGATCCGGAGAATGAGATCAATATCGCTTCAGGTCCAATTGGCGGGATTACACAATACTCAGGCACAGGTAAATCCATCTGTGTATCCATTTCACCGTTAACGGATGTGCCTATCGATAGTAACGTCGGCGGTTATTTTGGCCCTTTCCTGAAATTCTCCGGTTTTGATGCTATTGAGTTGCAGGGAAAAGCCGAAAAGGATGTGATCATTTTTATTGACGGGGTTAACCACAAAGTGACTGTCAGTGAGATCAAAGTTGATATTCAGGATTCACATGAATTATCGGAATACCTGACTGATCTTTATGCAGATGATGAAAAAGATAAGAAAAATGTAGCTGTGGTTTGTTCAGGTAAGGGAGCGGAATATTCACTTATCGGCATGCTGAATTTTAGTTTTTATGACACCAGGAGAAAAAAAGTGCGTCTGAAACAAGCCGGTCGCGGCGGTATCGGAACCGTTCTTCGCAATAAGAAAATTAAAGCCGTTGTAGCTAAAATCGCCGGAGTAAAAGGAAATTTAAACAACGTGGTTGATCTCGAAGCCATCATGGCACGTGGTAAACGATTCAATACCGAAATGCGCGACCTGGATGATTCACAGGCGGAAATGCGCACGAAAGGAACGGCTCACCTTACCAACATTATGAATGATTATGACCTTCTTCCAACTCATAACTATAAATTCGGAAGTCACCCTGAAGCAAATGCCATTCATTCAGAAGTATGGAAGGCTCGATTTACCCAAGGTATTCCCGATGGATGCTGGATAGGCTGTAACATGGCCTGTACGAAAGGGGTAGATAATTATATCGTTCGCACAGGTCCTTATAAGGGGCAAACCGTGATCGTTGACGGCCCGGAGTATGAGAATGCCGGCGGACTAGGCTCCAACTGCGGCATCTTCAATCCTGATTATATCATCGAAGCCAACTTCTATTGCGATACCTACGGTATTTGCACCATTTCCTGGGGTACACTTTTAGCTTTCGTTATGGAATGTTATGAAAATGGCATCCTGAACGAAGCACGCACAGGTGGCCTGAAACTAAACTTCGGCAACGCTGATTCTGCAATGGAGTTGCTTCATATGCTGGCACGGGGCGAAGGAATGGGTATAATCGCCGGAATGGGTATCCGTAGAATGAAACAGATGTTTGCAGAAAGCGGTTGGGGCGACCCTGGATTCCTCCAGGATATTGGAATGGAAAACAAAGGTCTCGAATACTCGGAATATGTTTCCAAAGAATCGCTGGCCCAGCAAGGCGGTTTTGCCATGACAAACAAAG
>Ga0247841_10006554_pt1 | contig 17878 bp, 27 predicted proteins | sample LaCruzMarch2015__2_FD_192410 | JGI IMG/M metagenome (GOLD analysis project Ga0247841, IMG submission 192410) | Freshwater microbial communities from meromictic Lake La Cruz, Castile-La Mancha, Spain - LaCruzMarch2015_18m | ecosystem: Environmental > Aquatic > Freshwater > Lake | place: Spain... | reverse complement strand
GAAATGGTTGTGTCTCACAAGCTGTCTTGCCTCAGTCCTTGAACTGGCAAAACCCATACGGAACACCATATTGTCAAGACGTCTCTCCAGGAATAGCAACAGATTGGTCCCCGTAATCCCTTTTTGCCTGTCCGCCTTTTCAAAATAACCCCGGAATTGCCTTTCCAAAAGGCCATACATCCTCTTGAGTTTCTGTTTTTCCCGCAACTGAACCCCGTAATCGGAGTGTTTTCTTCGAAGCTGACCATGGTCTCCCGGAGCATATCCCCGTCTTTCAAAGGCACACTTTTCACTGTAACACCTGTCACCTTTCAAAAACAGTTTTAAGCCTTCTCGCCGACACAACCTGCAAAGAGAATCTTTATACCTTGCCAAAAATGCCTCCTTAAGATAAAAAACCAAGAAATTAATATACCTTAAATATCCAGGATATTTAAGATTCCAACCCTCATGAAATCCAGAATTACATTCATCAATGCACCTGAAAAATGTGTTCCGCTATACCCTTCGCCTCTTCGGCGGTCGACAGCCATTATGAGGAATCGGCGTCACATCTCTGATAAGGCTGATATTCATGCCTGCAACCTGAAGTGATCTCAACGCCGATTCCCGACCTGAACCGGGACCCTTTACATAAACCTGGACACGCCTCATGCCGTGTTCCTTTGCCTTCTTAACGACGTCTTCAGCTGCCACCTGAGCAGCGAAAGGGGTACTTTTTCTCGAACCCTTAAAACCCTGCATCCCGGCCGAAGCCCAGGCAACGACATTGCCGCTGAGATCCGTAATGGTAATAATGGTATTATTAAACGTTGACTGAATGTGCGCAATACCTTCCGGTATGTTCTTTTTTTCCTTCTTCTTTCCTGTTTTTCTGACCTGCTTTGCCATTCTTCCTCCGGTATATCAGTGTGACGGAATTATTTTCTCTTGCCGGCAATTGACCGTCTTGGTCCCTTTCTTGTTCGAGCGTTGGTGCTTGTTCTCTGTCCCCTCACGGGAAGGCCCTTCCTGTGTCTTAATCCTCGATAGGTTCCGATATCCATCAACCGCTTAAGGGACATGGAAACTTCCCTTCTCAAATCTCCTTCAACCTTATGTTCCTTATCGATAACATTTCTGATTGCGGTTATCTCGGAATCGGCAAGATCATCTGTTTTCTTATTAAAACTGATATTAGCTTTCTCAAGAATATTCTGAGCCTTGCTCCTCCCTATTCCAAATATATAGGTTAAAGCGATTTCCATTCTCTTATTCTTGGGTAAATCCACACCTGCTATTCTTGCCACCTGATAACCTCCCGATTAACCATCATACTCATTGAAGTGTTTTAAAAATTTGTTCCATACTATCCTTGACGCTGCTTGTGCTTCGGGTTTTCACAAATCACCCTCAATACGCCCCGCCTTTTTACAATCTTACATTTATCACAAATCTTTCTTACTGAAGATCGTACTTTCACTTTTTCTCACTCCTAAAGCAAATACGCGCTTTTCATCTTTCAGGACGTCAGTCCGGACACCCCTGGTGAATGGATGCTGGATTGTCCTTGTCTACTTTGTCCGGTATATGATCCTTCCGCGGGTCAGATCATAAGGCGACAGCTCAACAGTCACCTTATCTCCAGGCAGTATCTTGATGAAATGCATTCTCATCTTACCTGAAATATGGGCAAGAACTCGGTGCCCGTTTTCCAGCTCGACACGGAACATGGCATTCGGTAATGGTTCAATGACCCGACCCTCAACCTCTATTGGCTCTTCTTTCGCCATAACACCCCACTTCAATCAACGACAAGAATGCCGGATGCTTTACCTCGCCCATCCTTCATGAGTATCAAGTCTATCCGATTCACTATCGCTCTTTTCAATGTACCATACTGAGAATATCAGGACCATTTCCGGTAATAGCCACAGAATGTTCGAAATGGGCGGACAATTTTCCATCTTGTGTTACAACGGTCCACCCGTTATCTAAAACTCTGACCTTATAAGATCCTTCATTGACCATCGGTTCAATGGCCAGAACCATACCGGGTCTCAATTCGATTCCCCTTCCCTTCATGCCGAAATTGGGAATTTGCGGTTCTTCGTGAAGATTTTTCCCTATTCCGTGACCAACAAAATCTCTCACCACTGAAAACCCTGCATTCTCGACAAAAACCTGAATGGCTGCAGAGATGTCTCCCAGACGATTCCCCGCTCTCGCCTTCTCGATGCCATGATAGAGTCCCTGCTCCGTTGTCCTGATAAGCTTCTTCGCTTCCTCGGAAACAGGACCGACTGGCACCGTTACCGCGGCATCACCGTAATACCCTTTATAATATACGCCGTAATCGAGACTAACAATATCTCCACCAATCAGAACTCTGTTCGAAGGCATCCCGTGAACGACTTCGGAATTCACAGAGATGCACAGGGAAAACGGATATCCCTTATATCCTTTGAATGCCGGCTTGGCGCCCTTTTTTCTGGCAAGTTCTTCAGATACTCTGTCCAGTTCGGCAGTCGTTACGCCCGGTTTTACCCTTTCCTTCAATATACTCAGAATCTCGGCGACAATTTGATTGCTCACCCGCATCTTATCGATTTCATCAGGAAGCTTCAGGATGACCATGTTGATAACCCTTTCACATCCTTCAACGTCTTTTTGCAATGCGGCCCTTTTTCAAAAACCCCTCATATTGCCTGGTCAGCAAATGGGTTTCTATCTGACCCGCTGTGTCGAGGGCCACACCAACAACGATCAACAAAGCCGTTCCGCCAAAATAAAAAGGCACATTAAAATAACTGATCAGTATGCTGGGAAGAACACAAACCGCCGAAACATACACGGCGCCGCTGAACGTTAATTTTGTCAAAACGTCATCGATATACTCTGCCGTTTTCTTGCCAGGCCGTATCCCGGGAACATAGCCACCGTATTTTTTCATGTTATCCGATACATCCACGGGATTAAAGGTCACCGCCGTATAAAAATAGCAGAAAAATACGATGAAAGCGACGTAGAGTGATTCATAAGCGACCTTCCCGGGAATCAAAGCGTCGGAAATAACCTTCATCCATGGATGATCTATGAAATTGGCAATCGTTGCCGGAAACATGATGATCGAGGATGCGAAAATGGGAGGGATAACCCCCGCCGTATTTACCTTCAGGGGGAGATGGGTCGCCTGTCCTCCATATATCTTCCTTCCGACAATCCGTTTTGCATATTGTACAGGAATTCTCCTCTGCCCGCTCTCAACAAACACAATAACACCGACAACGGCTAACATCATCACGATGAGAATAACAATAAAGAATATGCCCATTTCCCCTGCGGAAAGGAGAGTGAATGTCTGATAGATCGCCGCTGGACCTCTGCATACAATACCGGCAAAGATAATCAGGGATATACCGTTACCGATACCCCTTTCTGTAATTTGCTCTCCCAGCCACATGATGAATGCCGTACCTGCGGTGAGTGTCAACACCGTCATCATGCGAAAGCTCCACCCGGGCTCCATGACAATGGAAACGCCTGTGGGACCGGCCATATTTTCGAGTCCGACAGAAATACCAAAACCCTGGATGAGGCTTAAGATAACCGTTCCATAGCGGGTGTATTGGGTGATTTTTCTTCGTCCCGCTTCACCTTCCTTGGAAAGCCTTTCAAGGTGAGGAATGGCGACGGTCAACAACTGAAGAATAATGGATGCACTGATATAGGGCATAATCCCGAGGGCAAACACGGACAGATTTGACAGCGCCCCACCTGCGAACATATCAAAAAAGCCGAGCAGTGACCCCTTTGCCTGTTCAAAAAAAGCTGCCAATGCCGCCGTATCGATCCCCGGTGTGGGAATATGTGCACCAATTCTATAAACGGCCAATAGAACAAATGTGAAAAAGATTCTTTTCTGAAGTTCCGGTATCTTGGGTATGTTTTTTAAACCATCTAACAAATCAGACTACCTCTATGATTGAACCACCAACCGCCTGAATCTTTTCTCTGGCGCTACGGCTTATCAAGTTCATTTTCAATGACACGGGATAATCAATGCTTCCTCTACCCAGCACCTTAATGCCATCCCTCTTGTGTTTCACTACTCCGGCTCGGACAAGGGCTTCCTCATCTATCACAGACCCCTCGGGAAACTTATTCAGCTGGTTGACATTGATGGTAACAATGATCTTTCTGAAAGGATTGCGAAATCCTCTCTTGGGAAGTCTCCTTGAAAGAGGCATTTGACCTCCCTCAAATCCGGATCTTACCTTTCCTCCCGAACGGGCATTCTGCCCTTTATGTCCCTTGCAGGAAGTTCCTCCATGACCCGATCCGTCTCCTCTGCCGACCCGTTTTCTCTTTTTCTTAGAACCTTCCGGCGGCTTTAATGTACCTAAATTCATGTCCCGCTCCCCCCAAGCTCCTCCACAGACACAAGGTGACTTACCTTATTGACCATACCACGGATCTCGGGTGTATCATTCAGCACTACGGTCCTGTTCAATTTTTCAAGACCCATTCCACGAAGGACTTTCCTCTGTTTCTGTGGCCTGCCGATATAACTCCTGACCAGCGTGATTTTCAGCTTCTTCTCCACAACATTCCTCTCCATACAGACACTATGCTTCAGAAATATCTAATCCCCTCATCATAAAAATATCCGCGGGGTTTTTTAATTGACAAAGCCCTTCAATCGTTGCCTTGACCAGGTTATGCGGATTGTGCGAACCCAGACATTTTGTCAGGATGTTATGGATGCCCGCAACTTCAAGGACCGCTCTCACGGCGCCACCCGCTATGAGACCGGTTCCTTCAGAAGCAGGCTTCAGAAGAACCCTCCCGGCCCCGTATCGTCCAATGACTTCATATGGAATGGTCCTGTTCGTAACGGCAACCCTGGTCATGTTTTTCTTGGCCTTTTCCATTCCCTTTCTGATTGCCTCAGGCACTTCATGGGCTTTCCCCAGACCTGCTCCCACGGATCCATTCCCGTCACCCACCACGACCACTGCACTGAATCTGAATCTCCGTCCACCCTTAACCACCTTGGCGGTGCGGTTAATCGCAATGACCCTGTCAAGAAGTTCCAACTCTTCCATATGTCTCTCTTGCTTCAACGATGATTTCCTTTCCTAAAACTTCAACCCCGATTCCCTGGCCGCTTCAGCTAACGCCCTGACCCGTCCATGGTAACGATATCTCCCTCTGTCAAAAACAATTTGTAAAATACCTATGGCCTGTAGTTTTTTCGAAACCAGTTTCCCAACTTCCTTTGCGGCGTCAACCTTTTTCAACCCTCCAAGAGTGTCTTTTATTTCTTTACTCAGAGTTGAGGCTTCCGTCACGGTTTTCCCGACATCATCCGCAATCGCCTGAACATAAATTTGTTTCGCACTCCTGAACACAGAAAGACGGGGTCTTGTCTCGGTTCCTGATATTTTACCTCTCACCCGTTTTTTTCGTTTGATCCTGATCTTCTCTATCTTCTTTGATGCCAATGTTCTACCTCTTCCATGGCCGTATGTGGTATTTAAGACGATTAAGCCCCTACGGATTTACCGACCTTTCGCCTCACATGTTCACCTGCATACCTTATCCCCTTCCCCTTATAGGGTTCGGGTTTTTTCAGATCCCTGATTTCAGCTGCAACCCTTCCAACAAGCTGCCTGTCGATACCCGAAACCATGACACTTACCTGCTTGTCCACCCTGATATCGATCCCCTCGGGAATACGATATTCTACCGGATCAGAATATCCCAGAACCAGTCGAAGAACATTGCCGCTTTTTTCTGCCCGGTATCCTACACCGGAGATTTCAAGACCTTTTTCAAAACCGGTACTGACACCCGTCACCATATTTGCAACCAGTGTTCTTACAAGACCGTGATACGACCTTTCCTTTCTACCGTTTGAAAGTCTCCTCACCTCGATGGTTCCATGATCCGCAACAACTTCAACCCCCTGAGGTATTTGCACAGACAGCGATCCCCTGGGGCCATCAACCTTGATGATTGACCGATCCTGGCTAATCCTGACCTTATCAGGAATTTCAATAGGTTTCTTACCAATTCTTGACATGAACCAATCTCCCGATTCCCTTTATCTCTTCCCAGGCGTGCTTACCATACGTTACAAAGGATCTCACCGCCTACTTTCAACTCCCGTGCCTCTTGATCCGTCATGATCCCCCTGGAAGTGGAAAGGATAACCGTGCCATAACCATTCAACACCTTTGGAATGTTGTCACTCTTTACGTATATCCTTCTGCCCGGTTTACTGACCCTCTGTATGTCCGTCATGACGGTTTTCTTGGCGTCATGATATTTGAGATATATTCTTAATACCTGATATCCCCGCGCATCCTTCTTAACATCATAACCGTTAATATAACCCGATTTTTTCAAAACTTTCGCGATGTTCAGATTAATCCGGGACAACAGGACATCGACGCTTTTAAAGCGGATCCTGTTGCCGTTACGGATTCTTGTCAGCATATCTGCAATCGGATCGGTCATCCCCATATTTCACTCCTCCAATATCCTTCTCACCAGCTCGATTTCGTAAGACCGGGAATCTCCCCCCTGAGGGCAAGATTTCTCAGACATATTCTACACATATCAAATTTTCTGTAATAAGCTCTTGGTCTCCCGCACAGAGGACAACGGTTATACGTTCTGACCGAAAATTTCATCTTCCTTTTAGCCTTTGCGATTAGAGATTTCTTTGCCACACTTTCCTCCAGTGATTTTCAATACCTTGCCCATCAGCTTCTGAAGGGTAGTCCCATCAGCTTAAGGAGTTGTCTTGCCTCATCATCCGTTTTCGCCGATGTGACGATCGAAATATTCATCCCTTTCACTTTATCAATCTTGTCATAATCTATCTCAGGGAAAATGATTTGTTCCTTCAACCCCACGGAGAAATTCCCTCTGCCGTCAAATGATTTCGGCGAAATACCCCTGAAATCTCTGACCCTTGGCAGGGCAACATTCACAAGCCGGTCGAAAAACTCATACATCTTCTCTCTTCTGAGAGTCACCTGGCATCCGATGGACATACCCTGGCGAAGCTTGAAGGTCGCAATGGATTTTTTTGCCTTTGTGATGACGGGTCTCTGCCCCACAATCATAGACAGTTCTATAACCGCACTGTCAAGGATCTTAATATTCTGAATTGCCTCACCAAGACCCATGTTGACCACAACCTTTTCAAGTCTCGGAATCTCCATCCTGTTTTGATAGTTGAATTCCTTGATCAACGCCGGAACAACTTCCTTAAGATAATATTCCTTTAACCTTGCCATAATTTTCGACCTATGAATCCAATGTCTCGTTACACTTCTTGCAGACCCGCACTTTCGCACCATCCTCCAGAATCCTGAATCCTATCCGGACGCCAACATCACACTTATTACAGACATACATGACTTTGGAGACGTTAATCGGCCCTTCCTTCTCCAGGATACCGCCTTTCCCTTTCGCATCGGGTCTTTTGTGTCTCTTCACGACGTTCAGTTTTTCAACAATAATCTGGTTTTTATCACATATGGTTTTCAATATTTTTCCTGTCTTTCCCTTTTCTTTCCCGGAAATGACCTTTACCATATCACCTTTTTTCAGTCGCTTTCCCTGCATTTCCTATTCCCCGGTAATCAGATTTATCTCCTCTTTCCTGGCCATTATAAGACTTCAGGCGCCAGAGAAATGATTTTCATGAACTGCTTGGCCCGGAGTTCCCTGGCTACAGGTCCAAAAATTCTGGTCCCGACAGGCTCCAGTTGATTCGTGATCAGAACAGCGGAATTATCGTCAAATTTCAAGTAGGATCCGTCGGGCCTCCTGACCTCTTTGGCGGTACGAACAATAACGGCCTTCATGACATCCCCTTTTTTTACTTTCGAGTTCGGAAGAGCTTCCTTCACAGATACGACAATAATATCACCTATGCTTGCATACCTTCTCTTCGATCCACCCAGCACCTTAATGCATGCAACCTTCTTTGCACCTGAATTATCCGCCACATTTAATATGGTTTGCATCTGAATCATAATAACACCCACCTCTTACTCAGTGATCTGATTATTCATTCCGATCACAGGTAACTATTTTGCCCTCTCAAGGATTGCACGCATCCGCCAGCGTTTATCTCTGCTCAACGGTCTCGATTCGACAATAAGAACCTTATCCCCTATCTGACAGCTGTTGCCTTCATCGTGGGCCTTATATTTTACATATCGTCTCAAGTACTTATGAAATATGGGGTGCTTAACCAGTCTCTCTGCACGAACAACGATGGTTTTTTCCATCTTGTTGCTCACTACGACCCCCTTAATGGTTCTTTTATTGCCACGCTGATTCATCTCTTTTCCCCCTCCCGTTCTCTCAATACCGTTTTTATACGAGCGATATCTTTTCTGAGATTTTTCATCATGGCGGGAGATTCCAGCTGTCCCGAAGCGTGACGTATGCGAAGTCTGAAGAGTTCTTCAGCAATATTCATATTCTTTTGCTTCAATTCATCCGTACTCAAATCTTTAACTTCTTTAATTTTCACCAGCTATCCCCCTTGTAAGAAACTTTGTTGCAATGGGAAGCTTATGCGCTGCCAATCTGAAAGCTTCACGGGCAATATCCTGTGAAACGCCCTCCATTTCATAGAGAACCATCCCGGGTTTTATGACTGCTACCCACCCTTCCGGCGCTCCCTTCCCTTTGCCCATGCGGGTTTCGGCTGGCTTTTTGGTGATGGATTTGTGAGGAAATATTCTGATCCAGATTTTTCCACCCCGTTTCACATGTCGAGTCATGGCAACGCGGGCAGCCTCAATTTGTCTGGATGTAATCCAGCCGCATTCTGTCGCCTGAAGGCCATACTCACCAAAGGCAATATGACTCCCCCTGGTGGCCTTGCCACCCATGCGGCCTCTCTGCAATTTTCTGTACTTCACTCTTTTCGGCATTAACATGGTTCTACAACCTTCATTTCCACATCAAAATAACGTCACTTTACCGTTCTTAGGCTTCCTTTTTCTTTCCAGGCAATACTTCTCCATGAAAGATCAACACCTTCACACCGATCAACCCATATGCGGTATGTGCCTCGGTGAATCCCCAATCAATATCGGCCCGAAGGGTATGAAGGGGCACTCTTCCCTCCCGATACCATTCTGACCTCGCCATTTCAGCTCCGCCAAGTCGGCCTGCACAGCTTACTCTGATTCCCTTGGCACCGAACTTTAAAGCGGAAATCACACACTTTTTCATCGCTCTCCTGAAAGCAACACGCCGTTCAAGCTGAAGGGCGATATTTTCTGCGACAAGCTGCGCGTCAATCTCCGGTTTGCGTACCTCAAGAATATTAATAATGATTTCACTCTTGGAAACTCTTTCGAGGTCCTTCTTCAGCTTCTCAATCTCTGAACCCTTCTTGCCGATAATGATTCCAGGTCGGGCTGCATATATGCTGACCTTGGCTTTATTGGCAGCCCTTTCTATCTCTATTCGAGAAATGCCTGCATGATAAAGTTTCTTTTTCAGGTATTTCCGAATATGAATATCCTCGTGAACCAATTTGCTGTAAGTCTTCTCCGCAAACCACTGTGATCGCCATGTCTTGATGACACCAAGCCTGAAGCCGATCGGGTTAACCTTCTGCCCCAACCTTTCACCTCCTCAAAAATTACTCTTCATCCAAGATAACGGTTATGTGACTCATTCTCTTTTTGATCGATGCTGCCCTTCCCTGCGCCCTTGCTCTCCATCGTTTGAGAGAAGGCCCCTGATCCACAAAAATTTCCTTCACATAAAGGATACTCTCATCAATATTGGGATTCTGCCTGGCATTGGCGACAGCAGATTTTAATACCTTCGAGACCACGCCGGCAGAATATTTTCTTGCATATTGAAGGATGCTCCTGGCTTCTCCAACTTTTTTCCCCCTGACCAGATCCACGACCAATCGCGCCTTCTGAGGAGAAACTCTTATATATTTTGCTACTGCTTTTGCTTCCATATCATTGATACTCCAAACCGCTTATCTCAACCACAGTTTCATCATTTTCGCAGCTTTGATTTTCGATCACCTGCATGACTGTAAAATGTCCTTGTCGGTGCAAATTCACCGAGTTTATGTCCTACCATGTTCTCCGTGATGAAAACCGGTATAAACTTCTTCCCATTATGTACTGCAAAGGTCTGCCCTATCAATTCAGGGGTAACGGTAGAACGGCGGGACCATGTCTTTATGACACTCTTGCTTCCCGCATCCTCAGCTTTCCTGACCTTTGCTATCAGCTTATTACTTATGTACGCCCCCTTCTTAATTGAACGTGCCACCTTTTAACCTCTTCTCTTCACAATATATTTATCAGTATTTTTATTTTTCCGTGTCTTGTGCCCCTTGGTCGGAATTCCCCACGGGCTGCAGGGGTGCCGTCCTCCTGATGACTTGCCTTCCCCCCCTCCCATGGGATGATCCACAGGATTCATGGCCACACCGCGTACCTTGGAACGCCGTCCCATCCACCGCGACCTGCCCGCTTTACCGATGCTTACATTCTCACAATCAATATTACCCACCTGTCCAATGGTCGCCTTGCATCCAAGCAAGACCTTTCTTACCTCGCCGGAGGGGAGTCGAACCTGGGCATATCCTTCTTCCTTGGCCATAAGTTGTCCATAGGTCCCTGCAGATCTGATCATCTGCCCTCCCCGTCCTATCTTGAGCTCAAGATTATGTAACAGGGAACCTAATGGGATGTTTTTCAGGGGAATGGTGTTTCCCGGCCTGATGTCCGCCTTCTCGCCGCTCATGACAAGATCCCCCACCCCCAATTTTAACGGGGCAATAATGTATCTTTTCTCACCATCAAGATAATGCAACAGAGCGATGCGCGACGTTCGATTCGGATCATATTCGATCGATGCTACTTTGGCTGGAATATCGGTTTTATCACGTCTGAAATCAATCAATCTGTACTTTCTCTTGTGACCTCCTCCGATATGCCGGCTCGTGATTCTCCCATAACTGTTTCGCCCCCCTGTTTTTTTCAGAGGAGCCAAGAGACTCTTTTCAGGAACCGTTGAGGTAATCTCCTCAAAGTCCGAACATGTCTGAAATCTTCTACCCGGTGATGTGGGTTTATACTTTCTGATAGCCATCCAACGACATCCTTTTTCTCTTATACGCCTTCAAAGATTTCAATTCGACTTCCGGGAGCAAGAGTAACAACCGCCTTCTTCCAGGACCGCTTCTCACCCAGAATCTTCCCAACCCTCTTTTTCTTTCCGCGAACATTCATGACATGAACATCCATTACTTTGACTTTAAAGACTTTCTCAACTGCCATCCCGATCTGAATCTTGTTCGCCCCGCGATCAACTTCAAAGACGTACTTGTTGTTTTCATCCTTCGCGATGGTACTTTTTTCCGTAACCAGCGATCTCCTAATAATCCGATACATATCCATTATGATAACAATGCCTCTTCAATCATCCTGACAGATGGTTCTAAAATAACCACTTGATCATGGTTCAGCAGATCATATACATTAATGCCCTCTGATCTCATCATTTTGATGCCTTTGAGATTCCTCGATGACTTTTCCAGAACCGGATTCGCTCTGTCTACTAAAACAAGCGCTTTCTTCCACCCAAATCGGTCTGCAACCTCTTTGAATTTCTTCGTTTTGATCTCATCCATGGGAAAATCTTTGAGAATCAATATCCGCTCCTCTTTGACCTTCATGCTCAGGGCTGAAACCAGGGCGAGTTTCTTGACCTTCTTCGGAACGGTGTAGGAGTAGTCCCTGGGGTGGGGTCCAAAGATAATCCCGCCGCCCCGCCAGAGGGGAGATCTGTTGGTGCCAGCCCTGGCCCTGCCTGTCCCCTTCTGACGCCAGGGTTTTCTACCGCCTCCCCTGACTTCATGCCTCACCTTCGTCGAAGCAGTCCCCCGCCTTTTAGAAGCCATTTGCATCTTCACGACTTCATAAATGGCAGTCTCGTTAATTTCTGCGCCGAAGACGGCATCACTCAGCTCGATCTCCGACACCTTGTTATTTTCAATATCGTATACTCCGGTAACCGGCATTTTGACCACTCCAAATCCTGATTAACCACTCTGTTTTACGGATTGCTGGACAATAACAAACCCGTTTTTGCAGCCCGGAACCGATCCTTTGATGAGAATCAAATTTCTGTCCGGTCTCACTCCGAAAACCAGCAAGTTCTGTATGGTTTTTCTCTCATTTCCCATTTGTCCCGGCATCTTTTTTCCCTTAAACACACGGGAAGGCTCGGCGCTCGCACCAATGGATCCGGGAGCTCTGTGAAACATGGACCCGTGGGTTGCTCTTCCTCCTCTGAATCCATGCCTCTTGACAACACCAGCGAAGCCCTTTCCTAAAGTCGTACCGACCACATCCACATAATCGCCAGCTTTAAAAGTATCAACCTTGAGTTCCTGTCCTGGTTCATGGCTTTCGGCAACTGTCCTTATTTCCCGGAGGATACGGAAAATACCTTTGCCGGCTTTCCTGAAATGGCCCTGAAGAGCTTTAGTGACATTTTTCTGCCTGATCCGGCCATAACCCAACTGAATAGCGTCATAGCCGTCGGTCGCCACAGTTTTCTTTTGAACGACAACAGAAGGTTCCACCTCAATAACCGTTACGGGAATCGCGGTTCCCTCTTCTGAAAAAATCTGTGTCATACCTAACTTTCTGCCGATAAGTCCCTTTTTCATTTTATTCACACAATCTTCCGCATAAAATAACAATATACCCCATGGTACTTAATGAATCATAACAGACGGACAAGCACATCCATTCTGTGTCGTCATTATCCTGTGGGCTCTACAGTTTTATCTCAACATCCACACCGGCAGATAAATCCAGTTTCATCAGGGCATCGACTGTCGACTGTGTCGGTTCAATAATATCGACAAGTCTCTTGTGCGTCCTGATCTCAAACTGCTCCCTGGATTTCTTATCCACATGGGGCGATCGATTGACGCAGTATTTATTGATTTCTGTTGGCAGCGGAATGGGGCCAGCCACGCGTGCTCCTGTCCTTTTTGCTGTTTCCACAATATCTTCCACAGATCGGTCCAACAACTTGTAATCGTACGCTTTAAGGCGAATTCTTATTTTCTGTTCTTTCATAATTTCATATAACCATTCAAACAGGCTTCCTTATTCAATAATCTTGCTGACCACGCCAGCCCCTACGGTCCTTCCACCCTCGCGAATGGCGAACCTGAGTTGTTCTTCCATGGCAATGGGGGAAATTAATTCCACTTCCACTTCCACATTATCTCCGGGCATGACCATTTCAACACCCTCGGGCAAGTTGCAAATCCCCGTAACGTCCGTTGTCCTGAAATAATACTGGGGCCGATAACCGTTGAAGAAGGGCGTATGTCTTCCACCTTCTTCCTTGGTCAGAATATACACCGCTGCTTTAAATTTAGTATGGGGTGTGATTGAACCGGGTTTCGCTACAACCTGCCCTCTTTCAACCTCTTCACGCTTGGTTCCTCTCAGAAGAACACCGACATCATCCCCCGCCCGCCCCTCATCGAGGGTCTTGCGGAACATTTCGACACCGGTGCAAACCGTTTTAAACGTCGGCCTGATGCCAATAATTTCCACTTCATCTCCTGTCCTGATAATGCCTCTTTCCGCCCTTCCGGTCACCACGGTTCCTCGCCCGGATATGGAAAATACGTCCCCTACCGGCATGAGGAACGGCTTCTCCAGATCTCTCACGGGTTCGGGCACATAACTATCAACAGCTTCCATTAATTCCCAGATCGATTTCGCATCGGGAGAATCAGGTTCATCGGCTTCCAGAGCCTTCAGGGCTGACCCCCTGATAATCGGAATCTCATCGCCGGGAAATTCATATTCCGTCAACAATTCCCTCAATTCGAGCTCCACCAGATCAAGAATCTCCGGATCATCAACAAGGTCAACCTTGTTCATGTAGACAACCATATAGGGAACCCGAACCTGTCGTGCAAGGAGGATGTGTTCTCTTGTCTGAGGCATCGGTCCGTCAGAGGCAGCAACCACAAGAATGGCTCCATCCATATGGGCAGCACCGGAAATCATGTTCTTGATATAATCGGCGTGTCCCGGGCAATCAACGTGGGCATAGTGTCTTTTCGCTGTCTCATACTCCACGTGTGCAACATTGATTGTAACGCCCCTCTCCCTTTCTTCGGGAGCATTATCGATGGAATCAAAAGATCTGAATTCCGCAAACCCCTTTTTAGCCAGATGTTTCGTAATTGCCGCCGTCAAGGTGGTTTTACCATGATCTACGTGCCCGATGGTACCGATATTCACATGCGGTTTGGTCCTCTCAAATTTTTTCTTAGCCATCTCCATTACCTCCTCTTTACCTTTGAATGGTTCGTTTGTTCACTATGTTCCTAAAGTAATCAATGATCTTTAATGGCTTATTTTATCTATAATCGCTTTTGCCAGATTCTCCGACACAGCATTATAATTCAAAAAACGCATGGTATAGGTTGCTCTCCCTTGTGTCTTTGATCTGAGATCTGTGGCATAACCGAACATCTCTGCAAGAGGAACCTCGGCGTTGATCGCTTCCAGGGAAGGTCTTGATTCAATGCTGACAATTTTGCCCCGCCGGGATGTGAGATTCCCGATCACATCACCCATATATTCCTTCGGAACCACAACTTCCACCGACATGACGGGCTCCAGAAGGACGGGATGGGCCCGCTTAGCCCCGCTCTTGAACGCCATGGACGCCGCTATTTTAAAAGCCATATCCGAGGAATCGACTTCATGAAAGGATCCGTCAACTGCACTGACGACGACGTCAACAACGGGATACCCTGCAAGCACACCCTCTTCCATCGCTTCCACTATACCTTTTTCCACAGCGGGAAGATACTCGGTCGGTACGACTCCGCCGGTAATCCTCTTACGGAACTCGAATCCCCCGCCTGGCACGTTGGGCTCAATCTCCAGCCATATATGACCATATTGTCCTCTACCACCTGATTGTTTAACATATCTGCCTTCCGTTCGCACACCTTTTCTGATGGTTTCCTTATATGCTACCCGCGGAAGACCGATATTGGCCCCCAGTCCGAATTCCCTCGAGAGCCGATCAACAATAATTTCCAGATGCAACTCTCCCATGCCCGAGATAAGGGTCTGACCCGTCTCTTTGTCCACTTTTACCCTGAACGAGGGATCCTCGCGGGCAATCTTGCCCAGCGCAACATCCAGTTTTTCCTCATCTGCCTTCGTCTTTGGTTCTATGGCAATGGCAATAACAGGATCAGGAAACTCCAGCGTTTCGAGCGTCAAGGGATGGTTCATCTCACAAAGGGTATCTCCTGTCGTTGTCAGATTCAAACCTACGGCGGCCACAATATCCCCTGTGCGGACTTCTTTTATATCTTCCCTTTTATTTGCATGCATCTTGAGCAATCGCCCCACCCGCTCTCTCTTCTTCTTGGACGCATTGTACACGTAAGAGCCTGCCGACATGACTCCTGAGTAAACCCTGAAATAGGTTAACTGACCAACGTATGGATCTGTCATAATCTTGAAGGCCAATGCAGAAAACGGTTCATCATCATGGGCTGACCTTTCCGCGTCCTCGCCTTTTTCCTTCCTGCCGACCACCGGAGGCATATCGACAGGCGAAGGAAGGTAATCAATGACGGCGTCCAGCAGCGGCTGCACGCCTTTGTTCTTAAAAGCGGAACCGCACAGGACGGGTGTCGCCTTTAGGGTCAGCGTGACCTTTCTGATGACACGCACGATTTCTTCCTGAGAAAGAGCCTCCTCATTTAAATACTTTCTCATCAGATCCTCATCACAGTCAGCGAGAAACTCAATGAGATTGTCTCTTTCCCGACGGGACATATCGATCATTTCGGGAGGGATTTCACCCACTGTGAATGTGTCTCCCAAAGATTTGTCATCATAAGTAATGGCTTTCATCCGGACAAGATCAACAACCCCTCGAAACGTGTTTTCAATCCCGATCGGTATCTGCAGAGGCATGGGATGCGCACCCAGTCGATCCCTGACGGCGGTGACAACTCTCCCGAAATCGGCTCCCACTCTGTCCATTTTGTTGACGAACGCAATTCGGGGAACCCGGTACCTGTCCGCCTGACGCCAGACCGCCTCAGACTGAGGTTCCACGCCGCCGACAGCGCAGAACAGGGCAACGGCTCCATCTAAAATTCTCAAAGATCTCTCAACTTCAATCGTAAAATCCACATGACCGGGTGTGTCGATGATATTGATGCGGTGATTTCTCCATGAACAGGTTGTTGCAGCAGAGGTAATGGTAATTCCCCTCTCCTGTTCCTGTTCCATCCAGTCCATTGTGGCTGTGCCGTCATGGACCTCTCCCATTTTATAGGACTCACGGGTATAATATAAAATTCGTTCTGTGGTTGTCGTTTTACCGGCATCAATATGCGCCATGATACCGATGTTGCGGAGACTTTCTAAAGGAACGACTCGTGCCAATTTAGTTCACCAAGGCTTCCGGCTAAATGCTAAAAACGGTAATGCGCAAAAGCCTTATTAGCCTCCGCCATTTTGTGAACGCTCTCCCTTTTCTTGACGGAAGACCCCCTGTTATTGGCTGCATCAATCAGCTCTGCAGCCAGCTTCTCCATCATGGTTTTCTCGGTACGTTCCTTGGCATGATTAATCAGCCAGCGAAAGGCCAGAGCAACTCTCCGCGATGGCACAACTTCTGTCGGCACCTGATAGGTGGAACCGCCTACCCGGCGTGATTTTACCTCAATAACAGGCTTGACGTTATTTACGGCCTTTTCAAACAGCTCCACGGCCTGTTCTTTGGTTCTCTTTTCAATAATATCAAAGGCCCCATACAAAATGGACTCCGCGGTACTCTTTTTGCCTCTTCTCAACAGATTATTGATAAATCTAGCCACAAGCTTATTGTTATACTTAGGGTCCGGCAGTATTTCCCTCTTTGTCACTTCTCTTCTTCTCGGCATGATCCTATCCCCGTTTAGCTCGGTTTCTTCGCTCCATATTTGGATCTCCCCTGCTTCCTGTCCTGAACCCCCATTGCATCAAGTGTACCCCTGATAATGTGATACCGGACTCCGGGAAGATCTTTTACCCTACCCCCTCTGACAAGGACCACGGAATGTTCCTGAAGGTTATGGCCAATCCCTGGTATATACGAAGTCACTTCGTATCCACTGGCGAGACGAACCCTTGCAACCTTTCTCAAGGCAGAATTCGGTTTCTTGGGTGTCGATGTATACACCCTCACGCACACGCCCCTCCTCTGCGGGGAACCGGCTAAAGCAGGTGTCGTCGTTTTCTTTTGTATCTTGGTTCTTCCTGTGCGAACCAATTGATTGATTGTTGGCATTATTCCTCCCAGAATCTATTGAAACCATTCTTGTCGGGTGTAATAAAAGGTAGACTGCTATCAATTCACGACTGGTATGTCAAGTATTTTCTCACTTATTTTTTCATCCCCTTCGTTATTTCCAATCTGGGGAGTGTTATCATCTTCAACTATCCTGATGCCGAGCTTCCTGTACATGGGAAGACCCGTTCCTGCAGGAATCAATCTCCCCATAATCACATTTTCCTTAAGTCCCCTGAGGTAATCAACTTTTCCGGCCAGGCTGGCTTCAGTCAGAACCCGCGTCGTCTCCTGGAAGGATGCTGCCGAGATGAAGCTCTGCGTGCTGAGGGACGCCTTGGTGATCCCCAGCAGGATCGGTTCTCCTATGGCCGGTTTCTCACCCTTAACCGCGACCCTTTCGTTTTCTTCCTGGAAGCGGAACCTTTCTACCTGTTCATCAGCCATGAACGATGTGTCGCCCGGATCTTTC
>Ga0247841_10006553_pt1 | contig 17881 bp, 15 predicted proteins | sample LaCruzMarch2015__2_FD_192410 | JGI IMG/M metagenome (GOLD analysis project Ga0247841, IMG submission 192410) | Freshwater microbial communities from meromictic Lake La Cruz, Castile-La Mancha, Spain - LaCruzMarch2015_18m | ecosystem: Environmental > Aquatic > Freshwater > Lake | place: Spain... | reverse complement strand
CTGGGGGAGAAGATTGCTGGCCGGTCGCTTCGCTGCGCTCGCGATGACGGCCAGCCGATCGCTTCGGCCTTCGGCCTCGCGATGACAGGGGGGAAGGTGTGCATGCCGATCGCTTCGGCCTTCGGCCTCGCGATGACAGGGGGGAAGGTATGCTGGCCGGTCGCTTCGCTGCGCTCGCGATGACATTGTTTTTATCGCCGTAGGCGATACACTCCTGTAGCCTGGCGTAAGGAGTGTGTTTTTTGTCCGGCCTTAAGGCCGGATATTAAAGCCTGATCAGTTTTGTACTTCCCGAAAACCTCTTCCCTTCAACCACGATCATGTAAAGTCCTGCAGGGACATGTTGTGCACTATTGTCCAGGTTGCAACGGATGTTTTGATTTCCTCCTGAAAGATCTCCGTCATAAAGAATCTTTACGAGATCTCCTTTCAATCCAACCATTTTAATGATCATCCTGTCTTTCTCCGGAAGGTAAAAATGAAGGTTCACCTGGGTCTGAGCAGGGTTTGGCGAGACTGAAAGGGCGATCTTTTCCTGTTTGTTCCTGGATGGAATTCCTGAAAGGATATCGTCGAGATTGGCTTTGTAGGAGGATAATCCGTATGTTCCGGCCACCACGGTGCGGGTGGGGACATGCACCTTCAATGCACAAATGGGCACGGCCGGGAGGCCATCCCAGATCCATGACCAGGTTTGCCCGCCATCGGTTGTGCCGTACAGCCCGGCATCGGTTCCCACGATGATCCTTCCGGGAATATCGGGATCGAGTACAATGTCATTCACCGGGAATTCAGGAAGGTTGCCGGTGATATCAATCCAGCTTTGCCCGAGGTTGGTCGATTTGAAGACATGGGGAAGGGGCTCATCCCAGCGAAATCCCGACAGTGTGGCATAAATGGTTTGCACATCGAAGGGATCGGCAGTGACATGGGTTACCCATCGCTCAGGCAGGCCGGCCGAGATATCCGTCCAGGTTTGCCCGTCGTTGGTGGAGATGTGCACCATACCATCGCCGCTTCCGGTAATTACGATGGAAGGATTGATCGGAGAGATGTCGATGGTAGTGAGGGTATAAAAATACTGTTCGATCCCATGGGTGAGGTCGCCGCTTACCGCTTCCCAATTGTTCCCCTTATCGGTTGTTTTCCAAACACGGTAAGTTCCGAAATAGAGTGTGGACGGGTCTTGAGGATGCATGGCCAGCGGCGCCGACCAGTTTACCCGATCGACGCCCGACCACTGACTGGATATGTACTGCATATTATATCCCCCTTCGTCGGAACGGAAAAGGTTTCCAAACTGGTACTCTGCATAGATGACATCGGAGTTGGTATAATCCACCAGACAATACATGCCATCGCCGCCGAGAATAGGATCCCAGTCGCTGGTACTTCCGGTCCAGGTGCGTACGGTGTTGTTATCCTGGGTGCCGCCATAGATCCGTTCGGGAGCCAGGTAGTCAATATCGATCGCGTAGAACTGGGTCAAGGGTAGGTTGTTGATCTTGATCCAGTTGCTGCCATTGTTGGTGCTGTAATAAAAACCTCCATCGTTGCCCTCAAGAATGCGGTTATTCTCACTGAAGAACATGGCATGATGGTCCACGTGAAGATCCCCTGTCGACATGTCTGACCAGGATGTCCCGCCGTTTTGGGTGCGAAACAGCGATACCCCCATGACGAACACCCTGTCGGGGTTGACCGGATCGACCCGGATCTGACCGAAATACCATCCGAAGTTGCTGTTCATTCCGGCCAGGGCGGCATCATTGGTGCGGGTCCAGAGGGAACCGCCGTTCAACGTTTTGTACACGCCGACCTCGCTGTCGGGCATATCATAGAAGGCATAAAGGATATCGGGATTCGACTTCGAGATGTCAATGCCGATCCTTCCAACATTGTCCCCGGTGGGTAATCCATTGGTCAGTTCACTCCAGGAAGTGCCTCCATCCATGCTTTTCCAGATCCCGGATGTTTCGCCGAAGGATCTCCGGTAAGATAAACCGCGTACCCGTTCCCACATGGCCGCGTAGATGATCAGCGGATTGGTTGGATGCTGCAAGAGGTCGATGGCCGAGGTGGAATCGGTGAGGAACAGCACCTGCTCCCAGGTTACTCCGCCATTGTTGCTGCGGTAAACCCCGCGATCATTACTAGTCGAGTAAAGACTGCCACAGGCAGCGGCAAAGATGCGGTTCGAATTGGAATAATCGACAAGTACCCGTCCGAAGTAAGCCGAATTGGTCAATCCCATGTGTTGCCAGGTTTGACCGGCATCGGTCGATTTATAAATCCCGTTCCCGAGAAAACTGAAACTCGAGGAGTTGGCCTCTCCTGTACCACACCAGAGGGTATCGGGGTGGTTGGGATCGATGGCAATATCGCCCACCGAGATCACCGGAACATCGTCGAAGAGGTTGGTCCAGGTGATCCCTGAATCGGTTGTTTTCAGGATCCCGCCTGTTGCTGCACCGATATACATGATGGCAGGATTTCCGGCAGGAGATTCCACATCGGTAATGCGTCCGCCGATGTTGTCGGGACCCGTAAATGTCCATGGATTGTCGCGTTTTGCAGCGGCCTTCATCATCGCGCTGGTCTGTTGCACAGCATCCAGGTAGGCTGCAGAATTGATCCTGCCATAAGGGAAGGCGCGCTGCATGGCCATCCAGTCGTTGGGCTCCAGTTTCGGCTTTTGCCATCCGGTTTGAGTGGCATGTTGATGTTTATAAAACGGGTACAGGAGATAACCTGTTAAAAGCAATGCTCCAAACCCTGTTCCCACAACAAGGATGAATAGCTTTTTCTTTTTCATATACTGTGATTTTCGAGTTGATTCTACTCCCTGACAATGGTAAATGCAGCTATTCAGTCTGCAGCGCCCCGATAAGGTCCTGTGCAGCCGCGATTTGATGCCTGATCAGGTAATCTTCAATTCCATCAACGATTTTGACGGAGATGGCGGGGTCGATGAAATTGGCAGTGCCTACCTGTATGGCGGATGCGCCGGCCAGCATGAACTCAATGGCATCGGTGGCATTCATGATGCCACCCAGTCCGATGATCGGGACATTTACCGCGTGGTGAACCTGCCATACCATGCGAAGTGCCACCGGTTTTACGGCAGGTCCGGAAAGGCCGCCCGTGATGGTGGAAAGAACAGGCCGGCGGCGTTCTGCATCGATGGCCATGCCGAGTAACGTGTTGATCAGGGTGATCGCATCGGCGCCGCCGTCAACCACCGACTTGGCTATCTCGGCGATGCTGGTCACATTCGGCGAGAGCTTCACCATCAGCACCTTCTTGTAAACTCTGCGAACGGCTTGCGTCACTTCGGTTGACATGGCCGGGATGACTCCAAATGCCATACCTCCCTGCTTGACATTCGGACAGGAGATGTTCAACTCGATCGCTGGAACCTTCTCCAGTTCATTGATCTTCTCTGCCACCTCAACATACTCTTCGAGGGTGGAACCTGAAACATTGACAATGATGTGGGTGTTGAAATCTTTGATCCGGGGATAAATTTCACGGCAGAAATGATCCACCCCTTTGTTCTGGAGACCCACCGAATTGAGCATCCCCGAGGGGGTTTCTGTCATGCGGGGGTAAGCATTTCCATCGCGGTTCTTGCCGGTAACGGCCTTGACAAATATTCCACCCAGCCGCCCCAGATCAATGAAATCGAGGAATTCATCCCCATAACCAAAAGTACCGGAGGCGGTGGTGACCGGATTCTTAAACGTCAGGCCTGCGATATTAATAGAAAGATCAGTCATTTTCGGATCTTATCAGAAAAATTCAAAGTTCAAAATTCAAAAATTAAAACAACACCTGAAATCCCAAAGCTGAGAATAAAAAACACCATCTCCCCATTCATCATTCTTTATTCAATATTCATATTATCCTTATCCCCATTTCAATTTTTTCACATTGAACACGGGTCCTTCCATGCAAACCCGTTCGTTTCCCTTGTCGGTAGGGGTTATACAGCATAAGCAAACGCCAAACCCGCAGGCCATGGTATTTTCAAGGGAAACTTCACAATCAATCCCATGGAGATTGGCCAGTTTGGCTACCGACTGCATCATGGCATCGGGGCCGCAACAGTATATTTTTTGAAAAGGCAGCTTCTCTTTTTGAAGGATCGAATGATGAATGACCAATCCTTTCTCCCCAAAGGAACCATCGTCGGTTGTGACGAAAACGGTACCGTATTTTTCGTATTCATCCAGTTCAGCCACCTCATCTTTCGTCCTGAATCCCACGAGGATGCCGGGACGGATGTTGTTCTGGTGCAGGAATTGGGCAAGGAAGAGCAATGGAGCCACGCCGCACCCGCCGCCGATGAGCAATACCTCCTTGAGTGGCGTGAGGGAAAAGGCATTCCCCAATGGATACATCACATTCAGCCGGTCTCGTTCCTTCAGCAAACTCAGGTGTCGCGTTCCCTCTCCCTTGATCTGTATAAGAAGCCGAATGGAGTTCCCTGCGTGATCAACCGAATGAATGGAAAATGGCCGGCGCAGAAAGGTAGCCGGGGAATCCTCCACCAGTACCTGTACAAATTGCCCCGGAAGCATCAGGGGAAGCTTTTCCGGGGCAAGAAGGTCAAGAATAAAATGACGTTGATTTAAACGTTTGTTGCGAATTACGGTTAAATCGTGGACAAACTTTTTTACCAGCATGAACAATGATCAATTAACTTCCCAAACGGGTTTGGACTTCATGGATAATTTCTTTGTATTTCCGCAATACACGATCCCATTCCTTGAAAAATTCATCATTCTTGACGCTGGTTTGAGGGGCATTGGCAATTTCGCTCACCAGTTTTATTTTATAGGTCAATGGATCGCTTTGCCCAAGTTTTACAATCATCCGTGTACGTACGGTTCTTTGCTTAAAGGTCTGTACCACCCAGGAGGTGCGTAAATAGCCGGTCTCGCGGTCGGTAACTTCAATCACGTCGAAATAGGTGGTAATGATCTGGCTGAGCAGTTTCCAGGCTTCAATTTCCGGTTTCTTTGTTTTAATTTCGATGTCAATGTTCGAAATATCCGTTGCTTCCGAAGCATCGTAAGCATCGTCTTTCTCCATCTGGTAATAATAGGATTTGGGAGGAGGGGCAAAATCGGGTTTATTGCAGAATTCAATGATGCCGGTAAGGAAGGCGGTTTTCTCAACTTTTATGGTAACACAGGAATATGCAGGTACGATAATCGTCAATTGTCCGGATCCCATCAGTTTTCCGTCAACATAAATCTTTGCATCTGATTCGGAAACACTGAACTTCACCTCTTTTTTTCCGGCAAATGCCGAAAATCCAATCAAAACCACTGCGATCAGCAGTGCACTCTTTTTTACCATTGCTTTCATTATGGGTTGTTTTATGTTGACGAATGTACAAAAAAAGTTAATCTTTCTTTAGGGCATCGGCTTCTGCTCTTCCTTTTTTGATCGTTTCTTTTGCGCAGGCGTTTCAGGTTGAACCTCAATTTCAGCCTCTGCCTCTTTTTGTTCAGCTACCGGTTCTTCCGGTTTTTCTTCCAGCTTTTCTTCTGGCTTCTCTTCCTCTTTTTCAGTGAAATCAAGCAGCTTATGCGCAAGGAGCTGATTGTACCAGTTGAACATTTTCTTGATATCGGAAACGTAAACCCTTTCCTGATCATATTCAGGGATCATCTCGAGGAAAAATTGTTTCAGCGCCTTGTTATCCGATTTGGGATCGATGGCGGGTTTATCCCCGAGTTTCTCAAAAAACGCTTTAAATACCTCTTTCAGAGGCATGTCCTCTCCGGTAGTAAAGACACTGATCTCTTCCAGCGAACTGATCTTCTCGTGTCCGAAAGCCGGAAACCGCTTGTTGTCGATCAGGGATTCGACAATCACGGCGTTCTTGGCCTGGGTTACCACCTTGAACAAACCGCTTTTTCCTGAGATCGATAAAATCTTGCTTAAATCCATGACAAACTAATTTTACGCAAAGATAAAAAAGAAAAAGAGAATTGCGACAGGGAAGGGGCATTATGCAGGAACTGACGAACAGGGAACCTTCAGCTGACGATTGTTGCTTGCAATGATCCTGTAATTCCTGTACTCTCCGGGTCTCCAGCCGGTATGCTTTTCAATGGAGTGAATAAGCCTGTTTTTCAAGGATTGCTTTTTTCTGGTGGGATTAAAGCCCAGATCCCATTTTTTGCCGGGAGATGCGGTCTTTCATCACCTGCGGATGATTACCGGTACAGGGTTTCAACGAATCGATGATCGAGTAATCATAAGATTCGTTTTTTTGGACCATCTTCTCCATCCAGCTGTCATCATGCCAGTAACGGTTGAAATTCTCCTGCTTGGCCTGCTGCGCCTGTGGTGGTTTGACCCATCCGTAATGATAAACAGAGGCATTGATCCGGGCCACATTCAGCTTTCGCCCGTTGATGCGAAATCCCTGTGCATCCCGGTAGGAACGGATGCGCTTGTCATTTCTGATGATTCTCACCTCATTGCGGTACCATTTGTGAGAATCGGCAATATAACCATACGATCCCCAGAAGTGTTTATAGTTAAAAAGTAGTCCCTCCACCTCCGGATCATCTTTCCACCTTTCCATGGCGCACCTGATGTCCTCAAGATATTGCTCATGGATCACCTCATCGGCCTGGAGGTAAAATGCCCAGGTGCTTTCCGGGGATATCGCATCGAACGCCTTGTTGGTCTCTTCGGCCAGAACACGGCCTCCTTCACGCAGCGAATCATCCCATACCGTATCGATGAACCGGATCTTAGGAGAACCAATGGCTGCAATCAGTTCACGGGTGCCATCTTCTGAATTGCCCACAGCCACCACAAATTCATTGCAGAGCGGCAAAACCGACAGGATTGATTCCACAACGGGATAATCGTATTTGATGGCATTCCTGACGAAGGTGAAACCGCTGATTTTCAATGGGGGAATGGTTGGAGGATACGAATGTACGATTTACGATGTACGATTTGAGTTTAAAAATTGATGATTCCGATATAGTTGTGGGGGGTGATGGCCTTCAGTTCATCTTTCACTTTTTTTGAAACCTTCAGTTCATCGATGAATTTAAGCATGGTTTTCTGGTTGATACCCTCCTTGCCCCGGGTCAGCTCTTTCAGGGCTTCATAGGGGTTGGGATAATTTTCGCGGCGCAGGATGGTCTGAACGGCTTCCGATACCACTGCCCAGTTTTCCTTCAGATCCTGTTCCAGTTTTGCTTCATTCAGGATCAGCTTATCGAGCCCCTTCAGCAGCGATTTAAAGGCAATGATGGAATGGGCAAAGGGTACGCCGATGTTGCGGATGACCGTTGAATCGGTGAGATCGCGCTGGAGGCGGGAGATGGGCAGTTTAGCGGAAAGATGTTCATACATGGCATTGGCAATGCCGAGGTTGCCTTCCGAATTCTCAAAGTCGATCGGGTTGACCTTATGGGGCATGGTGGAAGAACCGGTCTCCGTCTCCTTTACCTTTTGCCTGAAGTATTCCATGGAAATATAGCTCCAGATATCCCGGTTGAGGTCGATGAGGATGGTATTGATGCGTTTAAGGTTGTCGAAGAAGGCAGCCATGTTATCGTAATGCTCGATCTGGGTGGTGGTCTGGCAACGTTCCAGCCCGAGGGTATCGTTCACAAACCGGTTGGCGAACTTTACCCAGTCGATCTCCGGATACGCCGCATGGTGGGCGTTAAAGTTGCCCGTGGAGCCACCGAATTTGGCCGATATGGGGATCGTTTCAAGCAGGGCAAGTTGCATACCCAATCGTTCAACGAAAACGTAGATCTCTTTTCCCAGTGAGGTAGGGGAGGCGGGTTGCCCATGCGTGCGGGCCAGCATCGGAACCTTCTTCCAGTCCTGGCTCCGGGCATACAACAACTGGAAAATATTCTCGAGCAGGGGTTCGTATATGTCGCGATAGGCATCGCGCATGGCCAAAGGGAATGCCGTATTGTTAATGTCCTGCGAAGTCAACCCGAAGTGGATAAATTCCTTGATGTTTCCCATCTCCAGACTTTCGATACGTTCTTTTATGAAGTATTCGATCGCCTTGACATCATGGTTGGTCTCCTTTTCAATGGCCTTTACACGTGAGGCATCTTCCGGAGTGAATTTCTGATAGATTGCCCTCAATCTTGGAAAGTATTTTTTATCGAATCCTTTAAGCTGGGGAATCAGGCACTTGCAAAGTGCAATGAAATATTCTACCTCGACCAGGATCCGGTAGCGGATGATGGCGCTTTCGGAAAAGTAGGCTGATAAGGATTCGGTTGACTTGTGGTAACGGCCGTCGATCGGGGAAATGGCATTTAATTGATGATCCATGTGAAGAAGGATATAAGATCAGATTACGAATAAATAGATATCCCTGGAACAGCCTCAGGCTTCCGGGAGGTTGAACAAAGATAAAAAAATAACCGAAATATTCACCTTGCTGGTTAAGGTGAAAAAGTTTGGCTATCTTTGTATCTTCATATATTCATGTCAACCTTAACCCTTTTCTTATGAAGAAGATTTTACTTTCCCTGATGATTTCGGCAACCGGTTTTTTTGCCGCACAGTCACAAACCATCGTTACAACATCCCCGATGGACAAAAACGTGATATTGGAAGAATATACCGGTATTCATTGCCAGTATTGCCCGCAAGGCCATGCCATTGCACAATCCATTCAAAACAATAACCCCGGACGGGTGGTTTTGGTCAACATCCACCAGGGGAGTTTTGCCAATCCCTCTGCCGGAGAACCGGATTTCCGCACCCCGTTCGGCGATGCTCTTGCCAACCAGACAGGTTTGACCGGCTACCCTTCTGGAACGGTCAACCGCCATGTTTTTTCGGGATCGAATACCGCCCTGAGCCGTGGTGATTGGACCGCTTCTGCCAACATCATCATGGCACAGCCTTCCCCGGTAAATGTGGGAATTGAATCCTCCTTTAATTCAGCTACCCGTGAACTGACGGTTAATGTTGAATTATATTATACGGCCAACAGTGCTGTTCCCACGAATTATATCAATGTGGCATTGATCCAGGATCATGTTTTTGGACCGCAAACCGGAGGAAGTCCCCCGAATAATTATGAACACATGCACATGCTGCGTTATTTTCTCACGGGTCAGTGGGGCGATGTTGTGAATACAACAACCCAGGGAACCCTGGTTGAAAGAACCTATACCTACACTGTGCCTGCCGATTATAACAACGTACCCTGCGTGGTTGAAAACTGCCAGGTTGCGGTATATGTTGCAGAATCGCACCAGGAAATCCTTTCAGGCGATGTGGTCGATGCCATCGGAGGTACCAACCTTTACATTGGTGACTTCAGCACCAGCGACAGCACGCTTCAACTTGGCCATCCCACAGAGACGACGACCATTGACCTGGAGGCCAACAGCAATATCGCGGGCAGCGAACCATTCATCATTAAGCTGGTGCATAACGCCCCCGCCGATTGGGATGCCGGTTTCATGGTCGATGGACAAACCTATACAGATAGTGTTGTTACCAACCTGGTCAAGGGAACCCCTACCCCCGTATCCCTGAATGTCATTCCGGGTGAAACGGCCGGTTTTTATCCTTTTACTTTTTCGCTGAAATCGGTAAACAACCCGGCTGCCCCTGTAAAATACTTCACGGTTTATTTGCTCTCCAATACCAACACGCTATTGGTCAACGCTGCCGGCGATGAGAATGCCGGTCTTCACCAGGATGTTTACATCAATGGTTTGGTTGAAGCAGGAAGCGAAAAAAATGCGGTCATGAATTCAACCATGTTTGTCAGGGCATTCAACTCCGACATTCTTACCGATGTATTGAATGTGTTTTACAATATCGCCTGGACCTTCCCCGCCTTTACCGATCCTGAAGCCATTGCGGTTATGGACTTTGTGGATGAAGGGGGTAAATTGCTGGTGGCCGGGCAGGATATCGGTTGGGATATCATGAGCATGGCTTCCGGAAGTCACAATACACCTGAAACGGAAGATTTGTACACCAATTACCTCAAAGCCGATTACATCGATGATGGCAGTTCTGCAAACAACAAATTCATTGCCAACACCGATGATCCAATCTATGGTACCGTGGTCACATCCAACGTGGTGGATGTAAATGCAGGAAACATGTACCCTGATCAGATCGCACCACTTGACAATGCCACGGCAACTTTCTATTATAACACAACCAAAACCAAAACTGGTGCAGTAAAATCTACAATGGGCACTGCCAAGGTAGCCTATTTCGGAATCGGACTGGAGATGATTCAAACCGAAGCCGTGCGCAACGACATCATTAAAAAAACATGGAACTGGTTCATGGAAGGAGTTGGGATGGAAGAACAAAACAAACAGGAATACATCACCCTGAATCAGAATGTTCCAAACCCATGTACGCTGGAGACCACCATCAACTTTGAAATTCCCGCGAAAGATAAGGTCGTAATGAGATTATATGATATCAGCGGCAAAGAGATAGCAGCCCTGTTGAATGCTGAATTGAATGCCGGGACGCACGAGGTAACCCTGGCGACCGGTCAGTTCAATGCTGGAATTTACTATTACACCTTGCAAACTTCGCACGGGAAACAAACCCGCAAGATGGTTGTGGTAAAATAATCCCTTGTTTTTTTTATTGATGGAGGCTGTCTCGCAACAATGAGACAGCCTCTCCATTTTCTGATCGCTTACGGCGATAAAGCAATGGCTGTCGGACAGGTGAAGGTGGTCCCATCCAGTGATCTTCTAAGGATTTTTATTTGGAAAAGTTCGGTACGATGGTTGATGCATAACTATTGGAAAAGGCGGCAAAAAAACCTATTCCACCATCGCTGATATTGCCCTGTACATTGGCTGGCGGTCCAGAGAAGAAGGGGATGGTGAATCCAGCCTGTTGCACCTGTGCAATGAAACCATGGTACTCCTTGGTAATGCCCGACATCTGCAGGGTGATCGTGTCTCCGGGAAAGATGGTCTCCCATTTGTGGGCATGATTGAGATAGACCGCGTCCACCCCATTCATATAACTGCCATTGTAAAATGCATCGTCGGAGATAACCTTTTTATTAATGGTATCGGTCAGAAGCTTTCCATTCCGGTAAAGGTTGAAAAGGTAGTAATTGGTTTCATCCCCGGGTTCCTGTGCCCACAGTTTGACAGTCCAGAAACCCTCTTTTCCCCAGTCGGGATGAAATATGGCTTTGATGGAATCGAGATGGGCAACCTGTCGCAAAGCGCAACTTGAAGTATATGTATCAGTACCGCCAATGACTTCAGGCAGGGAAATCGTAAGGGTATAGGTTTTTCCGATGGTTCCGGAAAATGTTGAATCGGTATTGTAAACACCTGATTTTCCCTCTTCGGTTTCATGCAAAATGAATGTGGTGTCTCCGTTTGTCAGTTCCAGTATGGCATTCACCACCTTTTGGGCAGGTTCGTTATAGAAATAGTTGGCCGATCTGGTCAGCGTAACCGAGTAGGCGCCGGTATCGGTTTCAATGTTCCCATCCACCACGAGACGGGTGTAAGTATCATCCAGTTTTACATCGACCTTCTCGGTGCAGCCAGCAGCCAGGAAAATAAAAAGAAGGCAATATACCGTTTGTTTAATCATTGTTGAAATGGAAATTAAAGGTGATGGATGGAACAATCCCGAACAGGTAAACCTTCTCGGCATAGGTGAGATTGGGATTTTCATTGTCCTGAACGAAGTTGATCGACCAGGTGTTGTGCCGGTTATAGGCATTGTAAACCGAAAAATTCAGATCCCAGTTGAATTTGCGGCCTGGTTTTGGTTTGCTGGCAAAGGTCACGGAGACATCCAGCCTGTGGTAGTCTTCGTAGCGATAGGCATTCCGGTCGGAATAGATGGGAATGATCTTTCCCCCGATCTCTGCACGGCCGGTGGGAAATGTACTTGGCGCTCCGGTAGCATAAACCCAGTTGGCGCCTACCGACCATCGTTTGCTGATGTTGTAATTCAGGACGATGGAGATATTATTGGGTTTATCATAGGGTGCAGGGTAAGTTTTGCCCTGGTTGATCTCAGGAACGGGTATCTGACGGAATGAGCGGGAGTATGTATAACTGACCCATCCGTTGATCTTTTCCTCGTTGAGCCTTACAAGAAACTCCACGCCATAGGACCATCCTTTACCGGTACGGATCTCTCCCTCGAGTTTGCTGTTCAGTGAAAGCTGGGCAAAATCGACAAAATCGACCACATTCTGCATCCATTTGTAATAGGCTTCAACCGAGGTCTCAATGGTGTTATGCCGGAAATTGCGGAAGTAACCCACGGCAACCTGATCGGCGATCTGGGGTTTGACATTCGGGCTGGCAGGAAACCAGACATCGAGGGGATTGCCGACAGTGGAATTCTGAGCCAGCTGGAGATACTGGTAAGTACGGGCATAGCTCGCCTTCACGGATGATTTTTCGTTGAACTCGTACAACAGCCCGATACGGGGTTCCACTCCGGCATAGGTGTTGTATAAAACTCCGGGTTTGTAAACCGTTGAATCGGTTGCCACATAGGCGGAGTTGTAATGATAAACAGTACCTGGGCCTACATTCTGGAACAGGGAGAACCTCAAGCCGTATTTGGCAATAAAATGGCTGCCAAAATGCTGCTCGTTGCTGGCATAAACCCCCGTTTCCACCGCGTAATTATTGGGCACCTTCACATCGGTGGCCACCGATTGATCTCCCACTCCCATGGTGTGACCCGGATTGATCATGTGATACATCACCGTGGCTCCGAATTTGATGGTGTTGTTGGTATTGAGATAATAGCTGAAGTCGCCCTTCAGCCCAAGATCACGCAGAAATGAACTCCACTCAAAGGAAAATGATTCTCCGGCCGGGGTGCCGAGAAAATACCGGTAATTGCTGTACAGGAAGGTGAAATTGGAAAAGAGTTTTTTGGTGAAGAGATGATTCCAGCGGAAAGTAGCCGTTTCATTTCCCCAGCGCATCCCGGCAAAGGCATTTTTAAAAACGTCGCGGCCAAAATACCCGGAAAGAAAGATCTGATTATTTTCGTTTATCCGGTAGTTTATCTTGGCATTGAGATCATAAAAATAAAGGCGGTTATTCTGCAACGCTTTGTTCGACGATAAAGGCAGGAAAATATCGGCATAGGTACGGCGGCCGGAGACAATAAAGGAGCACCGGTCTTTCCATATCGGTCCCTCCACCGTCAACCGGCTGGCAATAATTCCGATTCCACCGTTGATCTCGAATTTTTTCGAGTTCCCTTCATTCATCCTGATGTCGAGTACAGAGGCCAATCTTCCGCCATAGTTGGCCGGAATGTCGCCTTTGTACAATTTGACGTCCTTGATGGCATCGTTGTTAAATACCGAGAAAAAACCCATGAGATGCGAAGCATTGTAAACCGTAGCTTCATCCAGCAGGATCAGGTTCTGGTCGGGAGAGCCGCCCCTCACGCTGAATCCGCTCGATCCCTCCCCAACCGACTGCACCCCGGGCAAAAGCTGAATGGCCTTGATGATATCCACCTCTCCCATCAGGGCGGGAATTTGCTGAATGGTCTTGATGTCCATCTTAACCACACTCATTTCAGGCCGGGTAACATTTTTATCATCCTTCTCACTCGTGATCTCAACCTCTTTCAGCGTATGTTCCCTGACCTGCAGTTCCACATTATACCTGACATTCTCTTTCAGGTCGAAAACTTTCTCCCGGGCGGTATAGCCGATAAAGGAGATGATGATGGTATATTTCCCTTCCGGCAGGGAAAGGGAATAATTTCCGTACAGGTCAGAAACTGCACCAGTCTTCAGCTCGCTGACAAATACCGTGGCGCCCACCAGACTCTCCCCATTCGACTGGTCGGTAATCTTCCCGCTGATCGTATATCGCTTCGTTTTATCAACGGGTTCTCCATATCCGCCGGAATGGATAAATACCAGCAGAATAAGAAGGAAAGTGGTGAAAATAATTTTTATCGTGTTCATGGTATGGGGAATGGTTATTTCCGGATGATCCGGAATTCCCCATTTTCATTGAGTTTAATGATGCGGGAGGGTTTGACTTCCTGGAGTTTGTCATGGTCGAAATTGACCACGTAATCCACCTGCGAAATGATTTCAGGGGAAATGCTTTTAAAAACCATGGGAGGATTTGATCCGGAAATATTTGCAGAGGTAGAAACAATGGGTTTCCCGAAATCATGGATAAGCCGTTGGCAAAACTCATGCCTGATGACACGGATGGCAATGGAATTATCGCCAGCGACAACATTCGATGCCAGGTTTTTGGCCCCGGGATAGATTATGGTAAGGGGAGTATCCACTCCTTTCAGAAGATCCCATGCAATATCGGGCACTGCTGTTACATAATCCCTGAGCTTCTCTGCTTCATCGAGCAGGATAATGAGGCTTTTACGCTCAATCCTTTTTTTGATGAGGTAAATCTTATTGACCGCGGAGGCATTGGTAGCATCACAACCAATCCCCCAAATGGTATCGGTAGGATATAAAATAATGCCTCCATGGTGAAGAATGTCGAGGCAATTCCGTATTTCTGATTCCATAGTAAAGGGAGAGAATAATTTGAATTCGAGGGTAAAATAACGTGCAAAGGTACTTAGAAATTGCGTACCGGACAAAGTTGTTGATAAAAAGGAACCTTCTGATTATAAGCGTTGAGCAAGATCATCAGCGGGAATGGACAAGGCACATTGAAAATGCTCTTCCGGACATTTCCTGTTGCCATGCAAACCACATGGACGGCAGGGGAGGGTTAAGGCTGTTTGTATCACTGTGGAATCGTCGGAAAGAGGTCCGAACCCAAAACCGGGGACCGTAGAGCAATAAACTACGGTTACCGGGGCATTGATGGCCGAAGCCAGGTGCATGGCGGCCGAGTCGTTGGTGAAGTTCATCCTCGCGTGATGCATCAGGGCAGTGGATTCAAGGAGGGAGAGCTTTCCGGCCAGGTTAATGGCTTCGGCATTTCCCGAAGCCGATGAGATGCGTGCACAAAGTTCGCCATCGTCTTTTGATCCGAGCAGGAAAACCCGCCTTCCGGGAGGGATCATCCGGATGAGCCCGATCCACTTTTCTTCCGGAAATTGTTTGGTGTACCAAAGGGAAGCAGGAGAGATGGTGTAGAACACCCCGGTGATGAACGATGAAATTTTCTCCCGGTCGCCGGCCGAAGGGTACAACCTTGGTTTTTCCGGCAGGGAATCCGTCAGGGATGCGATCAGCGATACATTCCGTTCCGTTTCATGAACATGCCGGTCAACGGTATGTGGAATCTTTTTCGTGAACAGGAACGACATCGGGTTCTTATCGAAACCGATCTTCACCTCTGCCCTCGAAAAAGCAGTCATAAGTCCGGTGAGCAGAAACCGCTGAAGGTTTATTACCGCATCGTATTTTGCAAACCAAACCCGGTGCATCAGCTTATCGAAGTTCATGAGCTTCTGGGACCCTTTATCCCACACCAGAACCTCATGGAGGAAAGGATGATCCTTAAACAGACCTTCATTCCCTTTCTTCAGCAACAGGTCAATGCAAGCTTCCGGGTAAAACCGGTGAAGTTTTTCAATGACCGGTGTGGCCAGGATGACATCCCGATGGAAGCGGTTTGTATGACAAGTATATTTTTCAGCACAGTTGTTTTTCAGGAAGGATTATACCGGCACGTCAAATTCGCGCAAGGCCTGGTTCAAACTCGTTTTCCGATTGGTCGATTCGTTGCGCCGGCCGATGATCAGGGCACAGGGAACCTGGTATGTGCCGGATGGAAAGCTCTTTGGAATGGTACCCGGGATTACGACAGAACGGGGTGGGATGAATCCTCTGCTTTCAACCGGAGCAGCACCCGATACATCCATGATCCGGGTGGACGCGGTCAAAACCACGTTGGCCCCAAGCACGGCCTCTTTCCCAACTCGGATACCCTCCACCACGATGCACCTTGAACCAACGAAACAATCATCTTCAACAATTACCGGAGCAGCCTGAACCGGTTCAAGAACCCCACCGATACCAACCCCTCCGCTCAGGTGTACATTCTTTCCGATCTGTGCGCAGGAGCCTACGGTAGCCCATGTATCAACCATCGTTCCGGAATCAATATAGGCGCCAATGTTGACATATGATGGCATCAGCACCACACCTTCGGCAATATACGACCCGTGCCGCGCAATGGCAGGTGGAACCACCCTGACCCCCAACTGATCATAGTTTTTTTTCAAGGGAATCTTATCGTGAAACTGAAATGGACCCACCTCGATCAACTCCATTTTCCGGATCGGGAAATACAGGATCACCGCCTTTTTTATCCATTCATGGGTAATCCATCTGCTGCCTTCCGGTTCAGCAACACGCAAACTTCCCCGATCCAGAAGTTCAATGACCTCATGAATCGCCGATCGCGTATCGGTATCCTTAAGCAGATCCCGGTTCTTCCAGGCAGATTCAACGATACTTCTCAGGGTTGCTGTCATTTGAGCGATTTAATGAATGATAATTCCCTGCATTTCTTCACCAAAATTAGATAAAAATTCAACTTCTTTGTAACTTTGCACCCAATTTGAACGAATGGGAAGAATCATCGCCATTGATTACGGGCAAAAGCGGGTTGGATTGGCTGTTACCGATGAACTGAAAATCATTGCAACAGCATTGGGGACGGTTCGCACCATGGATCTGATCGATTTCCTGAAAGATTACATGGGCAGGAACACGGTGGAGTGTTTCGTGGTAGGAGAGCCGAAACAGATGAACAACACGGCCTCTGAATCGGCAGTGTACATTGAGCCATTCGTTAAAAAACTAAAATTGCTTTTCCCATTGGTACCAGTGAAACGGATGGATGAGCGGTTTACCTCCATGATCGCCACACGGGCCATCCGGGAAGCCGGACTGAAAAAAAAGGACCGGCAGGATAAAGCGCTTGTGGATAGTGTGAGCGCCACCCTGATCCTGCAATCCTTTCTGGAATCAAAGCAAAATAGCGCTGAAGTATGATTTTACCTGTCGTGGCATATGGACACCCGGTCCTGAAAAAAGCAGCCCAGGAGGTCAAACCTGATCTCCCCGGGTTAAAAGAGTTGATCGGTGACATGTGGGATACCATGTATCCTGCCGATGGCGTGGGGCTGGCAGCTCCGCAAGTGGGGCACTCGCTCAGGATCATTGTCATCGATGCCTCAGGGTATACGGAAAAATTCCCGCAAGCCGATGGCTTTAAAAAATTACTGATCAATGCAGAGATTTACCGGGAAGAGGGAGAAGAATATTCATTCAACGAAGGCTGTCTGAGTTTCCCCGGCCTGCGTGAAGATGTGATGCGCAAACCGGTCATCCACATCCGTTACATGGATGAGAATTTCAAGGTACATGATGAACGGTACGACGGGGTACTGGCACGCATCATCCAGCATGAATACGATCATATTGAAGGAATTGTCTTTGTCGACCGCATCTCCACCCTGAAAAAGATGCTGCTGAAAAGCAAGCTGAACGATATCTCCAAAGGAAATGTCGAAGTGGCCTACAAGATGTCATTTCCTTTGATGAAAAAAAACAAAAGATAAAATCAAAGAACTGCAGACCATGAAAAAACTGACCATCCTCCTCTTTGCATGCTCCATCCTGTGGATAGGCGGTTGCAAACCCTCACGCGAAAAATCCGTCGACCGAATAAATGAGCTGGAGAGGCAGCTTTTTTCACCCGAATCGACCAGTTTCGATAAAGGAAAGGCCGATAGCCTGCTCACCATGTACAGCGACTTTCTGAATTCTTTCCCGAATGATTCCCTGGCTCCGGATTACCTGTTTAAATCGGCCAACCTTTCCATGAACTCCGGTGATGGGAAAACA
>Ga0247841_10006552_pt1 | contig 17886 bp, 13 predicted proteins | sample LaCruzMarch2015__2_FD_192410 | JGI IMG/M metagenome (GOLD analysis project Ga0247841, IMG submission 192410) | Freshwater microbial communities from meromictic Lake La Cruz, Castile-La Mancha, Spain - LaCruzMarch2015_18m | ecosystem: Environmental > Aquatic > Freshwater > Lake | place: Spain... | reverse complement strand
GCCGGCCCATGCTGCTGGCCAAAGGGACATTTAGTCCCGATAGATACATGCTCTTCAGAGCCTGCCATTTACTTTTACCAATTTTCCTTATCAAGCCGATGTTTTTCAAATTCATGAATTTGTCTTTATAAATAAAATACAGCCAGGCCGCCGCCAGCCTTGCCGGTTCTAATATCGCCTTTTCACCGCCTAAAAGAGGAATCTCCTGAAGATGGGCTTTTCTTTCAAAATTTTTGTAATCACAGATTAAAAATTCCCCGCCCCAAAGCTTGTTATCATCGCCCAAACCCGTGCCGTCAAAAGCCACCCCGATAACTTTCTTATTTCTCAGGTCGTTTTCTGCCATGCACGCGGCAATATGGGCGTGGTGATGCTGTATGGGGATAAGCCGATATCCGCTTAAAAAAGATAGAGCATATTTTGTCGATTGGTACTCATCGTGCAAATCATGGGCAATAATCCGCGGGCGTTTTTTAAGAAAGTTCTTTAAGTCTTTCTGGAAATTTAAAAAATCACCGGGATTGGTTAAATCCGCGTGCACCGGGCTTAAATAACCATAATTGCCGCTGGCAAAACAAACTCTATTCTTTGCCTGGCTGCCCATAGCCAAAACCGGATTTTTCACGCTGAAAGGGAGCTTTATTTTTTCAGCTTCCATTTCTTAACAGAAGGTTGTACTTTTCCATAAAGAAGTTTGTAAATTTACGCTGCGGGCTTCTTTTCCCAACAAGATGATTTTCTACCGACCTCAAAGGCATAATCCCCATCAAAGAATTAGTGAGGAATGCTTCATCGGCAGCGCCTAAGTCCCGCAGGGTAAAATTTCCCGGGTATACCTTAATACCCTGTTTTTCCGCGATATCAAAAACAGCCTTCCTGGTAATCCCGTCCAGACAGCCGCACTCCAATGCCGGAGTGAATATCTCGTTATCTCTGACGAAGAAAATATTGCTGCGGCTGGCTTCGGCAAGATAACCCCGGTTATTCAGGATTATCGCCTCGTCAAATCCCTTATCTTGCGCGGCGAGATATGAAAACTTGGATAGAATCTGGTTTGTAGTCTTAAGATTTGCCAATAAAGATCCCTCGCTCTGCTTGAGCGGGGAAACTGCGCAGGAAAAACCCTGCCTATACTTGGCGATGGAAAAAGGCAGATATTTCTTAACCGTAATCAGGGTGTCGGTTATTTTTCCTGATTTTTTCAAGATGGTCAACCTCACGCAAGCGTCACAAAAACCATTTATTTTAACCGTTTCTTCAATATGTTTCCTTAACCTGGCCAGCGGATAAGGAAAATTTATAGCTAAAAATCCGGATGAATCCTTGATCCTGCGCAGATGCCTGTCGAAATGTACTATTTTATTATTACACCAACGCATGGTTTCAAACAAACCCCATCCATACAATAAGTCCGGCGTTGCCGCCGCTGCTGGCCCAGCCTGGCTTTGAGGCAAAAATTTACCGTTTAAAAAAACTATTTTCTCCATTCATGCCCCCCGCTTATTGCGGCAATCATTGCCCTGGCCTTAACCAATGTTTCCTGATATTCCTCTTCCGGATCTGAATCCGCAACAATACCCCCGCCTACGCCGAAATAAAGCATATTGTCTTTCTTCAGGATACTGCGGATTAATATATTAAAATCCATCTCCCCGGAAAAACTGGCGTAGCCCAAACATCCGGTATAAACAGAGCGCCGGGTAGGTTCCAGCTCTTCAATAATCTCCATAGCCCGGATTTTAGGGCAGCCGGTGATCGAACCTCCGGGAAAACAGGCCCGCAGCAGGTCTACCCTGTCCTTATTCTTATGCAGGCGGCCGGAGACCGTAGCCGTAGTTTGAAATACGGTGCTGTATTCTTCCAGTTCTCTTAAAGATTCTGTCCGTACAGAATCATAGCTACAAACCCTACCCAGGTCATTACGCTCTAAATCTACGATCATCATCAGCTCTGCCTTGTCTTTTGCGCTTGCTAAAAGGTCCTTTTTAAGGGCTAGGTCCTGGGATTTGTTTTCCCCCCGCGGACGGGTACCCTTCATCGGACGGGTAGTCACGGTATCTTTTTCCAGACTTAAAAACCTTTCCGGAGAAGAGCTTAAGATCTGGTAGTCTCCGGCATTAAAATAAGCGCTAAAACATGAGGGGCTGATTTCGCGCAGGCGCTTATAAATCTGAAGGTCAGACAAGCCTGTCTTAACCCGGAATCTCTGTGAAAGGTTTATCTGATAGATGTCGCCTCTTTTTATATATTCTTTGGCCTTTTTGATAGCCGCGATATACTCCTCTTTGGAAAAATCCGATTCCAATTCACCGGGGTTATCTCTAAGCCCGGAAATTTCACCGCATTTTCTCTCCGCTTCTATTCCGGAAAGCAGTTTGCATATTTTTTTAAAATTAGACCGGCAGAGCGACTTTGCCAGGCGGGGATTTGTTTCAGGAAAACCTGCGGAGAATATGTAGAGCAGTTGTTTTAAATGGTCGATGACAACAACGGTATTATAGAATCCAAAGAAGCAATCAGGGATTTTTAAACCCTCCTTGGGCCGGCTTTCTACTTTCTTCTCCAGCATTAAACCCAGGTCATAGGAAAGATACCCCAGCGCGCCCCCCGGGAAAGGAGGGCTATTTTTAGGAACATCTATCTTGTATTTATCCAGCAGGCTGCGTAATTTCGGGAAGGGGTTTTCATTTTTTGTTTTTAAAATGTGGAATGGGTTTGCCCCCAGGAAAGAATACCTGCCCAGGCAATTTTTGTTCAGGCTGCTATCCAGGAAAAAACAGTTTTTCTGGCGGGTTAAAGCCTGGAAAATCCGAAAGGGCTCAATTCTTAGTTTATACGACTTCAAAATGTAATATGCCATCTATCCTAAAGGTGCGCTCCTGCCTCTTTGAGCAGCAATACCCCACCAGATAAGCGCGGTTATTTTCCTTTTTAATCGACTGGGGGACAACTTCGCGCTCGGAAACCTCGGCATTGCTGCTGGAGAGGTATTTTATCTTTAATTTTACCTTCAAATCTATTGCTTCCTGGATCTCGGAGATTTTTTTATTGTTCATATCTGCCAGCAGCCGGGAATCAAGGCCGAACAACCCTGAAAAATTCTTATAATCAACGACCCCTTTTGCCTTTAGTTTCTCTTTCAGCTTATTAAATACCCCCAGGGTAAGCTCTACGTCGGAAAAAGCCCGGTGTTTCTGCTCTATCTTTATGCCCAGGCTGTCGGCAATAAACCAGAGGGCATAGCGTTCCGATCCGGGCAAAAGGCGCTTTGCCATTTTTAGTACATCCGCAATAATTAAATCCTGGGGCAGGCTTTTGCCGATAATCGCGAGTTCGTTATTTAAAAAGGCCATGTCAAAACCGGCATTGTAAGAGCACACACAGCTATCTTTGATGAACTCCAGAAAATTCGGCATGACCTCTTCTGCGCCTGGGGCATCCCGGAGCATCTCTTCGCTGATCTTGTTTACGGCAAAGGCAGCCGGGGAGATGGGGCGCTTGGGATTAATCAAGCTTTGGAAGGTAGCTATTTTTTCCTGGCCCTTAAACCTTATCCCGGCGATCTCTACTATCCTGTCTCCGCCAGCCGGGTCTAAACCGGTAGTTTCGGTATCAAAAATAGTAAATTCTATTTCCTCGATATTTCTATTCATTTTTTCTCCTGGCAATATATGCCGGGGCTAACCTCGACGGATGATAAGAAAGTTTCACCTGTTTAAGGTTCTCCAACCCGGAGTCGTCCATAATGTTTATATATTTGTAATCTTTTAATTCCCGGCAAAATTCGCGGAAGATAAACTGGGCCAAACCTTTTTGGCTAAGGTCGGCAATCTCAAATAAAATACAAAATACACTGCGGCTTAATTTGTAACCAAAAGTAAACGCCTTTATCTCTCCATCCACCCTAACCACCCTGCCGATAGAATCAAGCTTCGGGTAATTATCAAGCAGGTTTTCCAGGCAGGCCCGGTTGTCTTTTAACATACCCAGGTAGATATGGTCATTATTTTTTGAACCGCGTTCTTTCATCCAGCAATCGTAGAGCCCTAAACAATCGTCCTTATTCTTTAAAGAAAAGGGGGCATATTCAAATTTGTGATGCTTTACAAAATAATTAAAACAGGCGCGCTTGGTTTTAAATTTATTTCCCCTAAGCCCGGCCAGGCTTTCTCTTAAACAAAGGTAGTCAGGAAATTTATCCCGGCATTTATAACTTAACTTGCGGTAAAAAGGCAAATCCCCGGCTTCAATATTTTCAATCCGGGACATACTTTTGTTCTTATTAAGGCTGTCCAAAATTTCAAAAGCTTTTTCTATAACCTCCGGGCTTACCTTACGGCCCAAAGGAGGAAGGTTCAAAAAACATCCAAACTTATCTTTAAAAAATACACAGAGGCAATCGTCGATAACCAGCCATTCGATATCAAACAGCCCCTGCCAGATACAGATGTTCTCAAAGGCGTAGACGGATAATTCATGCTCATCCAGCCTGAAAAATTTATCAAATAATTTCTTGTCTTTAATTGCCAGTTTATTGAATTTCATAAACTAAACTTTTAATTGCTCAAGGTTTAAGGCATCAGGGTATTCCTGGATGACTTGAGGATTGTTTTTTAAACTGCTTAAACGGCGAGGCCTGCTGAGAAGCTGGGTTAGGTACCGGATATATTTTTTAAATGGCGGGGTCTCTAGATTTTCTTTAGCGTAAGCACAATTTAAATCTACCGCCAGATAAACCTTTTTTCCTTTTTTATTGAGTAAAAACGGGTAAAGCTGGCATTCAAAAGGGCGATAAGAGTAAATTTTACACCGGTTATCCTTTTGACCCAGGAGAGAACAGGTGAAATTATTTTCTTTTTGAAAAAGCACCAGCCGGATTTTCTTATGCGAAGAGATGACCCACGGAGAAAGGCCGTTTTTCGAAAGTTCTTTCATATCTTCGTCTAAAAGGTTCGGCGACCAGGCAGAATACTGCTCGGCAAACCTACAACAGCCAAGGCACTTTAAACAGTATTCATCGGGAATAAGCTGCTTGATCACTTGACTATACTGCCTAATTTGATTGTCCTGGCCGGGCTGACAATAGCTAAGCCTGTTTCATCAGAAGCAGCCAACAACATCCCTTGGCTTTCCACCCCGCGTAAAACCGCCGGCTCCAGGTTGTCAACCACCACTACCTGTTTACCGATAAGCTCTTCTTTTTGGTAAGAACCCCTGATTCCCGCCACAACCTGTTTACATTTATCTCCCAGGTCAACGGTAATAACATATAACCTATCGGCATTAGGATGTTCTATAACCTCTTTTATTTCAGCGACTTTTAATTCTAATTTTCTGAAATCTTCAATGGTAATCATCAAAGCCTCCTTCGGCAATACTCATCTTTCAAGGTTAGACGGATAAAACCAGCTTACCCGATATAATAACACGCCAAAGCCTAAAAAACAAGGTCAAAAAGGCATATATAGGTATTAAAAAAGACGGTGAAATTACCCTGGGTGGATATTCCTATTTTTCCAAGATGCGTTTGCATAAACGGCAGGCCACATCAGTAGGATATTTACCGGTAAAACAGGCAGTGCAGAATTGTTCTTTCGGAAGAGGCATGGAGCTTAACATACCTTCCAGGCTCAGATATTCCAGGCTATCCGCGCCGATAAAATCCCTGACCCAATTGATGTCGTGCTTAGAGGCAATCAGTTCTTTTTGAGTAGGAAAATCTATGCCGTAAAAACAGGGGAACCTCAGAGGCGGACAGCTTACCCGCATATGCACCTGCGTCGCGCCTGCCTGGCGCAGGGCTCTGACACGCACCCGGCTGGTTGTGCCGCGGACAATAGAATCCTCGATAATAACCACTCTCTTTCCCTCTAATACTGCCTTTAAGGGATTAAGTTTTACTTTGACCCGGAAATCACGCAGGTCCTGAGTCGGCTGGATAAAAGTCCTGCCGATATAATGATTACGGATCATCCCGTATTCAAAGGGGATTTTCGAAGCTTCAGAAAAACCCAAAGCCGCGTATGTGCCGGAGTCCGGGATAGGCATCGCCAAATCCGCTTCAGCCGGAAATTCAGCTGCCAGCTGCCTGCCTAATCTTTTGCGCGTCATGTACACATTATGCTCAAAAATATTACTGTCCGGCCGGGCAAAATAAACGTATTCAAAAATACAGAAAGCCTTCGCTGTTTCCTTAAAAGGCATAAATGATTCTATCCCGTCTTTCCTGATGAAGACCACTTCTCCGGGCTGGATATCTCTGATATATTGCGCGCCGATTAAATCCAGGGCACAAGTCTCGCTGGCTAATACATACGCGCCGTCAAATTTACCCAGGCAGAGCGGCCGCCAGCCAAAAGTATCCCTTGCCCCCACCAAAACATCTTTGAGCATTAAAACCAAAGAAAAAGCCCCTCTTAATTTGGAGAGCGACCAGGTTATGGCTTCCTTAAAATCATTTTTCTGGCTATGCGCCAATAGATGGGCGATAATTTCCGAATCCATAGTGGTCTGGAAGAGGGCGCCGTTATTTTCAAGCTCCTCGTGCAGGTCAGGAGTATTGGTAAGGTTACCGTTATGGGCAATAGCGATGTCGCCGATTTTTGACCTTACGTAAAACGGCTGGGTATTCTTGAGGTTGCTTGAGCCGGTGGTAGAATAACGCACATGGCCGACTGCCATTTCTCCTCGCAGGCTACGGAGGACTTTATCGTCAAAAACATCGCTGACTAAACCCAAGGCTTTATGCAGATGGACCTTCCTGCCGTTACGGGTAATTATCCCGGCAGCTTCTTCGCCCCGATGCTGCAACGCGTAAAGGCCTAAACAGGCCAGCTGCGCCGCGTCTTTATGAGGGTATATTCCAAATATTCCGCACACTTGAGCTCCTTTTTATTTTTTATCTAGCGAAATCCCGTTGAGCTTGCGAAACGGGATGAGCGACTATCGCTCTTTATTCATACGTCGAATAATAATACGGAGTATGCGCCTCGAATTCCGCCGCGCAGGTATCTACGAGTTTATAATCCGGGTTTATCCCCGAACCCTTACGCCATTTTCTTATGGCTTCTTCGGTCTGGCCCAATAATCGGGCGAGCTGTAAATCCGAGAATCCGAATTCTTTAGCTTTTTTAAGCAAGCTGACCGAGCTTTCCTGGCTGTCAAATTTCAATTCCGACTTTATCCGGCTTTCCAGCTCAACGATCTGCCGAATATTTTCCAGGAACCAGAGATCGATCTGAGTCATATCATGGATATGTTCAACGCTCTGGCCTCTTTTTATCGCCTCTTTTATGTAAAGGATCCTCAAAGCATTGGGAACTCTTAAATTCTTTTTTAATTCCTCGTCGCTTACCGGATATTTCAAATCGTCTAATCCAGCCAGGCCTATCTCCAGCGAACGCAGCGCCTTTTGCAGTGACTCTTTAAAAGTCCTGCCTATAGCCATTACCTCGCCCACTGATTTCATGGATACGGTCAAGGTCGGGTCTGCCGAAGCGAATTTCTCAAAAGTAAAACGCGGGATTTTTACCACGCAGTAATCGATAGTGGGTTCAAAACAAGCCGGGGTCTTTTTGGTGATGTCATTGGGAACCTCGTCTAAGGTATAACCTACGGCTAATTTTGCCGCGATTTTAGCGATAGGAAAACCGGTAGCTTTGGAAGCCAAAGCCGAGCTCCTTGAGACCCTGGGGTTCATTTCAATTATCACCATTCTGCCGTTGAGAGGATTGATCGCGAACTGGATATTCGAACCTCCTGTTTCTACACCGATCTCTCTAATGCAGGCGATAGCGGCATCGCGCATAAGCTGATATTCTTTATCTGTCAGTGTCTGGATGGGCGCTACGGTTATGCTGTCGCCGGTATGGATGCCCATGGGGTCAAGATTTTCAATCGAACAGATGATTACCGCATTATCTTTTATATCCCGCATCACTTCTAATTCGAATTCCTTCCATCCCATCACCGATTCTTCGATGAGAATCTCATTTATCATGCTAGATTCAATGCCATGCTTTGCCAATTCTTTGAACTCTTCAATATTATAAGCTACGCTTCCGCCGGTACCTCCCAGGGTAAAACTGGGCCGGATAATCACCGGGAAACCGATATCCTGGACTGCCTGCATCGCTTCTTTCAAGGTATAAGCCAGGGCGCTCGAGGGTAAATCCAGGCCTATCTTTTTCATTGCCTTTTTGAACAACTGCCTGTCCTCTCCTTTTTTTATGGCCTTAATATTCGCTCCGATGAGTTCTACTTTGTATTTTTTTAACACTCCTTTTTCCGCCAGGCCCACCACCAGGTTTAAGGCAGTCTGGCCGCCGAGAGTAGGCAGTAGCGCGTCCGGCCTCTCCCTGGCAATTATTTTTTCCAGCGTATCCACGGTCAAAGGCTCGATATAAGTCCTGTCCGCCATTTCCGGGTCAGTCATAATCGTGGCCGGGTTGGAATTTACCAATACCACTTTATACCCTTCCTGTTTCAGTACTTTACAAGCCTGGGTCCCGGAATAATCAAACTCGCAGGCCTGGCTGATAATTATCGGGCCTGAGCCGATAATTAAAATTTTCTTTATGTCAGTGCGTTTAGGCATGTCTTTTCATCATTGTGATAAACTCGCCGAATAAATAATTGGCGTCATGCGGACCGGCTGAAGCCTCGGGATGGAACTGCACCGAAAATACCGGCAGCTTTTTATGCCGCATCCCCTCGGAAGTCTGATCATTAAGGTTTATATGAGTTAGCTCTATATCGCTTTTGTTTAACGAATTAACATCCACGCAAAACCCGTGGTTCTGCACGGTAATTGAAACCTTACCGCTCCTTAAATCTTTCACCGGGTGGTTTGCTCCGTGGTGACCGAACTTCAGTTTATAAGTCTTGCCGCCTAAGGCCAGGCCAAGCATCTGATGCCCCAGGCAGATGCCGAAAATTGGCAGCTTTCCCAGCAGCTCCCGCGTAGTCCCAATCACATATTTTACCGCCTCAGGGTCTCCCGGCCCGTTAGAAAGCAAGAGGCCATCCGGTTTTAATTTGAGGATTTCCGCGGCGCTTGTCTTCGCCGGGGCTACTATAGCTTCACACCCGTATTTAAGCAACACCCTTAAAATATTGTATTTTAGCCCGCAATCAAGGACTACGACTCTATATTTTTTTGCCTTGGCCTTTGACCAGGCATAAGTCTTGCGGCAGGAAACTTCCTTGACTAAATCCACGCCGACTAGCCCCAGGGAATCTCTGGCTTTCTTAACCAGCCTTTCTTCATCCAAATCAATGGTAGATAAAATCGCTTTCATAGCGCCCTTCTTGCGTATATGCAAAGTCAACTCCCTGGTATCGATCCCTTCAATGGCTACTATATTATTCTCTTTCAAATAATCGCCCAGGGATTGATGAGAACGCCAGTTACTGGCGAGCTTGCTGTATTCCTTAACCACAAAACCTTCCAAAAATATCCCGCGCGACTCGGAGTCTTCCTTATTGATTCCGTAATTGCCGATCAAGGGATAGGTCATTGCCACGATCTGGCCTTTATAGGACGGGTCAGTAAGTATCTCCTGGTAGCCGGCCATGCTGGTATTAAATACAACCTCGCCGTATCTTTCGCCTTCGGCACCAAAAGATTCTCCCTTAAAGGTCTTTCCGTCTTCTAAAGCAAGTATGGTTTTCATTTTAATTCTTTTAGGCCACAAGAGCAGCTTTGATAAACTCCCTAAATAAAGGATGGGCTTTATCCGGCTTGGACTTAAATTCGGGGTGGAATTGCACGGCTATAAAATAAGGGTGTTTTTTAAGCTCGACTATCTCGACTAGATTCCTTTTGGGGTATACGCCAGAAAAGACCATACCCTTCTTCTCGAAAACCTTGCGGTATTTATTGTTAAATTCATATCTATGCCGGTGGCGCTCCTGCACCAGGCTCCTGCCATAGGCAATTGAAGCCGCGGTCTTATTTTTTATTTTACAGGGATACACCCCCAGGCGCATGGTGCCGCCTAAATCCTTGATCTTTTTCTGTTCGGCCAAAAGGCTTATTACCGGATATCTGGTTTTGGGCTTAAATTCCGTCGAGTTCGCCTCTTTAAAACCGCAGGCGCCCCTGGCAAATTCAATCACCGCGCACTGCATACCAAGGCACAAGCCCAAAAACGGGATTTTATTTTCACGGGCAAACCTGATGGCCTTGATTTTGCCTTCTATGCCGCGGTAGCCAAAGCCGCCCGGTACAAGTATTCCCGAAACGCCTTTTAAAAATTTTTCAGCGCCGTACTTCTGGACATCTTCCGAATCTATTTTTTTAACCTCGACTTTTGCGTCATTAGCGATAGCGGCATGCGTCAGTGATTCATAAATGGATTTATAAGCATCCTGCAGGCCGATATATTTTCCCACCAGGGCAATGGTTATCTTGTGTTTGGGGTTGTATATTTTCCCGATTACGTTCTCCCATTCTTTTAAATCAGAAAACTTGCAAATCAATTTAAAGTGGCTCAGGATTATCTCGTCTAAAATCTGGTTTTTAAAGACTAGGGGTATCTCATAAATAGACTCCACATCTTTTGCCTCGATAACCGCTTCCTTTTGCATATTGCAGAAAAGGGATATCTTCTCTTTCAATTCATTGGATAAGGTCTTCTCGGTGCGGCAGATCAATATATCCGGCTGTATCCCGATTTCCCGCAAAGTCCCTACGCTGTGCTGGGTGGGTTTAGTTTTAATTTCATCGGCACACTTTATGTAGGGGACTAATGTCAGGTGGACATATAAAACATTATCCCTGCCCAGCTCATGGCCGAATTGCCTGGCTGCCTCCAAAAAGGGCAGGCTTTCAATATCCCCCACTGTCCCGCCTATCTCAACGATGACGATATCCGCAGCCGAAACCTCGGCGACCTTTTTTACCCTCTCTTTTATTTCATTGGTGATATGAGGGATGACCTGAATGGTCTTACCCAGATAATCACCCCTTCTTTCTTTGGTGATTACGCTATTGTAAACCTGGCCGGTAGTAACATTATTGAACCTGGTCATCGAGGCATTGGTGAACCGTTCGTAATGCCCCAGATCTAAATCCGTTTCTGCCCCATCTTCGGTAACGTAAACCTCGCCGTGCTGATAGGGATTCATGGTCCCAGGATCGACATTAATGTAGGGGTCGAATTTCATAATAGTGACTTTTAGCCCCCGCGCCTCCAATATCTTTCCGATGGAGGCGGAAGTAATCCCTTTTCCCAAGCTGGATATTACTCCTCCGGTCACAAATATGTATTTTGCCATTGTTATAATTGTTTTGTATGCTGCGGCTCAATAAAAAGGCGTTTTTGGCGCCGACACTTCCGGCCCTAAAACGCCGCTGTTTTTCTTGTAATTCTTCATTGAACTACCCTTTTTATGATATCAGATTCCCAGAAGAAGTCAAAGCTTTTATAGGGCGGAATCAGAGGACTGGCAAGCTACTTTTGCCCATCAAGTACTTATCTATATGGTGGGCTGACCTCCTGCCTTCGGCGATTGCCCAGACAATAAGTGACTGCCCACGGCGCATATCTCCGCAGGAGAACACCCCTTTAGCCGAAGTCATATAGTTATCCCCTGTATTAACGTTGCCTCTCGGATCCAAGCCAATACCATCAATAAGCTTGTTTTTCTCCGGATGCAAAAACCCTAAAGCCAGGATAACCATATCCGCCTCAATCTGGAATTCGCTTCCCGGGATTTCTTTTATTAACGGGTAATCCTTATCGTCTCTTTCAAATTCTATTTTTACGCAGGAAATTGCTTTAAGCCTGCCCTTATCCCCTGTAAACTTCTTGGTCAATACCGACCATTTCCGCTCTCCGCCTTCTTCATGGCTGGAAGTAGTCTTTAGGACCATCGGGTATTTTGGCCAGGGGCAATCCTGGCTGCGGCATTCCGGCGGTTGAGCCAAAAGCTCTACCTGCACTACGCAACGCGCGCCCTGACGGTGAGCTGTCCCTACGCAATCAGATCCGGTATCTCCTCCGCCAATCACCACTACCCGCTTTCCTTTGGCATCGATTAATTTTTCGGCAGCAATCTTTTCTCCCGCTAGTTTTCTGTTAGCCTGCACCAGATAATCCATGGCAAAGTGAATGCCTTTTAAATCCCTGCCCTCAATCTTAAGATCCCGGGGGGAACGGCTTCCTCCCGCAAGGCAGATTGCCGCAAATTCTTTTTTCAATTCCCGCATACTGATATCTTTACCCGCCTCAACCTCTGTTTTAAACTTGACCCCCTCCTTGGACATAATTTTCAGGCGGCGGTCTAAAATATATTTCTCTAATTTAAAGTCGGGGATTCCGTAACGCAGGATCCCGCCTATTTTATCGTCCCTCTCAAAAACCGTGACTTTATGCCCTGCCTTATTGAGCTGATCCGCGCAAGCCAGGCCTGCGGGCCCTGAGCCGATAATGGCAACCTTATGACGGGTGCGCTTTTTCGGCGGCTTAGGTTTAATCTGCCCATTTTTAAAAACGTATTCAATTATAGCCAGCTCGTTTTCGCGTATGGTAACCGGCTGGTCATTTATCCCCAAAACACAGGCGTATTCACATATGGCCGGGCAGATCCTCCCGGTTATCTCGGGAAAATTATTGGTCGCCGAAAGCAGCTCAAAGGCTTTCTGCCATTGGCCGCGGAAGACCAAATCATTCCACTCTGGTATATAATTACCGACGGGACAGCCCCAGTGGCAGAAAGGCGTACCGCAATCCATACAGCGCGAAGCCTGTTTTTGAGAATCTTGGGCCTCCGGCAAAACGCTTACTTCGCGGCAGTCTTTTATCCGTTCGCATACCGGCCGGTACTTCGCAGTCTCTCTTTTTACCAGCAAAAATCCTTTTACATCACCCATCAGACACCTCTGCCAATTCCAGCTCCTTCTCTGACTCTCTTTTTTCCAGGACACGTTTATACTCAAGAGGCATGACCTTTACGAATTTACGCATTTCAATAAGAAAATTTGCCAACAGATGCTTGGACAGAGAGCTTTGGGTGTAACGATGATGGTTTAGCAGCATTTTCTCAATCGTGCCTAGATCAACTCCTGTTAATTTTTCCAACTGCACCATTCCGGTATTGCATTTATTCCGGAAGTCGCCATCCGGGTCGTAAACATAAGCGATACCTCCGGACATACCGGCAGCAAAATTCCTGCCTGTTTTGCCCAAGACCACCACTCTTCCACCGGTCATATACTCGCAGGCGTGGTCGCCGACCCCTTCCACTACGGCATTCAGCCCGGAATTCCTGATGCAAAATCTTTCTCCGGCCACCCCCTTGATATAGGCCTCGCCGCTTATCGCTCCGTAAAAAGCAGTATTACCGATAATAATATTTTCTTGCGGTTTGTAGTCTGCGTCTTTATCCGGATTGATTATGATTTTACCGCCGGAGATACCTTTGCCCACATAATCATTGCTCATGCCTTCAAGTTCAAAAGTTATCCCCTTTGCCAGCCAGGCCCCGAAACTTTGGCCGGCTATACCTTTAAATTTAAAGCGTATGGTATCTTCGGGTAAACCCTCTTCGCCGTATTTCTTGCAAAGCTCTCCGCTTAACATGGCTCCGGTCGCCCTGTTGGTATTGGTAATAGGCAGCTCTTTGGCCACGGCTTCCGATCTTTCCAGGGCTGGCCGGGACAATTCGATTAGGGATAGATCTAAAACCTTATCAATGCCGTGTTCCTGTTTGACCGTGCAATGTGTCGGCGATCCTTCTGATGCCGAAGGTTTATATAGCAACCTAGAGAGATCCAAATCCTTTGCCTTCCAGGGCAAAATCTTATTATTCATTTCTAACAGGTCTGTCCTGCCCACCATTTCATCCATGCGGCGCACCCCCAGGGAACTCATAATCTCGCGTAATTCCTGGGCTACAAAATAAAAGTAATTGGTCACGTACTCCGGTTTACCACTGAATCTTTTTTCCAACAAATCATCCTGGGTGGCAATCCCCACGGAACAGTTATTCAGATTACAATGCCTGAGCATCACGCATCCTAAGACAATCAGAACTGCGGTGCAGAAACCGAATTCTTCCGCGCCCAGGAGCGCAGCAATAGCCACATCCCTGCCGGTACGCATCTGTCCATCGGTTTGTAAACGGACCCTGCTTCTCAAAGAATTTAAAACCAGGGTCTGGTGTGTTTCGGACAACCCCAATTCCCAGGGAAGGCCGGCATTCCTGATAGAACTGACAGGGGAAGCTCCGGTCCCACCGTCTCCCCCTGAAACCAAAATCATATCGGCATGGCCCTTGGCTACACCTGCAGCGATCGTCCCTACCCCGATTTCAGAGACCAGCTTTACGCTTATCCTCGCCCGGGGGTTGGTATTTTTTAAATCAAAAATCAGCTGCGCTAAATCTTCAATAGAATAAATGTCGTGGTGTGGAGGAGGAGAAATCAAAGTCACTCCCGGCGTGGTATAGCGCGTCTTGGCAATGGTAACGCTTACCTTATGCCCGGGCAATTGCCCTCCTTCGCCGGGCTTTGCGCCCTGGGAAATTTTAATCTGTAGTTCGTCGGCATTGACTAAATAATTGGTAGTCACCCCGAACCTTCCGGAAGCAACCTGTTTTATCGCGCTGCGCCGGGAATCGCCGCCGGCTAAAGGCACAAAACGAGCAGGATCTTCGCCGCCTTCTCCGGTATTGGATTTAGCTTTCAGCCTATTCATAGCAATAGCAATGGTCTCGTGCGTAGACCTGCTGATCGAGCCGAAACTCATTGCCCCTGTAGCAAAGCGTTTTACAATCTCCTCTACGGGCTCTACCTCTTCGATAGGGACGGTAGAAGCAGATTTAAATTTCAGCAGGCTTCTTAATGTAGTCGGGTGTTTTGACTGATCGTTAATCAAATTGGCAAATTCTTTATATTTTTTGTAATCGGCGTTGCGGGCGGCATCCTGCAGGCTGGCGATACTATCCGGATTCCATAAATGAAATTCGCCGTCTCTTTTCCATTGATAAACTCCGCCGGTAGCAAGATAAGAAGAATCTAAGTTGCCTTCTTTGGCGTATGCCTGCTTGTGCCTTGATAAAGCCTCCTGGGCAATAACCTCTAAGCCGGCTCCCCCGATGCGCGAGACTGTCCCGGAGAAATAATCATCGATAACCTCCTGGCTCAGGCCCAATGCCTCAAATATCTGGGCCCCGCGATAACTCTGCAAAGTAGAAATGCCCATCTTGGAAAGGATCTTAGCAATCCCCTTATCTACGGCCTTAATATAATTATGCAGCGCATCCTCTAATCCCAGGCTCAAATCGTTTTCCATCACCAAAAGTTCTACCGCCTGGTAGGCAAGATACGGATTGACGCAATCTGCCCCGTATCCGAATAAAAGCGCAAAATGATGCACTTCCCTTGGCTCCGCGCTCTCTACTACGATTCCGATCTGCGTGCGTAAAGCTTTCTTTACCAAATACCGGTGTACTGCCGCGGTAGCCAAAAGCCCGGGCAATGCCGCGTAATCTTCATCTGTTCCACGGTCGCTTAAAATAATAAAAGTAAACCCATCTTTTATAGCTTTCCCGGACTCCCTACGTATTCTATCCAGGGCTTTACGGAAACCGTCTTTTGCCGAAATCTTAAAAAGCAAAGAAATGGTTTTAGCTTTGAACCCGTTAGCCTTAATTTCGCGGATCTTCTCCAGCTCTTTGTTAGTAAGCACGGGGTTCTTAATCCTTAACTTGTAACAATGCCCGGGGGTCTCCTCCAGTATATTTTTTTCCGGCCCTAAATAAGTTTCCAAACTCATCACCAGTTCTTCGCGGATAGGGTCTATCGCCGGATTAGTAACTTGGGCAAAGAGCTGTTTAAAGTAGCTAAACAAAAGTTGCGGTTTCTCGGATAATACGGCATGCGGGGTATCATTTCCCATTGAGCCCACCGGCTCCTGGCCAAATTCTGCCATGGGCTTGATGATCACCTTCAAATCTTCTCTGCTGTAGCCAAAAGTCTTTAAACTGGTAAGGGTAGCGGGATTTTTCCTTTCTTTGCCGGCTTTCAAATCACCAAGTTCAAACATGTTCTTTTTAAGCCACTCTCCGTATGGCCGCTGTCCAGAGATAGTTGCTTTTATCTCTTTATCTTCTATAATACGGCCGGCCTGGGTATCAATAAAAAATATCTTCCCCGGCTCAAGCCTGCCGGATTTAAGGATATCCGAGGGGGCGATATCCAAAACACCTACCTCCGAGGCCATAACTACCAGGCCATTTTTAGTGATAATGTAACGGCAGGGACGCAAACCATTTCTGTCCAACACCGCGCCGATCCTTGAGCCATCAGTAAAAGCTATGGCTGCCGGCCCATCCCAGGGCTCGGTTAAACAGGCGTGGTATTTATAAAAATCTTTTAATTTATCTTCGATAAGATTATTCTGCTCCCAGGCAGAAGGGATAAGCATCATCATGGCATGCGCCAGGGGCCTGCCGGACAAAACCAGCAATTCAAAAACATTATCAATGGCGGCAGAATCGCTGCCCCCGGGAACAATTACAGGCAGAATTTTTTTCAGCTCCTTACCGAACAATTCACTCTTCAACAATCCTTCCCTGGCCTGCATCCAGTTAATATTCCCGCGCAGGGTATTTATTTCTCCGTTATGCGCTAAAAATCTGAAGGGCTGCGATAGATCCCAGGTAGGGAAAGTATTAGTGCTATAGCGCGAATGCACTAAACATAAACAGCTTTTTAGGTATTCATTTTGCAGGTCCGGGAAGTAACTATTCAGCTGCTCCGGCATAAGCAGCCCCTTATAGACAAGAACCCGGCTGGATAAGTTAGTGATGTAGAAAAACTGTTTTTCTTTTAATCCTGATGCCCGGATGGCGTTTTCAACTTTCTTACGGATAATATAAAGCTTTCTCTCAAAATCCAGCTGCTCTTTAATTTTATCCGGCTGCCCGATGAAGATATGTTCCATTACCGGCTGGGTATCTCTTGCGGCCTTGCCGATTTCGCTTTCATTCACAGGAACAGGCCGCCAGCCCAGAAGAAATAATCCTTCCTCTTCAATTATGCGCGCAAAAATATCTTTGCAAAATTTGCGTTCCTTTTGGTTCCGAGGTAAAAATACTAAACCAGCCCCGTATTCGCCCTGTTCCGGAAGGTTGATTTTATTTTCCCGGCAAGCCTTTAAGAAAAATTCATGCGGCAACTGGATTAATATGCCTGCGCCGTCTCCTGTTTCGGGGTCTGCGCCTGTGGCTCCGCGGTGCGAAAGGCGCCTGAGTACCTCTAAACCCTGTCTGACGATTTCATGTGATTTCCTGCCTTTAACATCACAGACAAACCCTACCCCGCAGGAATCATGCTCAAAATCAGGGTCATAAAGCCCTTGTTTTTCAGGCCTTAAGGCCCGGCTTATGAATCTATCTTCCATTTATCCACCTTAATCCCTAATTTTTTAATTTTCGCTCGCATGGTATTACGGTTAATCCCCAAAATCCTGGCTGCCTTAAGCTGATTGCCCTCGGTGCGTTCCAATATGTGCTCAATCAGCGGCCTCTCAATTATCTCTAAGATAGTTTTGTATACTAACCCCTGTTTTTCCCTGTACAGAGAGTTACCCAATTCAATAACCTTATCCTCTAAAGAAACCATCCCGCTCAAATCATCCTTATTGATTATCTTCAGGGCCTTATCCTGATTTATGCCGTCGAAATTATCGCGGCCTTCTTTGCGCAACATTTCAACAAGCATTTTTTTAATCCTCTCTTCATCCTGGGAAATAAATACTGTTATCATTTTTGCCTAGCCGTTCTGCCTAAAAATTAAGCATGGAAATAGAAAATTTTGCGGGGCGAAAAATCAAGCCCCGCAAAAATTCAGTGTTAAATATCGAAATAGAGATAAAA
>Ga0247841_10006551_pt1 | contig 17887 bp, 14 predicted proteins | sample LaCruzMarch2015__2_FD_192410 | JGI IMG/M metagenome (GOLD analysis project Ga0247841, IMG submission 192410) | Freshwater microbial communities from meromictic Lake La Cruz, Castile-La Mancha, Spain - LaCruzMarch2015_18m | ecosystem: Environmental > Aquatic > Freshwater > Lake | place: Spain... | reverse complement strand
CAATCAGCAGGAAATGGAGGTTCTGGTGGTGGTGGTGCTGGTAGTAAAGGTGCAGTTACAGCAACATCAGGAACAGCAAATACAGGTGGAGGAGGAGGTGGTTCTGGTTTTGTAAGTGGTTCAGATGGAACATCTGGTAATGGTGGTTCAGGTGTAGTTATTATTAGATATTTAAATCAAATGTTTTCAGGAACTTCTGGAGGTTCTGGCGGAGGTTCTTATTTAAATTTAAATAATCAAAGTTCAGCAGGAATTAAATGGAATGCTACTTATTCTTATTCTTCCACAGGTGATAATGGAACAGCATCACAAGGTGGTAGTGGAGGTTCAGCGATAAATGGAGGATATACAGAAACTATCACTAACACAAGTATTATCGTTGGAACAGGTGGAACAGGTGCTACAACTTCATCAGTTCCTACTTTAAAGACTACTTATGGGAGTGGTGGAGATGGTAATGGAGGTCTTGGCACACAAGGACTAGCATTAATTAAAGTTCCTTTAAATATTCAACAACCTATTTTTAATGGTTATGTTTATTATAGTAATATCGCAAATAGACCCATTTTAAATGATATTCTTCTTTCATCAAATCTCATAACATCAAATTTTAATAATCAATTAAATTTTCCAAATGGAAATGTTGGATGGGCGAATGAATGGTTTTTATATACAGGAACTTCACCAACATCAGTAATTAATTCTTTTATTTTTCATCATTTAACATCTACAATTAATTCTAAATGGTGGTTTAATGGAACAACAACTTCAACAAACGCAGAAATTAGTGATGAAAGAATTAAATATGAAATTCAAGATATTCCAAATTCTCTTGATAAATTAATGCTTTTAAAACCAAAGGAATATTATTTATGTGATGAAAAAGATTATTTGAAAAAATATGGAATAATAGCACAAGATATTAATAATAATCAAGATTTAAATCATTTAGTTTATAATGATGAAGATTATATTGCAAATTTATATATATACGCTTCATTTGTTAGAGATGGTTCATATAAATTAATAACAAATTCATCTATTTTAAATAAGATAAATATTGGAGATGAATTAAAACTTTTATTAAATAATACAAATAATATCGAAATAATAATAGAGGATAGTCCATATCACAATAGATATAAGAAGAGATATGTAAAGGTTAAGTCAATTATAAATGATACTTCATTTGAGATAGAAGAAGATATTGAATTAACTTATAATGAGATGACAAATATATTCATATATGGAAAAAAGGTAAAGGATTTTAAGAAATTAGATTATTCGTCATTATATTCATTAAATATCAAGGCGACACAAGAATTATATAAATTAATTCAACATCAACAATCAATAATAGAAAATCTTCAAACAAGGATAATTGAACTTGAAAATAAAATTTAATAATAATAGAATATGTTTAAGATTTTATTAATATCAATAATAACATTCATATTAGTAATAATAATTTTTTTATTATTTATAAGTTTTATGAATAATGATATAAAAACTTCTTCAAAACAAATTGAAAATTTTTTTGTTTCAGAACCAACTTTCACAAATGGAATTAAAAATAATGTAGTTGGTTCAACAACAGATGTTTATATTCAATTTAATTCGAATGGAACTTTAACATTACCAAATCCAATTACAGTAGATATTCTAATAGTTGGTGGTGGAGGTGCTGGTGGTTCAAGACATGGAGGAGGTGGCGGTGCTGGTGCTGTTATTTATTTAACTAATCAAACTATTTCATCAGGTAGTTATAATATTATTATTGGTTTAGGTGGAACAGGAGTATCAAGTATGGGACAAGGTAGTAAAGGAAATGATACATCAATTACTTTATCAGGAACAAATATTTATTTAGCAAAAGGGGGTGGTGCTGGCAATCATGATGTTGGTACAGGGGACAGTAATAGAGATGGTGCTTCTGGTGGAGGTGGTGGTTCTGTTGCAGGAGTTACAATTTTGACAAATATTCCTGTTGGAACATATGGTTTTAATGGAGGCGGTGGTCAAATGGGTGGTTCTGGTGGTGGTGAAAGGGGATTTGCTGGTGGAGGTGGAGGTGGAGCAGGAGGAACTGGTTTAAATGGTTCTGAAAATAATTATTTAGCTATTGGTGGAAATGGTGGTATTGGAAAACAAATATCAATAACAGGAACAAATATTTATTATGGTGGTGGTGGTGGAGGAGGTTGTGCTTCAAGTGCACAATCAGCAGGAAATGGAGGTTCTGGTGGTGGTGGTGCTGGTAGTAAAGGTGCAGTTACAGCAACATCAGGAACAGCAAATACAGGTGGAGGAGGAGGTGGTTCTGGTTTTGTAAGTAGTTCAGATGGAACATCTGGTAATGGTGGTTCAGGTGTAGTTATTATTAGATATAATAGAATAAAAATTCAAGAAGAACAAGAAATAATTAAACAAGAACAAGATAGAATTCAAAGGGAACAATCAACAATTACAAGTGAATTAATTGATAGTTCACCGGTTCTTACGGAAGATCAAGAATTTAATAAGAATAATAGGGCATATGAATATATTCATAAATATGATATTAATTATTTAAATTTGAATTCAATAACTCCAAATACGAAAATTGATAATGGTATAACTACATTTACAAAACAAAATTCAAATATTAAATATGAATATAGTTCATCAAATTCTGCTAGTAATAATCCTACGAATTTATTTAATAATAAATTACAAACTAATATAAATATTATTTATGCTTCTTTTGCATCAAATAGATATAATTCAGGAGGAAATTTTATTGGAAATTCTGCTATTCAGGGTGATTTCATATCCATAGAATTTCCAGAACCTTTTAAATTAAAGAAATATTCATTTATTTCAAAAGATATTCAAAATGCACCTGCCTCGTGGATTTTATATGCCGGTGATAATTTAATAGAAGAAAAAACAGCAAATAAGACGGATTATGATGAAACATTAACAAAATCACCAAATACTTATGTAAGTTTCTTAAATACAAATGAAATATCAGCAAAGAAATATAAGATTGTTTTCAAAAAAACATTTGGAGGAACAACATTAAATTTCGGTCAAATTAAATTAGAGGAAGGAAGAGAAGCGACAATACAAGCAACATCGCCTTCAAGTTTTCCACCAGAAGATAATTATATTCTTTAAAATTAAAATATGGGAAACCAACCTACCACATATATGAATATCATTTTGAAGAAGAAGAAGCAAGAAGAAGCAAGAAGAGCGGAAGAAGCAAGAACAGCGGAAGAAGCAAGAAGAGCGGAAGAAGCAAGACAAAATCAAATACATTTGGAAGCATTACAACGAATACAAGCATTAAATAATTTGAAGAATGATAAGATAAATCAATTAAGACAATTGAAGACAAATTTAGAGGCATTACAAAGTATTATAGAAAATCCATTAAATCAAGTATTAATGAATGAATATAATTCACAAATAGCGACAATTAATAATAATATAAATAGGATAAATAATTCTAATAATGAAAATGAGGTTAATGAAATATTTTCATCAACTTCACAAACAACATCAGGATTATCAGGGAGAATAATAAATTTAATACAATCGGTAAGAACGAATGGATTACAAACGATCGCAGAACAAGAAAGAAAATTAAATGATGTTTATACGAATGTTAATAATATATCCTTAATATCTGCTAATAATTCCATAAGAACATCAATAACATTATTTAGGAATAATATAAATAATTATCATATATCTCAAATTAATTCTTTATCATCATCAATAACAACATCTATAAATAATTTAATAAATGATATTCCAATTTATAAGAATAGTTTAGTTAAAATAGAAGAAGAATTTAATAGATTAAATAATTATAATAATTTCATTACCCAATCAATCAATAATGATTTAAAGAATGCGAATAATTCAATAAGAATATTAATAACAACTTTAAGGAATAATATAAATAATTATCAAATAAATAAAATTCAAATAGATTTAACATCAATAACAACGGCAATTAATAATTTAATAACATCTATAGAAAATTATAAGAGGAATTTAATATCATCAGCAAAAACATCTATTAATCAATCTTTACAAAATCTTAAAGGAATATTTAATAAAAAGACGCAAGTTAATTTTGGAACATTTAATAATTTATATAATGAAATAGATGGTTCTATAACTGTTTTCATAGGTTCTTTAAATAATCAACAGACAGATACAAATAACCTAGGAATAGAAATAACGAGAATAAACCAAAGAATAGAAGTATTAAAGAATGATATCAATTTATTAATAGATGCGAGAGAAAGAGCAAATAGTAATATTGATTTAAAGAATAAGTCTTTGGATAATCCTGATTTCATAAGAAATAAAGATTTGATAAATGATAATTCTTTAAATATTTCCTATGATAATCTCAAAACAAAGATAAATGATTTAAGGACTTCTTTAAATACTTTCACGACGAATGAGATAAATAGCAAATTAGTAGAAATTGATAGAGAATATCAATATGTTTATAATCAAATTGCTTTACAATCAACGAGGATAAAGGCAATTCAAATATTAAATGAGGGGAAAAATAAATTAAATAATCTTCGTATGAATATTGCAGAAGTTAATGAACCATCTTTAACATTAAAATTCAATATTTTTTTAGGAAAGATTGATAATTATATAGAAATTATCAATAGTTCAACATCTATAAATGATATTGAGACGAAAAAAACTGAAATTGATGATGAAAATAAGAAGTTAGTTGATGAAATAAATCGTTTATATGAAAAAGAGATGAAAAGAAGAGAAGAGACAATTCAAGATACATTATATAATGATAAAGAAAGAGGATTATTAAATAGTCCAATAGAGAATTTTAGGATAAATAATAGGCGTTTTGAATATGATGTATTAATGATTAATTATTCAGGAGAAGGAAATACGGAGATAATTGCGAATGATGTGATATTTGGAAATCATTTTAAGAGGAGGATTGGAGGGATTGAGATAAGATATTCATCACGAGTATCGGTTGAGAATAATCCTTCGAGATTATTTAATGGTTCATTAGCGATTAATAATAATTCATCATTTAAAGTTCAAGAATTACCGAAGATAGTGATGAATGGCGAAGAGATAAGAGGAGAGTTCATAACATTTAGATATAATAAGAAATTTGTTTTGAAGAAATATGGATTTAGGATGAGTGCGGATTGGAAGAAGGCGATAGGATTATGGGAGCTTTTTTATTTGGATGAGAATGGTGTTTATAAATTATTGGATAATAATGAGGTTAGATTAACGAATGAGGATTATAATAATACGGATATGGAAGATGGAAATCATTTTATAAAATTTTTATTGGATAATGAGGAAAAAACAAATGAGATTTTGATAATATTCACAGGAAAAATAGAGAGTGATGATAAAAATAATGGCATTTATTTAAGTCAGGTTTTATTATATGATGGAAAAATTTCTAATATTGAATCAACTTGTAAATCAATTGAAGAAATAAGAAGTGATATAAGTTAGAGGTGTAAGGAGGAAGATGGAGATATTTGAGAGATAATTAGGAAGAGATGAATTTGCGATGGTGGTTGAGATGATAATGGCGGTGATATTGGATATATTTGAGAAGGTTGAATAATTGGTTGTGGAAAGTATAGAAGAAGTATTATTCATATTTATTTTTAAATGAATTATTTAGGAAGATGATAGAGGCGATTTCAATACCTTCATTAGACCCATTATTAATCTTATCATTAGTCGTGATGAATATAGGGGCAAAGTTTTTGGATATAAAATTGACGGATTTTCAGCAGAAATTAATAAAAAATCATTTGGTTCAGGCATTAATTTTATTTTCAATTGTCTATATAGGCACGAGGGATATAATAAAATCGATAATAATAGTCATTATGATTTATTTATTGATATATGTCTTATTAAATGAAAATCATCAATTTAATATATATTCAAAACGATTATTATATAATGAAGGAATAATCCAGAATTATAATAATATCAAAGATAAATATTATTTAAATATCGCAAGAATAAATATTGAAGATAATTTGAAGGTTTTATAAGAACATATTTCAAAGAGATTAAGGGAATGTTTAGGGAATGTGAATGAAATATCAAGGAAACTTCATTTGGATTTAATTATAATTTCAATTGTATATTTACAAATGTGAATGAAATTATATGAGAAATAACGAACGACATATTTCATAATGATTAAAGAATTGTTCGTGTATATGTTAAGGAAATGTCAAGGAACCTTCCTCATAAAACTTCATTCACATTTCATTCACATTTCATTCACATTTCATTCACATTTCATTTAAATATATTAAATACAATTGAATATATAATCATATTCATTATATTTCTTAAAAAAGAATATTAATAGAACTCATTATAAATAATAATGAAATGTGAATGATTTTAAATAATTATAATGAAATGCGAATGAAATTATATGAGGAATAGCGAACGACACATTTCAAGGAGGTTTAGGGAATGTTCGTTCATTTGCGAAGGAAACTTTATTCACATTTCATTCACATTTCATTCACATTTCATTAATATTTTTAAGAAATATAATGATGTTGATTATAATTATTTTAATGAAATATGAATGAAATTATATGAGAAATAGCGAACGACATATTTCAAGGAGATTTAGGGATTGTTCTGGTATTTGTTAAGGAAATGTGAATGAAATGTCAAGGAACCTTCCTCATAAAACTTCATTTAGATTTCATTTATATTTCCATTCACATTTCATTATAATTCTTTGAAATCATTCATAATTATAATTAGTTTTTAATATAAATTAAAAAATGATATTTAAATATATTTTAAATATAAATAAAAATAATGACAACAATTAATAGTTTTAATATATGTAATAAAAATATAAGTAATCTATTTGATACATTAGAAAATAGAATTACTTATATTGAAGAACTATTAAATAAAATAAAACATATTGATTATAATTATTATAAAATTGTGGTAATTAATGAAACATTATTAAATGAAAATGAAGAATTAAAAAATGAAATTAAAGAACTTAAAAATGAAATAATTAAACTTAAAATTGAAAATAAAGAATTAATAAATAAAATTGAAACACAAAATATTAAGATTAATAAATTAGAAAATGAAAATAGAGAATTAAGAAATAAAATAAATATTTTAGAAAATAAAAATTTAATAAATAAAATATTTGAAGCTATTCAAGATATAAATAGCATTAATAATTTAGAAATTAATATGGAAACTCCTATCAATTATTATTTAAAAAGATTAAGAAATAATAGAAATAATAATTGTCATTATATTAAAAATAATGATAATGATAATATTAAAAATATGAAAATTAATAAATTATTAAGTTATTTATTAAATTTATCTGTTGAAAGTAAAGAATATATTAATTGTCTTTGTGAAGATGAACAAAATATATTTATTGATAAAATTATTGAATATTTACAAAAATTAAATTTAACTTATGATGATAGTAATATTACTAAAATGCAATTAAAATATATTAATATGTGGTGGTTATAAATTTTCATTCACATTTCATTCGAATTCTTTTGAAATCATTAGTATTTATAATAACTTCTATTAATATTCTTTTTTTAATCATCTTAATAAATATGATTATAAATTGTTTATATTTAATAAATATGAATGAAATTTAATGAGAAATAGCGGACAATATATTTCAAAATGATTAAGGAATTATTCGTCTATTTGTGAATGAACTTTATTAATAAAATATTTATAAATGTTTAGTTTCTTGTAATTTATGATTGATATGAATATTGCAAGAAATCCTTCAATAATATTAGTTGAATTATAGTTTATATTTAGGTTGTAATGAATTTTGTGAGAGTGCGAATATAAATTATAAACATTATTTATCAAATTATCAAACAAATATTTTAATTACTAAATTCATTTAAATAATAATTATATTTTTTTTAGTAATTGTTAATGATAAATATTACTGAAAATTTAACAATTATAGGTAATCCAGGTTGTGGCAAAACGAAATTTATTATTGATTATTGTATTCATTATTTTACGAAGAAAAATGATTTCATTATTATAACTTTTTCTAATAAAGCTCAAATTGATTTTATTGAGAAAGGAAAAAGAATATCAAATATATTTAGTAATTATAATTGTAAAACTATTCATAAATTAGCATATTTAATTTCTAAAAATGTGATAAATAAATCTAGTGAGAGTAATTTAAATACTCTTATTTTATCAACTTTAAAGATAATTAAAAATGAAGATATTAGTCAAATTTCATTTCTTAAAAATTGTAAAATTATTTTTATAGATGAAGCACAAGATATTAATGAAAATCAATATAATTTAATATTAGAAATATCAAATAAATTAAAAATTCCATTAGTTCTTGTTGGTGATCCAAATCAATCTATTTATCAATTTCAAGGTGGAACAGATAAATTTTTATTAAATCATTCAATTTCTAAATATCAACTTATAAATAATTATAGGTCTTCAAATGAAATTGTTGAATTTTGTAAATATTTAAGACCTCATAATGATTTACCATCTATGGAATGTAAATCAAATATTAATGATGATAAACCATTTATTTATATAAATTCTCTTGAAGAAATTAAAAAACATATATTAAATGAAATTAATAAAGGTGATTGTCCTTTAAGTGATATTGCTATTATTGGTTCTGTCAAATTATCTAAAAATAATGCTTCAATAGGACTTCAACAAATATGTAATTTTTTATTTGATAATAATATTAAATATATACAATATTTTAAGGATACAGAAAAGAATACTTCATTTGATTTGAATGAAAAAATTGAGAAAAAAGAAGACCATATAAACATCTTAACTATTCATAGTTCAAAAGGTTTAGAATTTAAAAAGGTATTATGTGTTAATTATCATTTCAAAACATTCAGTAGAAAACCAAGTCAAGAAGATTATAATATTTTTAAATATTTATGGTATGTTGCATTCACTAGAGCAATTAATAAATTGATTATTTATGTTGATGAAACGACTGAAATAAGAAAAATAAATAAAATTTTTCCATTTATAAAAGAAGTTCCAAAATCTTTATATAATTCAAATAAAGATTTTGAAATTAATAAACCTGAATTTGATGATATTAAATGTTTATCATTTCCTATTGTTGATACTATAAATAATAATAAATATTTTGATGAAAATAATTATTATAGATTTGAAAATGAGTTTAAATATTCAATTGAAAAAGAAGAATTATATAAATTAGATAATGAAATTTTTGAATATAATAAATATTCATCGTTATATGGATGTTTTTTTCAAGAATTATTTAATTTTTATTGGTATATGAATAATAAATCTATAAATGATTTTATTGATGATGGAATAAATAAAATAAATAATATATTTACTATTTCTTCATTAGAAAAATATAAAGAATATTCATATCCTATTGCTTTATTGAAGAAGAGATGTTTAATAGATTGTAGAAATTCTATAAATAGAATATCAATTGAAGTTAATAAAAATAATTTGAAAGAATGTGAAAGAATATTTTATGATATGATTAAATCATATTCTCAAATACTTATCACAATTGATTTATGTGAATATGATAAAAATTATTATAAATCTTTATATAATTCTTTATTAATAAATGAGAATAAAGAAGAAATAATTTTTAAAATTGTTTTATATAAATATCAATATGAGAATGAATGTAAAAGATATTTAAAATTTGATTGGAGTAATCATATATCTTCAACAAATATTTATTATAATAATATAAATAATATTACTATAAATAAACCTGATTATAATTTAAATGTAATAACGAGAAATAATCATATTGATATTCACGGAATAATGGATGTTATTGATTATAAAAATAAGAATATAATTGAATTAAAATTTGTTAAAACTATTGATATTAAACATATATTACAAATATTTCTTTATAATAATAATTATTATTTTGGAAATAAAATGGAAATTATAAATTTAATGACTGGTATTAAATATATTTATGAATTTAAAAATGAAATATTAAATTTTAATTATTTTTTATGTGATGTTCTTAAAATTAAAATGAGTAATAATATAATTATATTAGATATTGAAACAAATACTATTAATGAAGCAATAGATTTTATAATACCGGAAAACACAGAAATAATTGAACGATATTTTTATGAATATAATTTCAAAACTATTTTAAGTGAAGGTTTAATTAAAAATAGATATAAATTAACAACATCTCATATAACCGGAATTAGAGATGAAGATTTTAAAATTAGTGATAATGATTATAATAATATTAAAAATGATGTTTATAAATTTATGAAATATATGAAAAAACCTACATTAATAGCTCATAATGGCGAAAGATTTGATTTTCCAATTTTAAAATATCATAATATCATTAATTATGAAGATATTATTAAAAAAGATACTTTATATAAATTAAGATTATTTATTAAAGATGAAATAAAATCAAATAAACTCATTAATTTACATAATTTTATTTGTAAAACAAATGCAATTCAAAAACATCGAGCAAAAGAAGATGTTATATTATTAATTAACATATTTAATAATCTAAATCTATCTATCAAACAAATTATTTATGATTTTTAATCATAATATTTAATTAGAATTTATTATTTTTTTTAATATAATTCATAAAAAATGATTATAAAATATGGAAGAAATTAAATAAATGTTTGATAAATTGATAGAGAAGATCGATAAGGATATTATCGAATTAGAAGATAAAGAAGAATTAAAAAGGATTAAGAAATTAAGACATTTTTATATAGAAATTCATAATAAGATTTTAAAGAATAATAAATAAACCAGAATTGATATTAAGAAAATTTTATTATCAAATCCAAGATAAAAATCAGCAATATTCACCTATTATTATAAAAATATGCGTAAAAATAATGAAAGGAAATCTTCTAAATTAATGAAAATGATTGAAAAATATGGTGATGACTATTTAGATATTTTTTAGCATAATAATAAATATATCTTAATATTCCTTAAACCTTTTTTATTTAAAAATTGTTAAAAGGATTTCTATATTTTTAACTTTTCTTGAATGAAATTTTAATTATATATTTTAAATATTTCGTCATAATTTTATTTTTGGTTTAATTAATAAATTATTTAAAGATTTATTTAAAGATTTATTTTTGGTTTAATTAATAAATTATTTAAAGAATTATTTAAGGATTGTTTAAGAAATATTTAAAGATTTATTTAAGGAATTATTTTTGGTTTAATTAATAAATTATTTAAAGATTTATTTAAGGAATGTTTAAGGAATGTTTAAGGAATGTTTAAGGAATGTTTAAGGAATGTTTAAGGAATGTTTAAGGAATGTTTAAGGAATGTTTAAGGAATGTTTAAGGAATGTTTAAGGATTTAATTAAGGAATATTTAAGGAATTATTTTTGGTTTAATTAATAAATTATTTAAAGATTTAATTAAGGAATTATTTAAGAATTAATTAAGGAATTATTTAAGAATTATTTAAGAATTATTTAAGGATTGTTTAAGGAATGTTTAAGGAATATTTAAGGAATTATTTAAGGATTGTTTAAGGAATTATTTAAAGAATTATTTAAAGAATTATTTAAGGATTATTTAAGAAATTATTTATAAAAATAATTAATAAAAGAAAAAATAATAGAAAATAAGTTTAAAATATAACTTTGGTTTTTTCTAATTTCATAAACCTTTCTTTAATCTCTTTGAATTCTTTTTTTAATTCTAAATATTTATTTTCAAGTTTAGAAATCTTTAATAAAATCTCTTCATCAATTTTATATAATTATTTAATTCTTTTATTTATATAGAATAAAAAATGATTATTAGTTTATAAATGTTTATTAAAAATGAGTTTAGAAATTGTAATTGCAAAAATAAATGAAAATCAAGATAAATTGAATGATTTGTTTATAAAATGTCATAAAATCTATAAACAAATATCACCATCTAAAAATGAAAATAAGTTTCCATTTGGTATTCTAATTCAAATGGCAATTATCGAATTCTTAAATGATATATTTCATAAATGTATTGATTTAGATGAATTACATACATACGGAAGTGAATTTAAAAATGATTGTTGTTTATATTTAGATGATATTAATAAAATTGATTTGAGTATCAAAGCAAAATCAAATGAAAAAAATGATACTATTATCATAAATAATCATAGTAGAGAAATAAAAAGAGATTTGACTGATTTAGTTTCTATAATATTGATAATTCAAACCAATAAGATATATATAATTCCTCATAAGGAAATTGATGAAAAATTTATAATCAATAAAAATGCCAATATTTCATATAGAAGTTCATTATTAACACATATAAATAAAAATAAAAAGGATTTAGTTATTGAATTAATTAAAAATGTGAAGTTTAATAATTTTATGGAGAATGATTATATTTCATTAAAATCTATTAATATTTATAAAGAACTCTATCAAAAATATTCCTTATAATTATCAAATGTAGATTTAATAATTATATAAGCATTATAAACATTTATAGAATTTCCTAATTGTTTATATGCGATTTTATCATTTGAAGGTAATATAAAATCATCTGGAAAGTTTTGTAATCTCGCACATTCTCTCGGTGTTATATATCTCTTATATTTCGCGAATATCGGTGTTTGAACGATTGCGACCAAAGTTGGAAAATATTTATTCTTTTTTATTCTTATTCCACTTTGACGAAATTGGATATAATGATTATATATACTTTCATTCGGTTTTATTAAACCTGCTTGAAATTCTAATTTACCATAAATCTCTTTCTTCGTTAATAATGATTTATGTCTTTCATACCAATCATCAAATAAAGATTTATATTTATTTATCAAAGGAATATTTTTCTTCATATAATCCCTTTTCCATAAAGGAAGTTTATCGAATTCTTCTTTTGTATAATTCCTATAATAATCATTTATGAGAATTGTTGGTGAAATCTTCTCATTCACCTCAAATTTCTCAATCATCTCATTCCAAATATCCAATACATCTTCAATTTCTTTTGAAATTTGATATTTCTTATCAGGAGATTTTTCAATAATATCTTCCATAGAAAACTTCTTTGAAGGTTTAATGAGTTCAATAGGAGATTTATAAATATCTTTCCTTATACATATGAAGAATATTCTTTCTCGTTGTTGAGGAATACCGTAATTATGAGGAGACATATTGAAGATTTGGAGGATATATCCAATCTCATCAATTCTTTTTTGAATATATTCAAAGACTTTTCCATTAGAAACTTTGAGAATATGTTTCACATTCTCTAAAAAGATGAATTTAGGTTTCTTATATTCCGCAATCCTTATTATCTCATCAAATAATAATCCTCTTTTATCTTCAAATGTCTTCTTCTTACCTGCATTTGAAAATGCTTGACAAGGAAATCCAGCAGTTATTATATCAAAATCTTCCAAAGTTTTCTCATCAATATCCTTGACATCTTTAACAGGTTCTATATTATAATTTCTTTTATAAACCTCTCGACAATCTTTATCAATATCACACGCCATCAAACATTCATAATTCAAATCTCGTAAAACCTGATGAAATCCACCAATACCACAAAACAAATCTATATATTTCATTATATATTTTCATTTAATTATTTAAAAAATCATTTTTTTACAAATAATAAAAATTATGAAAATATAATTATGACACTAATTTAAACAAGAAAAAGTTTTATTAAAAAAAATAGATAAATTAAATCATATAAATAAATATTAAATTAAGATTATAAATGAATATGATTGATGTTTATAAAGGTGCATTTGGAATTTATCATATATATCAAATTAAATATATGATAAATGAAAATAATAAATTAAATAATTATAAAATTAATGAATTGAAAATTAATTATGATTTGAAATTAAATGAATTAACAAAAAGAATTGATAGAATTGATAATAAAAAATGGAAGATTTTCAAATTCATAATTTTTATCATTTATAATTATTTCATTTTATAATTCAAGTTGCAACAATACTATCATCTTTTTTTGGATAATGTTTATTTATATAAATATAATCTTGAATAGCATTATAAATATCAAATTGAGTTATTTCATCTATTTTTGTCAAATCAATGTTTGACCTTTCTTAAATCTCTCATTTTCTTCTTCAATATAACTTATAACAAGTCTCGTTGGATTATTTCCAATTTCTAAATGATTTTTCTCATCACACATAGAATTTAATGAAGATATTTGTTTCATATCTTCACCTATAAAAACTGGTTTTGGTTTATAATTACCGAGAATACTCATATTACATTTCTTTTTATAATATTCATCTTTCATTTGTTTTTAATGAATTTATTAGATTTTCCAAAACAAATTCCCATTTTGTTTAATAATTTTTTATATAATAATCAAAATCATTTTTTAAATTAATAAAAACAATCTAAATTTATTAAACTTGGAAAATTTGGAGAATATTTTACAAAAGAATTAATCTCATTAAATAAAAATCTAGAATTAATGAATTGTGGTATTCAAAAAATTAATAATAAAAATATTGATGTTGATTTAATATTCAAAGACAATTTAAATAAAATAATTTATTATAGAGAATTAAAAGGTAATATAGAATTAGATACTGAAAAATTACCTGCTACAATAAACAAATGTAATGAAATTAATTTGTATCTTAAAAATAATTATGATTATAATATAAATTATGGTATTTTAAATTGGAGTATTTATAATAGAAATAATGTTAATATAACAACCATTAATATATTCGAAAAAAATGGAATTAAAATAGACCATTTTGAAGATTTGATTAATATCATTCAAATTGATTGGAATGAAAATGATTTCTATGATTATTTTATAGAATTAGGAAAAATTCTTAATGATTAAATGTTTATTATTTATTTCATCACCAATACGATTATCATATAATTTGAATTTATATTTTTTATCATATTCATCAACAATATACTCTTTATATAAATCAACGATGAAATCTGTTTTGCCAATTATTATTAAACATTTACTTTTATTTTTCTTAAATAATTCCGCCAATTCTATATGATTTTCTTTGGTGAAATTATTAAATCCATAATTCTTAAATGAACTATCATATGGCGGATCTATAAATATGAAATTATTTTCATCATCATTTTCTTCTAAAATCTTCTTATAATCTTCATTAAAAATCTCACAAGATTTCAATAAATCTTCATAATCACTATTTTTTAAATCATCATAATTAATTGATTTATATTTACCAAATGGAATATTGAAATGACCTTTCTTATTCACTCTCATCATTCCACGAAAACAAGTTTTTCTTATATAATAAAACCTTTTCGCACGATTTATATAATCAAATTCTTCATTATCACGAATTCTATAATATGTTTCTTCATCATTTTTATTATCATCCATAAATTTAATTATATCATTTCTATATCCATCCTTAATCGCTTTATAAAAATCAATCAATTCCTTATGAGTATCATTTAAAATTGCTTTTTCAGGTCTTAAATAGAAATATAATGAAGCACCACCAGCAAATAATTCAATATATTTATTAAAATTTAATGGAATATGTTTCTCAAATAATTTAATCTCTTCGCTTTTTCCTCCACACCATTTAATTAATGGTTTCAAATGAATTTTAATTGATGATGATAATAATCCTATCAAATCATTTTTAGATTTTGATTTATAATTCTTATATCCTAATCTAGAACATTCCTCTAATAATTCTTTCCTACTTAAAGAAATTAAATCCATATTTGATTTAATTATTTATCTTTAAAATCATTTTTTAAATTAATTAATTTAAAAAAAATGATTTGTATTTTATTTAAAATTTTATTATGACTGATAAAGAAAAAATAATTAATCTATTTAATAAAAATTTAAAAGGAATTGATATATGTTTAAAATCATATAATAATAAACATAGTGGAAAAGAAGGACATTTTATAGAAAAAAAGATGGAAATTAAACATAATTCTAAAAATGAACCTGATTTATATGGATATGAAATGAAAAAATATTCAAATAAAAGAAATATAATTAATAATTTTAATAATTGGAATGATGATATTAAATTAAATAGAAATGAATTTATTAAAATATTTGGTAATCCAAATCCTAATAAAAATAATAGATATTCGTGGTCTGGATATTGTGTTCCAAAATATAATATATATAATTCAAACGGACAAATTATTAAAATAGAAAATAATGATTTAATTATTTATTATTCTTATTCATATGATAAAAGAGATAATAAAGAAAATATTCCTGATTTTCTAAAAAAAGATAATATTATGATTGTTATTTGGAAAGCTGAAAAACTTGAAAAATATATAAATAATAAATTTAATGTTAAAGGTTTCTTCACACTTAAAAAAATTGATAATAAATATGAAAAAATTTGTTTTGGAAAACCATTTAACTTTGAATTTTTCATAGAAAATTTTAAAAATAAAAAGATAATATTTGATAGTGGTATGTATGAAGGAAATAGTCGCAATTATTCTCATTTTAGAGGAATGAATTTATTAGATGATTTAATTATTGAAGAATATTAGATATATATTTTCCTAAATGATAAGCAAATTTACAAGGAACCGCATTTCCAATTTGAATGATGACATCTTTATTTGAACCTTCTAATATATAATCATCTGGAAATGTTTGTATTCTTTTTAATTCAAGAATTTTTAATTTCCTTATTTGATTTTCATCATATTTCACTAATGCGTCATAACCATCTTTCCAATATCTAGCAGATATAGTATAAGAAGGTTTATCAAAATATAACATTTGAGCACCATATCCATTTCCTTTTTGTTTATTTTCGTCTCTTCTTCTTTTTATTCCTTCTAATGCTTTTGTAGAAAGGAAATATTTATCTTCTATTTCTTCTTTATTTAATAAGATATTTCTAACAGGAATTCTATTTTTATTTGATATTAATTCTGGTTCTTTTGGAATAATCTCCAAATCTTTCCTAATACCTATGATAATAACTCTTCTTCTATTTTGAGGAACTTCAAAATCACTCGCATATAATTTATTAATAATACAATTGTAATTCTTATTTAAATATTCCATTATAATATCAATTATTTTCTCATTATTATTCGTCTTTTTTGATAATATTCCTATAACATTCTCCATTATAAAACCTTGTGGATTAAAATAATCTAGATACTTAACAAACTCTATAAATAATGAATTTCGTGGGTCATTTTTATCTCTCTTTCCTGCGAGTGAAAAGGATTGACAAGGAGGCCCACCACATATTAAATGAATATCCTTATTTTCTTTATTAAATAATTCATTAAATTTTTCAGGAGGAAATTTTGTTAAATCTTCACAAATCGCCTTATGACTAAAATTCTTATTATAATTATCAATTGCCTTATTCCAAATATCAACACCTCCTATAATATTCAATCCAGCATCACTTAAACCTTTTGACATTCCTCCACATCCACAAAACAAATCAATTACATTCATTATAATTTTTTTATAATTTTAAAAATCATTTTTTTAATTTTTCTTAAATTGAATTTTAATTATTTGTTTTCAATATTTACTCCAAAATTATTTTTAGTTTAAATTTAAAAGATTGATTAAAAATTATTTAAAGATTTGTTTTCTTTATTCTTAAATAATTTATTAAGAATTTATTAAGAATTTATTAAGAATTTATTAAGAATTTATTAAGAATTTATTAAGAATTTATTAAGAATTTATTAAGAATTTATTAAGAATTTATTAAGAATTTATTAAGAATTTA
>Ga0247841_10006550_pt1 | contig 17890 bp, 10 predicted proteins | sample LaCruzMarch2015__2_FD_192410 | JGI IMG/M metagenome (GOLD analysis project Ga0247841, IMG submission 192410) | Freshwater microbial communities from meromictic Lake La Cruz, Castile-La Mancha, Spain - LaCruzMarch2015_18m | ecosystem: Environmental > Aquatic > Freshwater > Lake | place: Spain... | reverse complement strand
CTTTCATCTTTGTTAAATTTACGGTTCGATACCGTAAATTTAACCACAATATTCATTCCCGGTTGGCGTGCTATTAATCGCTCATGGACATTTCATATCAATTATTTCGTTGTTGTATTGCGGGATCCAATGGTGTTGATCTCAAAGTGAATATCAAAAGCCAGTAAAAAACAATCGTCATTATTTGGATCGGTATTTCCCAGTCGATAAAGTCTGCACATGATCATACTTGAAATCTTTTTATCAGTTTCCGTAATCCCTGTTGCACTAATGTTATTGATATTTTGAACCTTTGTTCCACCCGGTGTTGCTGATACACTTATAGTAGAAGTAGATCCTCCAAAAGTACCATTGATGTTTTGCCATTCATATTCCAATCCCCAAGTGACTGTGCTGGTTGACGCACCGTTTGAAGCCCAATGAACATGCGGATAAATGGTTGTTCCCTCCTTCCAGGAATGGGGTAATTGAACTTCAAACATAACTTCGTTATCTGCAGTTCCGGAAAATTTATAAGCATAAAGATTCCCCTGCATCAGGGAAAAAGTTGGATTAACACCACCGGAGCCCCTGGTGATAAGGGAAACACGAATATCCTCCCATTGAGTTGTTGCGTTTTGCAGCCACATTGTACCTTCAGAATCAAAGGATGTGTGGTTCGAAGTTGCTGTAGTTCCACCAATATAAATGGAATCAGTTTGTGCTGACAGAAAATTACTGAATCCAATCATCATTATTGTCAGAAACGATAATGTAAACTTTCTCATAGTACCTCCTGTTTTTTGCATTAATAAATCATTTCGATTGTTATAAAGTGCTTAAAGATAAGAATAATAGCGCCCAAAGTCAAGTGTTAACAAATTATCCTTGCCCGGTTCATCGATTTTTCTTTATTTAGCCGGGAATTTTAACCACCCAATAACCATTAACAAGGAGGATTTATGGCCGAACAAAAGAAATTTATTCCCTTTGTCTCCGCTGAGACCAACATGAAGGAATTCACTGTCAAGGCGCTGATCATCGGGTTGTTTTTTGCTGTCATCCTGGGGGCAGCCAATGCTTACCTCGGATTAAAAGCCGGTATGACCATCGCTGCTACATACCCCGCTGCTGTGCTTGGAATGGCGATCCTGCGTTTGATGAAAGGATCGATCCTGGAGGAGAACTTCACCCGTACGGTGGGTTCCATCGGGGAATCTGTTGCTGCCGGGGCAATTTTCACCCTGCCTGCATTTTTCGTCTCCGGTATCTGGACAGAGTTTTTCACCCCGGGCCATTACATCACCTCTTCGCTCATCCTTATCGCGGGAGGTATTCTGGGTATCATGTTTGTGGCACTGCTCCGCCGCGTTATGGTAGAAGATGCCGAGCTTCCCTTCCCCGAATCCACTGCTGCAGCCGAAATCCACAAGGCCGGCCAGGGTAGTTCGGGCGGATCGAAATTCCTTTTCTGGGCCATGGGACTTGGCGGGTTGATCAAGATCCTGGGTGAATTAAAGCTTTTCCAGTATCTCTGGGAACAATTTGTGACCTTTGGACATCAGGTGATCACCGGCACGGTCTTCAAAGGCCAGGGCGGCATGCTCCTGAGCTCTCCCGGTGTCAGTCCGGCATACATGGGCGTGGGCTACATCATCGGTCCGAAACTGGGAGCCCTGAACTTCAGCGGGGGAATACTCGCCTGGGGTTTAATGGCACCCATGATCATGTACTTCCTGATTCCGAGTATAAATTTCTCCGAATGGGCTGCCTCCCTGATGGGAAGCGATCCTACCCTTACCATGGATGCTGCCATGGCGAAAGTCTCTGACCCGACCTATCAGATCAACCAGATCTGGAAATTTATCGTTCGTCCGATTGCCATCGGCGGGATGCTGGTGAGCGCTGCATTTACCTTATTTAAAATGCGCAAGAGCCTTTCTACCGGGATAGCCCGCTCCATCAAGGATGTTAAAAAAGCTGCTGCAGGGACAGAAACCGATGTTCCCCGCAATGAAAAGGACATCTCTTTTGGCTGGATCATGGTAGGCATTGGAATGGTAGCCCTGCTGACTTTCGGCATCACCTATTTCATTTTTGAAACCAATCTGCTGATCGCCATTGTCGCCTCCACGGTGATGATCATCCTGGCCTTCTTCTTTGCCTCGGTTTCGGGGTATCTTGTGGGCATCATGGGCTCCAGCAATAACCCCATCAGCGGGTTGACCCTCACGGCACTGGTGGTGACCGCCCTGATCCTTGTAGCATTGGGCGTTCAGGGTAATTCAGGAGTTGCAACAGTACTTGGCGTGGCCGCCATTGTTTGTGTTTCCGCCGCCGTTGCCGGTGAAATGCTCCAGGACCTGAAAGCAGGTCATATCCTCGGTGGTACTCCATGGCGCATGCAGGTGGGAGACATCCTGGGCGTTATTCTGGCAGGAGCCGTGATGTTTGTGGTTCTCGCCTTCCTGAACGACGGTGATATTGCCAGTGGTAATAATCTGGGATACCAGGGTGGTTTCGGAAGCAAGAATCTCTCTGCTCCCCAGGCCAGCCTGATGGCTATCCTGTCGCGTGGCATTGTGCAGGGTCAAATGGCCTGGCCATTGATCATTGCCGGGATGCTGATGGGTGTTGCCTTCATCCTGATGCAGGTAAAAAGTCCGATGCTGGTCAGCGTAGGGATGTACCTCCCGATTGAGACCACTTTCGCCATTTTTGTCGGTGGAATAATCAAGGGAGCTGTTGATTTATATTCTGAGAAACGGAAACACAACGAGGCACAGAAAGTCAGGGTGGAGAACACCGGCGTGCTGCTTGCTTCAGGCATGATTGCCGGGGAAGCATTGATGGGACTGGTGATCGCAATCCTTGCGGTGTTCAATATATTCCTGTACGAGTATTTTGTATTCTTCGCCAATCCGACGTTCTACATCAGCTTCATCGTATTGGCCATCATTGCCTACGTGCTCATCCAGATCCCGCTGAAAAATGCCGGGAAACCGGATGAACCGGCGCCACCGGCCTCGGGAATGTAGACGATTTTCTGGATAACTCTGTTACTCTGTTACTCTGTCACTTTGTTACCTCATGAACACTTTCCAACGACGCAAGTTTCTCAAGCGGACCAATTTTCTTGACCTCACTCCGGTCAGGGTACTGGGGCATGAATGCAGGGGGGATGGGAAGATCACCCTGCTGATGCCACGGTTTAAGAACAGGTATTGGTCCCGGATGTTTCAACCCAGGTCGAAGGGAGAGTTCATCCGGATAAAGCTGGATGAGTTCGGGTCGCCTACCTGGTTGCAGATCGACGGAAATTCAACGGTTTCGGGCATCTGTAACCGGCTTAAGGAACAATTCCCGGAGGCGCTGCAGCCCCTTGAAGAGGTGGAACAGAGGATCACCAAATTTCTTTCGATGCTATATCTTCAGCGGTACATAACCTTTCGGGAAATTCTGTAGAAATGGGTCGCGAAGGAGGAGGAAGAAATTTACAATTTGATCGAGAAACCTTTTCTTTTTATCGAAAAGCCAGGCACCATCAGAAAAAAATACTACTTTTGAAAACGTAAGTTATATATTTAATCAAACAACATATCGGAAATGAGCAAAGATATTTTAAACCTTGAACCAAAAGCGCTGTGGAAGAATTTTTACAGCCTGACTGAAATCCCAAGACCCTCGAAACATGAAGATAAGATCCGGGAATTTGCAGCAGAATTCGGAAGAAAACTCGGGCTGGAGACCATTGTCGATGAAGTGGGCAATGTGATCATCCGTAAACCTGCCACTCCTGGCATGGAAAACCGTAAAGGGGTGATCCTTCAGGGACACCTTGATATGGTGCCTCAGAAGAACAGCGATAAGGTGCATGATTTCACAAAAGATCCGATTGAGACCTTCGTGGACGGGGAATGGGTAAAGGCCAACGGAACCACCCTCGGCGCCGACAACGGGATGGGTGTTGCTGCAGCCATGACGCTTCTCGAATCCAGAAACATTCAGCATGGCCCCATTGAGGCGTTGTTCACTTCGGATGAAGAGACCGGCATGACCGGGGCGAATGGATTAAAGCCCGGGATTCTGAAAGGCGACATCCTGATCAACATGGATTCGGAAGATGAGGGAGAACTGTACATCGGCTGTGCCGGTGGAACAAACGGCAATTTCAAATTCGCCTATTCTGAAGAGACCGTTCCATCTGATCACATCGCTTTAAAAATCAGTATTACCGGCATGAAGGGTGGGCATAGCGGAGTGGATATCCACCTGGGCAGAGGAAATGCCAATAAAGTAATGATCCGTTTCTTCTGGCAGGCCGAGCATCTGTTTGGTTTGCGTCTTGCCGGCATTGACGGCGGAAGCCTTCGCAATGCCATTCCCCGCGAAGCTTTTGCAACAATCACTGTGCCCAGAGAAAAGAAAGATGCCTTTCTGAAATTCATGGAAGATTATACCCAAACGGTTAGAAAAGAACTGTCGGCCGTTGAGCCCGATCTGAAAATTGAAGCTGCACCGGTTGATCTTCCCAAAAACCTGATCGATGCAAAAACCCAGCATCATCTCTTCATGGCTGTTTATGCCTGTCCGAATGGCGTGATCCGCATGAGCAATGAGATGAAAGGCCTGGTAGAAACTTCCACCAACCTGGCCATCGTGAAATCGGAAAACGGAGTGGTACGCATTCAATGCCTGTTGAGAAGTTCCGTTGATTCTGCCAAAACCGACCTCGAACAAATGATGCGCTGCGTGTTTGAGATGGCAGGCGCCGAAATCGTTTTCGATGGACAATACCCTGGCTGGAAACCCAATCCTGCCTCCCCGATCCTGAAAACCATGCAGGATGTTTACCAGAAAAAATATGGCAATATCCCCGAGATCAAGGCCATTCATGCAGGACTTGAATGCGGTATCCTTGGCGGCGCTTACCCCAACTGGGATATGATCTCCTTCGGCCCGACCATCCGTTACCCCCATTCGCCGGATGAGAAGGTGAACATTGCCACCGTTCAGAAGTTCTGGGATTTCCTGGTCGAAACCCTGAAAAATATCCCGGCTAAATAATCATTGAAAAAATTGCATCAGGACGTTTGGTTAAATCGAAATTCTTCCTATCTTTGCACCCCCAAAAGCATTAGAAAATGACAAAGAGAACATACCAGCCTTCGAACAGAAAAAGAAAAAACAAGCATGGTTTCCGTGAAAGAATGGCCACTGCAGGCGGCCGTGCCGTTTTATCTGCCAGAAGAGGTAAAGGAAGAAAAAAACTGACCGTTTCTGACGAAACATTGGACAAGAATTAATTTTTCTGTCTTTGATTGAAAGATTCAATCCGATATTTTACAATTTTGCATTGGAAAAGAAGATAAGCTTGTTTTATCTTCTTTTTTTATTTTTAATCAAGGTCTCTGATAACCCCATGTCATGAAAAACATCAACTTTAAAACCCTGTTGCCTTACCTGGGCGCCATCCTGATTTTCCTGATCATAACCCTGGCCTATTTCACCCCCATCCTCGAAGGGAAAAGGATTCTCCAGAGTGATATTGTGCAATTCCAGGGGATGTCGAAAGAGATTGCAGATTACCGCGCCAAAACCGGAGAGGAGCCCCTCTGGACCAATTCGATGTTCAGCGGCATGCCCGCTTACCAGATCTCGGTGAAATATGACTCCAACCTGGTTGGCTTTCTCGATAAGATCCTGACCCTTGGCCTGCCCCATCCGGCAAACCTGGTTTTTCTTTATTTCGTTGGGTTTTTCATCTTGCTGCTGGTGATGAAGGTCGATTTGTGGCTGGCGGTCGCCGGCGCCATCGGATTTGCCTTCTCCTCCTACTTTTTCATCATCATCGACGCTGGACACAACTCCAAGGCCCACGCGATAGCCTATATGGCGCCGGTCATCGCCGGGATTATCCTCACCATGCGCAGAAAGTACATCTGGGGAGGGATTCTTACCGCGCTCGCCCTTTCGCTCGAGGTCAAGGCCAATCATCCGCAGATCACCTATTATCTTGCCCTTATCGCGGTGCTTTTAGGGATTTTCGAACTTGTTGATTCCATCCGTAAAAAAGCTTTTTTCCCTTATCTCAAAGCCATTGGCGTTCTTGTCATTGCCCTTGTTTTTGCCATACTCACCAACCTGACCACCCTTTGGGCCACCTATGAATATGGGAAATATACCATCCGCGGAAAGTCGGAACTGACCAGCGATAAAAAGAACCAGACTGCCGGTATCGACAGGGACTATGCCACCCAATGGAGTTACGGCATCGGTGAAACCATGACCCTGCTCATCCCCAACTTCTATGGCGGGGCCTCTGGCGGCAGCCTGGGAAAAAATTCGGAACTGGCCAAGGTGCTCCGCGCCAACAATCAGTCGGAAGAGGTGGTAAAGCAGTTTACCAGTCAGCCAATTCCTCCTTTATACTGGGGAAATCAACCCGGCACGGCGCCTGTCTATATCGGGGCCATCATCTTTTTCCTCTTTGTCCTCGGATTGATCGTGGTGAAAGGTCCCCTTAAATGGTGGTTGTTATCGGCCACCATCCTCTCGATCATGCTGGCATGGGGGCACAATTTCATGGCGCTCACCGACTTTTTCCTCACCTATTTCCCGGGTTACAACAAATTCCGGGCAGTTACCATGATCCTGGTCATGGCCGAATTTGCCATGCCCCTGCTTGGGATCCTCGCCGTGAAGGAGATGTTCGATCCGGAAAAGGATAAAAAGAAATTATTCAGGTCGCTTCAAATTGCCTTCTTCATAACCGGTGGCTTATGTCTTTTATTTGCCCTGTTGCCTGGCATGTTCCTTGATTTCTCAAGCTCAAGGGACAGCATGTACGTGCAGCGGTACGAATTGCCGGAATGGTTTGTCACGGCCATCCGTGATGACCGGAAAAGCCTTCTGGTGATGGATTCTTTTCGCTCCTTCGTGTTCATCCTGTTGACGGCGCTGGTGATCTGGGCTGTCATCTATGGAAAGCTGAAAAAACAGTATGCCTATTTTGCCTTTATTGTTCTCCTGCTGGCCGACATGTTTGCCATCGACAAGCGATACCTGAGCGACACCAATTTCACCACCAAAAGGAACGTTGAATCGCCATTTCAACCAAGCGTTGCCGATCTTCAGATCCTTCAGGACAAGGATCCCAATTTCAGGGTTCTGAACCTCACCACCGATGCCTTTACGGATGCGGGTACCTCGTATTACCATAAATCGATCGGAGGTTACCATGGCGCCAAGCTTCGCCGCTACCAGGAACTCATCGAAAACCAGATCAGTAAAAACAACATGGCCGTGATGAACATGTTGAACACGAAATACTTTATCATCCCCGACAACAATCGCGCTCCGGCGGCTCAATTCAATCCCAACGCGTTGGGAAATGCATGGTTTGTAAGTGCTGTTCAGGTTGTTGAGAATCCGGATGCTGAATTGAAGGCACTGACCGGCTTCAAACCCGATTCAGTGGCTGTTGTGGACAAACGTTTTACCGAAGAGCTCAAAGCATTTACAGCGGGGAAAGACAGCCTTGACATGATTAAAATGGATGAATATCGCCCCAATTTTCTGAGTTATCATTATTCTTTAAAGAGCAACGGGCTTGCCGTATTCTCTGAAATATACTATCCCAAGGGATGGAATGCATACGTGGATGGGCAGCTTAAACCACATTTCCGGGCCAATTACGTGTTGCGTGCCATGGTTCTGCCTGCCGGGAATCATAAGGTTGAGTTCAAATTCGAACCGGCTGTTTATGCCATCGGAGAAAAAATTTCGTTCATCAGCTCCATCCTCCTGATTGCCCTTGTTCTCTTCCTGGCCGCTTTCGAATTCGTTAAGTGGCGTAAGACAAAGGCATGAAACGCGTCCTGATCATCAGCTATTACTGGCCTCCCAGTGGCGGCGCCGGTGTTCAGCGCTGGTTAAAATTTGTCAAGTACCTGCGTGGCTATGGATGGGAACCGGTTTTGTATGTTCCTGAAAACCCTGAATATCCTGAAACGGACTACTCCCTCAGTAAGGATATCCCTGAAAACCTTGAGGTACTCCGTCAGCCCATCTGGGAACCCTATGACCTCTATAAAAAGTTGATCGGACAGAAAAAGGGGCAGAAGATAAATGCGGCGTTCCTTACCGAGAAGAAGAAAAACAAAACCCTTGAGAACATCTCCGTATGGATCCGCGGCAACTTCTTCATCCCCGACGCCAGGAAGTATTGGATCAAACCTTCCATCCGTTTTCTGCACGGGTATTTGCTGAAAAACCGGGTCGATGCCATCGTCTCAACAGGACCTCCGCACAGCATGCACCTCATTGCCATGCCGCTGTCGAAGCAGTTTCATATTCCCTGGCTGGCCGATTTCCGTGATCCGTGGACCAACATCGACTTCTACAAGGATCTTAAACTGACGGCATCTGCCGACCGGAAACATCACCGGCTCGAGAAAGAGGTACTGGAAAAAGCAACTGCCGTTACGGTGATCTCGGAAACCATGGCAGGGGATTTTTCGCGGCTTCATGAACGCGATTACGAGGTGATCACCAATGGTTTCGACTGGGACGATACGACCGGATCGGAAGATAATATACCGGACAGCAACTTTTCCATTGCCCATATCGGCACCCTTGTTCACACCCGGAACCCAATTACTTTATGGAAGGCCCTTCAGGAGTTACTGCTTACCGAACCCGCACTCTCCCGCGATCTTGAGATCAAATTGGTGGGGAAGGTGGATATATCCGTGATGGAATCGCTTGACCAGTTTGGGTTAACATCCTATATCAGGCGGATCGATTACCTGCCGCATGACCAAGTGGTGAGATGCCAGCAGCAATCACAGGTTCTTCTTCTGATCATCAACAACACCCCCAATGCAAAGATGATCCTCACCGGAAAATTCTTTGAATACCTGGCAGCACGACGTCCCATCTTATGCCTGGGACCCGGCGATGGGGATGCGGCAGCCATTCTCGCTAAAACAAATGCAGGATTGCTGGCCAACTGGGGCGATGTTGCCACCATGCGCGATCACCTGCTCACCTTTTACAGGCAGTATCAGAACGGTACACTGGGATCAGAAAGCGGGGAGATAGAAAAATATTCCAGGAAGGTGTTGACCGGAAAACTCTCTGAATTGCTGGACAAGATTACGGGATAGAGAGCCCCTTGCAGGCTTATCCACCCCGACCATCGGTTCATTCCCCGGGTTTTCCTTCCGGACTATATTTTACCACAGCCTTGCTCTTCCATCTCCCGGACCGGTAATATAAATAAAAGAGCACCACACCGGCAAACCATCCGATGGGGATCGACCACCATATTCCATACACGCCTATGTCCGGTTGTTTTGAGAGAAATAATGCAATCGGGATCCGGATGACCCAGAGGGTCAGCAGGCTGATGAACATCGGAATCAGGGTATCGCCTGCACCGCGGAGTACTCCATTGATGACAAACATGACCGAGAAAAGGATATAAAAAGAGCCGATGATGACGAGGTACTCGTGCCCCATGCGAATGACCACCTCGTCATCGGTGAACATCCGCATCAGGAAATTGCCAAAAAATACGGTAATGGCAGAAATGGCGAGTGAAAAGAGGCTGGTCATGATCAGGGTCGCCCTCAATCCCGCTTTGACACGGTCGGGACGGTTAGCCCCAAGATTCTGACCCACGAAGGTGGAAAGTGCAACGGCAAAGCTCATGGCCGGCATGGCTGCAAAGCTGTCGATCCTGCCTGCAGCGCTGTAAGCTGCATTGGCATTTACTCCGAACTGGTTGACAACCCAATACAGTGCAACCATTCCCGCCGCTACAAAGGTTTGTTGAAATCCGGTTGGCAAGCCGATCCGGATGCTTTTCATGAAAATATCCCGGTCAAATGTGAGATCCTTGAAGCTGAATTTCACCACCTTGTGATACCGGTTCAGGTAAATGATCTGAGAGAGAAAGGCCATTGCTTCGGAAAGTACCGTGGCAAAAGCAACTCCAGCCACACCCCAATGAAAAACCAAGACAAACAGAAGATCCAGGATAATGTTCAGTCCCACCGAACCGATCAGGAAATACAACGGGGTCTTGGAATCCCCTAACCCCCTTAAAATCGCGCTGGTGCCGTTATATCCGAATAAAAAGACAAGTCCGGTGAGAAAGATATTGAGAAATATTTTGGCATCGGGAATGATCTCAGGAGAAAGATCGATCATGCGAAAAATCGGACCACTGAGCAAGATACCACCAATACTCACAACGACTGAAGTAAAAAACATGAAGATATAAAGGGTATTGATGGCCTTTTTGACCCGTGTGATATCCTTTGCCCCGAAATATTGCGACACCACGATGGTGAAACCCATGGTTACGCCAATGATGAAAGAGACCAGAAGAAAAATGATCGGACCGGATGTTCCTACCGCTGCCAGCGCCTCTTTTCCAATGAATTTCCCGACAATGACGCTATCCACGACATTGTATAGCTGCTGAAATACGTTTCCCAGCAACATCGGAATAGCAAACCGGAGGATCAGTTTCCCTTCGTTGCCATAACTCAGGTCCTTCATGAATTGAAATTATCAGGGAATAATTCCCAGGGCAAAGATAGCCAGAATACCGGGAAAAATCGTACCTTTGCCCGGACAACAGTTCGTTCTGTCGCTACGCCAATTGGCGTGGAGGAAAGTCGGGACAACACAGAGCGCCATGCTTCCTAACGGGAAGGGTCCGGTTTTGGCCGGACACAGACAGTGCCACAGAAAATGACCGCCCGTTTTGCAGGGACGCATTGCATGCGTCCCTGCAAAACGGGTAAGGGTGAAAACGCGGTGCAAGAGACCACGGTTCCGGCAGGTGACTGCCGGAAGGGGTAAACCTCATGGGTTGAAAGACCAAGTATACCAGCAATCAAGGGCTGCTCGTCCGATGCTGGAGGGTAGGTCGCTTCAGCCTGCCGGCGACGGCAGGCGCAGACAAATGACAGAAACCGGTCTTGCCGGGGCGACCCAATGGGTCGCCCCGGCAAGACCGGCACAGAATCCTGCTTACAGAACTGTTGTTTTTTTAATTTTTCGCCATGAAAATCGTTTCCATTGTCGGCGCACGGCCACAGTTCATCAAAGCAGCCACCGTTTCAAGGGTGCTGCGCGCCCATGCCGGTATGAAGGAGATCCTCGTACACACCGGCCAGCATTATGATGAAAACATGTCGGAAGTCTTCTTCCGTGAACTCAGCATCCCGGAACCCGATTATAACCTCGGGGTCGGCTCCGGAAGCCACGCTTTCCAGACCGGCATGATGCTCAAGGGTATCGAGGAGTTGCTTCTGGCAGAAAAACCTGACTGGACCCTGGTTTACGGGGACACCAATTCGACCCTCGCCGGCGCACTGGCTGCCACCAAATTACACATACCGGTAGCGCACGTTGAAGCCGGACTTCGCAGCTTCAACCGGAAAATGCCCGAAGAGATCAACCGCATCGTCACCGACCGGATCTCCGATCTCCTTTTTGCACCAACGGCAACGGCAATAGCCAACCTGAAAAATGAGGGGCTTGAATCCATCACACGATTCACCGGCGATGTAATGTACGACTCGGTGTTGTTTTACAAAGCGATGATCCGGCAAAACCCAACTGATTATCGCACCCATGGAATTCCGGAAAAATACCTTCTGGCGACCATCCACAGGGCCGAAAACACCAACCACCCGGAAAATCTGAAACAGATCCTTGAAGCCTTTGGCCGTCTTGACTGTGCCATCGTACTCCCCATGCATCCCAGAACACGGAAGATCATGGAATCAGGCTTTCACCTGCCTGAAAATGTACAACTGATCGACCCCGTTGGCTACCTGCACATGATGCAACTCACCCTGGGATCCATCAAAGTACTCACCGATTCGGGCGGATTGCAGAAAGAGGCCTATTTTCTTGGAAAACAATGCATCACCCTGCGTACCGAAACCGAATGGATCGAGACCCTTCACGATAACTGGAACATCGTCACCGGCAGCGATATCCTGAAAATTACCGACGCCGCGAACCAGCCCCTTCCCACCACCCCGCAAAAATCCGGTTTTGGCGACGGGCAATCCGCAACTTTAATCGTAAATGAATTGGCGAAAGGTTTAAAGGCCTGAAAAGTCATTTCATTCACCGTAAAATGTTAATAAAATCCTTGATTTTCCTGATGTTTTATTGGTGTTTCATGTTCCTGTTTTTCGTATCTTTGATTGGTGAAAAAATTTATATAAATAATTGATTATGAATGATGTAGAAAAAGACATTGCCAGTCAGAATTATACTGCCGAAAACATCACTGTTTTAGAGGGTCTGGAGGCTGTCCGGAAACGTCCTGCCATGTATATCGGAGATGTGAATGTTCGCGGTCTTCATCATCTTGTTTACGAGGTTGTTGACAATTCCATTGACGAATCATTGGCCGGGTATTGCAACCGGATTGATGTAACGATTCACCCGGACAATTCCATCACCGTTTCGGACAATGGACGTGGCATCCCCACCGACTTTCACGAAAAGGAACAAAAATCGGCATTGGAGGTCGTGATGACCGTGTTGCATGCCGGTGGAAAATTTGATAAAGACTCGTACAAGGTTTCCGGTGGCCTTCACGGGGTAGGAGTATCGGTCGTCAACGCGCTTTCTGCTCAGCTTAAAGTGGTGGTTCTGCGCGGCGGGAAGATATTCCAGCAGGAATATGCATTTGGAAAACCCCTCTACGCGGTAAAAGAGGTGGGTGAAACCGATAAGAACGGCACCATCGTGACCTTCAAACCCGACAACACCATTTTCATTGTTGAAAAATACGATTTCGAGATCCTGGCTTCCCGTTTGCGGGAACTTGCCTTTCTGAACAAAGGGATTACCCTTACCATTACCGATCAGCGCGAAACGAATGAGAAGGGAGAATACCTGAACGAAACATTTTTCTCGAAAGACGGGTTGCGCGATTTTATCCATTATCTCGATGCCACCCGTGAAAAACTGATTCCCGATCCCATCTGCATGGAAGGGGAACGCAACAGTATTCCCATTGAGATCGCGATGCAGTACAACACCTCTTTCTCCGAAAATATTCATTCCTACGTCAATAATATCAATACCCACGAAGGGGGAACCCATCTTTCGGGATTCCGCCGGGCACTCACCCGCACCCTGAAAAGTTATGCCGATAAAACCGGTATGCTGGCCAAGCTGAAATTCGATATCAGCGGCGATGACTTCCGGGAAGGGTTAACGGCAATCATCTCCGTGAAGGTTCAGGAACCTCAATTTGAAGGACAAACCAAGACCAAGCTTGGCAACAACGAAGTGATGGGGGTTGTTGATCAGGTGGCCAGCGAACTCCTCTCCTATTACCTGGAGGAAAATCCAAGGGAGGCCAGAACCATTGTCAACAAGGTCATCCTTGCCGCCACAGCCCGCCATGCCGCACGCAAGGCCCGCGAGTTGGTTCAACGTAAAAATGTATTGTCGGGTTCCGGCCTGCCCGGGAAACTGGCCGACTGCTCTGAATCTGATCCGGGACAATGCGAAATTTACCTCGTTGAGGGAGATTCTGCCGGGGGTACAGCCAAACAGGGACGCGACCGCCGCTTCCAGGCCATCCTGCCCCTCCGGGGAAAAATCCTGAATGTTGAAAAAGCCATGGCTTACAAAATATTTGATAGTGAGGAAATTAAAAATATTTTTACTGCTTTGGGCGTTACGATTGGAACAGAAGACGACAGCAAGGCACTAAACCTCGAAAAACTGCGTTATCATAAAATCATCATCATGACGGATGCGGATGTTGACGGAAGCCATATTGCAACCCTGATCCTTACCTTCTTTTTCCGTTACATGAAGGAACTGATTGAAAACGGGCATGTGTATATCGCCACTCCGCCACTCTACCTCGTGAAGAAAGGAAATACGCAGCGATACTGCTGGACCGAAGAGGAACGCAGCCAGATTGTAGCCGAAATGGCCGGAGGGAAAGAGACTGCAGTTCATATCCAACGGTATAAAGGTCTCGGGGAAATGAATGCTGAGCAATTGTGGCTCACCACAATGAACCCTGAGTTTCGCACCCTGCGCCAGGTAACCATTGAAAACGGGACTGAGGCCGACCGTATTTTCTCCATGCTGATGGGCGATGACGTACCTCCAAGACGGGAATTCATTGAGAAGAATGCGAAGTACGCCAACATTGACGCATAATTCACTTTTCTCCATATCCTAACCCTATGAACCGTAAAAAGTACATTTACATTGGTGCCGGCATCATTGTCCTGGTCATCATTGCCTTCTTTATATTTGGCAAAAGCGATAAAGGACAGCAAATTACGGCAAAAGTCACCAAGGGGAATTTCCCCATCGAAGTCACCACTACCGGTGAACTGATCGCGAAAAGTTCTGAAAAAATCTATGGTCCACAAGGACTTCGCCAGATTCAGATCTGGCAGGTCAAAATCCAGGACATCATCCCCGATGGCACTGTGGTCGACTCGGGGCAATATGTTGCCGCCCTCGACCGCACCGAGATCTCCAACAAGATCAAAGACGAAGAGACCAACCTGGAAAAGCTGGAATCGCAACTGACCAAAACACGCCTCGACACCTCACTGGAACTAAGGCAGGCAAGGGATGAGCTGATCAACCTGAAATACGCTCTGGAAGAGAAAAAGATCACGCTGGAACAGTCCAAATACGAACCGCCGGCCACCATCCGGCAGGTGGAAATCGACATGGAAAAGGGCACCCGCGCTCATGACCAGGCTGAGAAAAATTATAAACTACGTTACCAGAAAGCCGTAGCCAACATGCAGGAGGTGACTGCATCCTACAATCAGGCCCAGCGAAAACTGGAACAGATGACAGATGTTTTGAAGCAATTCAATGTCACTGCCCCCAAAGCCGGTATGGTGATATACAAACGAAACTGGGATGGAAATAAGGTGGGCGTCGGTTCTACCGTGAACGCGTGGGACAATATCGTTGCCGAACTTCCCGACCTTACCGAAATGATCTCAAAAACCTATGTCAACGAGATTGACATCAGCAAAGTTAAAGTGGGACAGGAGGTCAAAATCGGTATAGATGCCTTCCCGGAAAAGAAATTCACCGGAAAGGTAACTGAGGTAGCCAATATCGGTGAACAGTTGCAAAATACCAACGCGAAAGTATACGAGGTCAGGATCCTGGTTAAGGAATTCGACTCGATCCTTCGCCCTGCCATGACCACGAAAAACACCATTCTTACCAGCATCGTCGACAGCGTCCTCTTTATCCCGATCGAAGCTATCTTCAATTCCGACAGCGTTACCTTCGTATATAAAAAAGACGGAGGGTCCGCCATTCGCCAGCAGGTGATTGTCGGACAATCAAACGACAACGAGATCGTGATCCGTGCCGGACTGGAAGAAGGTGACGAAGTATTGCTTGTCCCTCCCGAAAAGGCTGAAAAAATTTCCCTCGAAGCCTTACCCAGGGAAATCATCAATAAATATAAGGTCAAACCGGTCCCCGCAAAACCAAATGCCAAAAACGGAAAGGACTCCTCCAAAACCCTCCCTGCCGGAACAGCGATTGAAAAAGGTAAAGGCGGTACAGTGGTGGTTGTTCAGGGCGGTAAAAAAGAGACCAAAAAGTAAAATTATTCACCCATAAGCTGGGATACACCCTCCCCTTACAATGACAAGGTGCCAGAAACCAGCTCAAAAAGCATTTCCCCGTGTTCGAACGTTATAAATATATCTTCAACATCGCCCTTGAGGCCGTCTTCCTGAATAAATTCAGGTCCGTCCTCACGGCCTTAGGGATCATCTTCGGTGTGGCTGCCGTCATTACCATGATGGCCATTGGGAACGGAGCAAAAAAAGAGATCCTCGACCAGATGAAACTGGTTGGGGTAAATAACATCATCATCGCTCCAAAACCTGAAAAAGCCAAAAGCAGCACGAGCCAGAGCGGTGATCAAACCAGCCAGGGTGACGATCAAAGCAATGATAAAAACAAGGGAAAATATTCCCCGGGATTGAGCATGAAGGATGCGGAGAGCATCAAATTCATCATTCCCACCGTTCAAACTGTAAGCCCTGAGGTGATCTACGAAACGGATATCATGAAGGATGGCATCAAGACCTCTTCAAAGCTGACAGGCGTCACTCCTGATTTCTTCCGGGTCTTCGCCCTCGACCTGATGGAAGGAGAGATGTTCAACGATACGCAGCTTAAAGATGGAAAGGCAGTCTGCATCATCGGTCCATCCATCAAATCCAAATTCTTTTCCACCGAAAACCCCATCGGGAAGGAGATCAAATGCGGACATATCTGGTTGCGGGTAGTCGGGGTACTGAAGAAACGCGACATCAGCCAGTCGAGCATCGATAACCTGGGCATCTCCGATTACAACAATTCAATATACGCTCCCATCCAAACGCTGCTCCGCAGGTTCAAGGACCGTTCCATGATCACGGCCTCTTCATTGCACGGCGGTGGCATGTTCTTTGGCGGTGACTTCGCGATCTTTTCGGATCAGGCCTCTTCCCAAACCACCAAGAACCAGATCGATAAAATCGTGGTACAGGTCAAAGAGAGCAGCCAGATTAAAAGCACTACCGAACTCCTGAAGAAAATGATGCTTCGCCGTCACGCCGGGGTCGATGATATTGAGATTAAAGTCCCTGAATTGCTGCTCAAACAGGAACAACGCACCAAGGATATTTTCAACATTGTTCTTGGAGCCATCGCCAGCATATCGCTGCTGGTAGGCGGGATCGGGATCATGAACATCATGCTCGCATCCGTCATGGAACGCATCAAGGAGATCGGCATCCGGCAGGCCATCGGTGCCAGGAAACGGGATATCGTGCTGCAGTTCCTGTCGGAAGCTACCCTTCTCAGCATCTCCGGCGGCCTGATCGGCATCATCCTCGGACTCATCCTTTCAAAACTGGTGATGGAACTCACCGGAATCCTGACCATTGTGTCGTTAATGTCCATTCTAATATCTTTTGGCGTTTCGGCCTCTGTCGGGATCATCTTCGGGTATATGCCCGCCAAACGTGCTGCAAAACAAGACCCTGTAGAATCACTTCGTCACGAATAAGCAGAAAAAAAAGAATGTTATGAATCGAATAGCCTTTTCAATCCTTTTTTCCCTTGTATTTCTCATCTCCCCCGTCATTGCCCAGAATAATGTTCGCCGCCTTACGCTGCAGGATGTCATTGAAATAGCAAAAGACCAATCTCCGGATGCACTTACTGCGAAACAGGTTTTTCGTTCCAGCTATTGGGAATTCCGGTCTTTCCGCGCTTCCAACCTGCCGTTCCTTGGATTATCGGCAACTGTGCCCAGTATTCAGCAAAGCCTTTCCCCTTATCTGAATCCCGATGGCACCCAGAGTTATATCAGGCAACAGTTTCTGGCCGCATCTGCTAACCTTTCACTGACTCAGCGTATCGGGGTGACGGGTGGAACCGTTTACATGAGTTCGGGATTGCAGGGGGTGAATAACTTCAACACCGAAAATCCAATATCCTACATGAGTACGCCGATTAATGTGGGATTACAACAACCCATTTTTACCTATAACCCATTCCGATGGGACAGAAAGATCCAGCCGCTGAAATTTGATCAGGCAAAACGAAAATATCTCGAAGATGTTGAGCAAATCTCAATTACCGCTTCGAATTACTTTTTTAGCCTGCTTCAGGCACAAATCGAAAAAAAGATCTCCTTGACTAACCTGTCGAACTACGATACCCTTTACCGAATTGCCAAAGGCCGTTATCAACTCGGAAAGATTGCAGAAAATGACCTTCTGCAACTGGAATTAAACTTTCTGAAAGCCCAGGCAGCAGTGGAAAATGCAGATCTGGCCTTGGATAATGCTCAATT
>Ga0247841_10006549_pt1 | contig 17892 bp, 11 predicted proteins | sample LaCruzMarch2015__2_FD_192410 | JGI IMG/M metagenome (GOLD analysis project Ga0247841, IMG submission 192410) | Freshwater microbial communities from meromictic Lake La Cruz, Castile-La Mancha, Spain - LaCruzMarch2015_18m | ecosystem: Environmental > Aquatic > Freshwater > Lake | place: Spain... | reverse complement strand
GCAAACCGCCACCAGCTTATACATTTCCTGCGTCTGCGAGAAATGTCGGCAATGCACGGCTCCGATTCGTCCCAGTCCCCAAACTCCAAATTTGATAGGTTTCACGAGCTCCTCCCTGTCATGTCGTCGATGTTTGTTCGGTTTCGAGTTTTCTCACCGTGTTTTGGACCAGTCAAAGACGATTCCAAGCGGCGGATGCTTAAAGCCACCCGCCCTTTCGCTTCAAAAACGATGTAATTTCCTGTCATAATAAAATCCTTTCTGCTTCTACGATAACAAAGGCGTTCCTGATGTGAATGGTTGAAAACATTTGTTTCATGTATTATAGTACCATCCGGCATGAAAGATAATTACGATATTTTCCCGGATGACCTCCGGCTGCGTTATCATTTATGCAGGCGCTTTCATTACGACAGCCCCACCTTCCCTCTGTTGTTCAGCCATCCGTACACGGTAATCGCCGGATATACGAACGGCAAGGCCGAGATCGACTTCGCCGACCGAGCCAAACCCCCGCTATTGCTCCAGACCGGCGATATCTGCATCTTACCGGCCAACTGCCGCCGCCACACCCGGTCGCTATCGCCGGGAGGAGCGGACTTCATCGCCGCCGGATTCTTGTTTGAAATCAGGGGTGGAATGGACTTCCTGAATTTTTTCGACCTCCCGTCGCGTCCGGACAAAATAACCAATGGGATACTGCGCAAGCTGCTTGAAGAACTGCTCGGACTGGAGATAGATTCTCCCGAGCGCACGGAACTCCAGAAAAACGTGTCAAGACAGCGCATCGGTTACGCCATGCTGGAAAGCATCCTGGCCGTGTCCACGCCAAAACCAGGGATGCTCCCGCTCCGGCGGCTCCTGCCGGTTATTGAACATCTGAACGACAATTTCAATGCCCGGCCCGATTTGCCGAAGATTTTGAAGATGAGCGGATTATCGCGAACACATTTCTTTCGGATGTTCAAAAGCCAGACCGGGGCAACCCCCGTGGAATACGTCAAACGCCGCCGGCTGCGCGAAGCGCTGCTGTTGCTGCAGGAGAGCGATCTGAATATAGCGGAAATCGGCGACAAGGTTGGCTGGCCGGACCCATTCTATTTCAGCAAATTATTCAAGGCGGAGATCGGCCTGCCACCGTCGGCTTACCGCCTCCAGCATAAAGAATTCATGAAACCTTCCAAAGCTTCACGCTCAACTTTGGCCTTTAACGTTTAACCACCAAACAAGGCCGGCATTCGGGCGCTTGATGATGGACAATCGAGGCAAGCATAGATGGCATAACAGATATTATGGCAAAAGTCATGAAATCGGGGCGGCAAATGGAAGCAACCTGATCAATGCTATTCATCTTGTATAGCACGGCCGTCCCTTATTTCACAAGAAGGAAGCTGCCGTAGAAAGTCGCCGCCTCGGCGCATGCCGCCGGCTGACCGCCAATTGCGAAGTTGACTGTTTAAGGCGAATCCGCCTTAACCTATGGAGGACAAAACCACGCGGCAGTCCCGACCCTCATGGAGGTCGGGACCGCGGCTACATTTTCCGAATTGTATTCGATGTAGCCGCCCCACTCCGTTGGGGCGTCCGTTATAGTTGCCGCTTTTGGCCGCCTAATTCAAACCTTCACCAGTTCATACCGGCCAGGCGATAACCAGAGCCGGACAACATGACATAAAAAGTCCGCGTTATGGGATCATACACGGCTGGATCGGCCTTGCCGTCATTGTCGTAGTCCCCGGCACGCGCCACCATCGTCAAACCTCCAAATCCAGTAATACCCCCGGTCGTTGTATAGCCCTGTCTTGAAAATGTGCACAACCACAGTCCACCGGCGGGCTGGTAAGTCATGAGGTCGGCCTGGCCGTCACCGTCATAATCGCCGGCCACCGGCACAACGCCCGCCCCACCAGCGGTCGTCCAACCGTACGAAGAATATCCATGGCTGGACAACAGCACTTGCCACCTCCCGCTGGCCGGTTCAAATACGGCCGGATCGGCCTTGCCGTCACCATCATAATCTGCGCTGGCATTGAGCCACCCTGCGCCGCCCAAGGATGCACTGAAGGCATAGGCATTGGAATAACCTGAGTTCGACAGCCAGGCAACCAACAGGCCTGGCGTCGCAACATATATGGCCGGATCGGCCTTGCAATCGCCATCGAAGTCGCCAACAACCGGCACGCACCCGGCGCCACCCATGCTCATCCCCCCCAACGTGTAGGAGCGTGCCGAGAATAGCACCCAGAGCAGGCTGGTGGTCGGATTATAGACCGCCGGGTCGGCTTTACCGTCCCTGTCAAAGTCAGCCGAGCATTCAATTCCGCCCGGCCCACCCATTACCGCCCCAAAAAACCCATAGCCACTGCCAGAGAACGCCACGATCAACTGCCCATCCTGATATACGGCCGGGTCAGCCTTGCCGTCACCGTCATAATCGAAGCAAACCTTATTTAAGAAATTTTGAATTCTGTTAGCTGCGTTCGATCTAATATTGAAGTAATAAAACGGATAATCGAAGTTATGGTATATTCCATAGCCCGCGAGAGTGTTTATGCGACCCAAGGCATTGGTATCGGCCGTACTGCAAATCAACACCCCGTGGGCGATGTCGATACGGGCATCGGCATACTGCGGCCCGCGCACATAGACGCCATTCGAATCCGGCATGAACGACCCGAAGCCTTGATTCGTGGTCGCCAAGGTCTCGACTCTCGTCCAGGTGAGAGGATTGATGACCGTCCCCACCAACCCCCATAAGATTGGATTGGCGCCCGGAGGCACATCGGGGGCTTGTGTGTTATACGAAATGATCACGCCCGTGTCGCCGGGGCCTTCGGCGAATTTCAAATACGGATTATCGGCCAGATACTGGGTCGTAACGGGATAGCCGATCACATAGGCCGCAATCATTCTGGCTAATACCGTTGGATGGGCTTTCATGTATTCGGCCAACAGGTTGCTCAGGACATTGGCTCCTTGCGAATGCCCGGCTAAAATAAACGGACGGCCCTGATTGAAGTGCTGGATATAGTAGTCGAAGGCTGCGGTCGCATCCGTTGTGGGTATGCCGACGACATATGCCGGATCATTTGGCGTCAAGTTAGCTTGTCGATAGAATGGCGCGTAAAGGTTAGCCAGGGGTTCAAAGGCAGTGGCTTGGTGCGCAAAATTAATAGGCGCATTGCTCAGCATTTGAGGATTGTCAATAGCGCAAAACTCAGGAACGGGACCGCTGTTCGTCCAGGACGTCGGATAAAGATAGAAGACGTCCACGGCCTTGTTGGTCGCAGGCAAAGACATCCAGTGTGCGGTCACTGAATAATCGGTCGCGTTTGATGACTCGGCTGCCTTTCCTTTTTCACCGGAAAGTGACACTGCCAGAACAGCTAAACCCGCGCATATTCTCAAACTGATCAATATCTTATTTGTTTTCATGGTCTCCTTTCTTCAACCTCAAAGAGTTCTGCAAAATGACCCGAAATCGCGCCCACTCGGTGAGTGGGCCTACAAAAAACAAGGGGTTTGTAGACACTTTCCGGGCAAAATATCGCGCCTGATTGGCCGGCGCGATGGCGCATCCGCCCCGCCAACGGAACCCTGCCCAGCTATTACCAAAGATTTTGTCTTATATTTTTTTCCGGATCGACACGCGGAAAGCGCGGCCTTCGATCGTTTCACGGGCGGTGGCATCGGCTTGAGCTTCGCTGAGTTCGGCCGGCTCGGCCAAGGCCAGTTGCAAAAGGTGTCTGCGCCAGGCAGAATCCAGTTCGCCCTCGAGGGCCAGTTCAATCCGGTCGCTCACGGCATACCCGGCGGTCTTGCGCAGGTCCTGGATAATCCGGTTCAACTCGTTGGCGATGCCTTCCTCGCGCAGGGCGGGCGTCAGGGTCTTATCCAGGGCCAGCAAGACGCCCTGATCGCCGAGGACATCCATGCCGTCCTTGCCCTGGTAGCTGAGCTCAATATCCTGCCGGTCAATGGCCCATTCCTGCGGGCCTTCGAACACAATGATCTTGTCGCCCTGCTCGCGCAGTTGACCGGCCTTGGCGGCCTTGATGATGGCCTGCACCGCGCGCCCCCACTTGGGACCCAGCACGCGCGCGTTGGGCGTGGCCCGCAGGGTCGCCACCGCGCCGGGATCGTCAAGGATGGTTACGGTTTTCACGTTTAATTCGTTGCGGATAATATCCATCTGCCGCTCCACCACACCGGGATCCACGGAACTGGGCAGGGCCACCTGGATGCCGGGCAGAGGCTGGCGCACGCGCAGTCCGGCCTTCTGCCGCAGGGCCAATCCCAGCGTGACAATCGTCTGCGCCACGCCGGTTTCCTCGATCAACGCATCGTTCCGGTATTTCTCCGGAACGTCCGGCCAGGCCGCCAAGTGCACGGAGTCTTCGCCGGTCAGCTGGCGGTAGAGGTAATCGGATACGAACGGCGCCGAAGGCGCCAGCATTTTCAAGAGGGTCACCAGCGCATAATACAGCGTGTCATAGGCCTGCCGCTTGTCGGTCGAAAGCCCGCCGCCCCAGAAACGCGCGCGCGACTGGCGGATGTACCAGTTGGTCAGGTCCTCGATGAACGCCGTCACCGGCGTCAGGCTGCGGTTGAGATAAAAGGTCTGGAAGGCCTGGCCCACTTCGTGCTCAGCGCGGTAGAGCTTGGCCAGGATCCACTGGTCGAGCGCATGGGCGGATTCCGGTTGCCGCGCGGGATCGCCGGCAAAGGAGTCCACTTTGGCATAGGTGACAAAAAAAGAAAAAGCGTTCCAGAGCGGCAGGAGCACCTGCTTGATCTGGTCGTGAACGCCGGCATCCTTAAAATCCAAATCTTCCATCACAACCGCCGGCGAGCCCAGCAGGTAAAGACGCAGGGCATCCGCGCCGTAGCGGTCAATGAGTTCCATGGGGTCCGTAAAATTCTTTTTCGACTTGGAAATCTTGCCGCCATCAGCCGCCAAGAGCGTTCCATGCACCAGGCAGTTCTTGAACGCGGCGCGGTCCAGGAGCGCCACCGCCAGCACATGCAGGTAGTAGAACCAGCAGCGAATCTGGCCGGGATACTCCACGATGAAGTCCGCCGGGAAATGGCTCTCGAACCAGTCCTTGTTTTCAAAAGGATAATGGCATTGCCCGAACGGCATCGCCCCCGACTCGAACCAGCAGTCCAGCACCTCGGGAACGCGCCGCATCGACTTGCCGCACGCCGGGCATTTCAGGACGATTTCATCCAGGAATTCCTTGTGCAGGTCCGTGAGCTCGCGCCCGGCCGCATGGGCGGTACCGGCCTCCGCCTTGATTTCCGCCAGCGACCCCAGCACGCGGCGTTTGCCGCAGCCGGGGGCTTCGCATTCCCAGACCGGGATGGGCGTCCCCCAGAAGCGCGAGCGCGAGATGTTCCAGTCGCGGGCGCCTTCCAGCCACTTGCCGAACCGGCCGTGCTTGACGTGCTCGGGCACCCAGTTTATTTCTTCGTTGTGCTTGAGGAGCCGGTCCTTGATCTTGTCCACGGCGAAATACCAAGCATCCATCGCGCGGTAAATCAGCGGCGTGCGACAGCGCCAGCAATGCGGATAGTTATGCTCGATCGTGCTGTGATGCATCAGCGCGCCGTTGGCCTTGAGAGCACGGATCACGTCCTTGTTGGCCGCATGCACGTTTTGTCCGACGAATTCAGGGATATCCGCCGTAAAGCAACCCTTGGAATCCACAGGGTTACGCACGCCCAGGCCGTTGCGCTTGCAGAGCCAGTAGTCATCCTCGCCGAAAGCCGGAGCGCAGTGGACCACCCCCACCCCGTCATCGAGCGTGACAAAATCGGCCGCCAGGATGCGGAAATACCCGTCTTTAGCCAAGTCGCGGTAATGCGGGAAAACCGGTTCGTAGCGGCGCGCGACCAACTCGCTCCCGGCAAAAGTCTTGACGATGCGCGGCTTGCCGCCGAAGAGCTTGGCCCACTTCGAAACCAGCGCCTCGGCCATGATATATACGGCACCGCCGTACTCCACCGCGGCATAGGAAAAGTCCGCACCCACCGCCAGCACCAGGTTGGAAACCAGCGTCCAAGGCGTCGTGGTCCAAGCCAGGTACCAGGTGGGCTTGCCATCCACCTCGTCGTGCGCCTTAAGGCGCACAATGACTTCCGGGTCCTGGCGCGGCCGGGTGGAATCGGATTCGCGGATATCGGAAAAGGACAGCGAAGTTTCGCAGTGATAACAATAGGGTGTAACCCGGTAATCCTTGTAGATCAGGCCCTGGTCATAACACTGCTTGAAGACCCACATGACGGATTCCATGTAGGACAAGTCCAACGTCCGGTAGGGATGCGCATAATCCACCCAACGTCCGATTTTATTGATGTAGCTTTCCCAGGCAGCATTGCAGTCGGCCACGAGCTTGCGGCATTCGTTGTTGAAGGCCGCCACGCCCAACTGTTTCTCGATCTGCGTTTTATCGCTGATCCCCAATTTTTTCTCCACGGCATTCTCGATCGGTAGGCCGTGACAATCCCAGCCCCAGCGCCGCGGCACGGTAAAACCGGCCATGGTAAAATAACGCGCCAGGGCATCTTTCAGGATGGAAACGAAAATCGTGCCGAAATGCGGCGTCCCGGTGGGAAACGGCGGGCCATCGTAGAAAACCATTTCGCGCGTAGACCGCTGCAGGGATTGCTCAAAGATCCGGTTCTGTTTCCAGTGCGCCAGAATTTCCCGCTCGATCTCCGGAAATTTTCCGCCAGAGGCGGATCCGCCTTCGGCGGAAACTGATGATGATACGGGCGGATACATGTTTGGCCTCCGTTAACCCTGAGTAAGCTGCGGTTTCCCGTGGCGCGTCACAGACGGCGCAGCACCGTGACACAGTTGGTAACTCCCGCCCCGCCGATGTTGAGCGTGACGCCAATTTCCGGCTGACCCTTGCCATACGCCAACCCGATCGGGTCACCGGCCAACTGCTTATAGATCAACGCATGCATGGAAACCCCCGTTGCGCCAACCGGATGACCTTTGGCTTTAAGGCCACCGGAAAGATTGACGGCAACGCCATCCTCAGAAGTAAATCGACCGGCCAGATAATCGTATCCCGCCCGCCCATCCGGAGCCAATCCCAATGCTTCCACGCACAGCAATTGAGTAATCGTAAAGCAGTCGTGAACTTCGGCAACATGGACGTCGCGGGACGCAATACCGGCTTCCCGGAACGCCGTGTTGACGGCATATTTCGCCGCCGTCAGTTCATACATGTTGGCGTGCGCTCCGATCGGAAAGCGATCTTCCGCGTGACCGATCCCGGCAATTTCGACCGTCTTCCGCTTCTCCGCCCGCGCCAGCGCCGTCGGCGCCAGCACAACCGCCGCCGCCCCATCCGAAATCAGGGAACAATCGTGAAGATGCAACGGCGCGGAAATCACCGGGTTCTTTTCCGCCGGCAATTGCAAGATCGCGTCGGCGGTGAATAGTTTGTTTCTATCCGAAGGACCGCCGGCGCCAAAATGCGCCAGCGGATTCAGCACACCGTTTTTGTAGGCCAACGCCGCGACGGTCGCCAGCATCCTGAGCAACACGTCGTCTGCAATGCGATAATGCGCTTGATAGGCCTTGGCATAGGCGGCGAACAAATCCGGGAAAGACATCCCCTTGCCGCCCTCTTCCGGCCAATATGAACAGCAGGCCAGCGCGTGCGTTATGCCCGCAGTGTTCAACAACGACATTTTTTCCACACCGATCACCAATACCCGCTTGAACCTGCCCGACTCGATTCCATATACCGCATTATAGAGCGCGACGGAGGATGAAGCGCACGCCGCCTCGGTCCGGGTGACAGGTTTGAAACGTAAATTTACCGGATCAATCTCGACCGCCGCCGGCGCCAGATGCTCCTGGTTCACGAAGAGCGCCGGCGAACATGATCCGATCCATACGGCGTCAATATCCTTCGCCGACAAACCGGCGTCCTGAATGGCGCCGCGTCCCGCCTCAACGATCAGATCGTAAATGGAGGCCAAATCCGTCGTCTCGCCGGTTTCCTTGTTCTTCTTTACAAACGCGCCGAATTTTGTGTTATACGCTCCGATCAGGCTGACTTTGCTCATAAGATTATTCCATTAATTGGACGGTTGCGACCGTCAGTTGCGCTTCAAGGCCTGTTCCGCCTCGGTCAGGCTTTCGAAAATATGCGGGGCGACGGCGCGTTTCTTCAGCGCATCGCCCAGTTTCATGCGCAGAAATGCGCTCGTGGTATAACGGGTGACATCATGATAATATGTTGACACCAATTGCTGCACCATGCCGGCATACTCCTCGATCAACTCGGGGGCAATCGAGAAATTGTCGTAATTGGCGATTGTGGAAACTTTTTTCCCCAGCGGCGCGCAGATTTTTTCGACTATTTCCCTGATCCGCTGAATCTGGGCCATGTCGCGCACGGCCAGCCCTTCGAAATTGACGAAGAGAATGTTTTCTTTCGGCTGATACAGGAAACGTTTCTCCAGCGGCATGACGAGCAAATCGTTGCGGAGGTTCATCGGCGCTTCGGCGAAAATCCGGGCATCCATCAGTCGCGGCGGACATTTCAGCACCGGCTTGAATTCCATCTGGGCCAATATGTGCTTTTCCAAATCAATACCGGGGGCGATTTCGATCAACTCCATCCCAGCCCTGGTCAATTTAAAGACACAGCGTTCCGTTATATAATACACCAACTTATCGCCTTTCAGGGCAACTTGACCGCTGAAGGTCACATGTTCAACCTGCTTCACGAATTTCCTGGATTTGCCCTCCTGATCGATGGACAACCGGCCGTCATGAATTGACACTGCCAGCCCGCCGGCCGTGAAAGTCCCCACAAAAACAACGACCTTCGAATTCTGGCTGATATTGATGAACCCGCCGCAACCCGCAAGGCGCGGTCCGAACTTGCTCACGTTTAAATTGCCGTGCTGATCAGCCTGCGCCAGGCCCAACACGCATATATCCAGACCGCCCCCGTCATAAAAATCGAATTGATTGGGCTGATCGATGACGGCTTCCGTGTTGATGGCGGCCCCAAAGCTCAGGCCACCGGCGGGAATGCCGCCAAAAACGCCCGCCTCCGTAGTCATGGTCAGATAATCGAGAATTTGTTCTTCGGCCGCAACGTTGGCCACGCCTTCCGGCATACCGATGCCGAGATTGACAATCGCGTTCGGCGTTAATTCGAACAAAGCCCTGCGGGCTATGATTTTCCGTTCGTCCAGGGCCATTGGCAAGATGGTCGTCAACGGGGAGCGAATTTCGCCGCTGTACGCCGGGTTGTATTTTTCCGCAAAGGTTTGCCAGTGATTTTCCGTATCCTTGACCGGCACGACACAATCCACCATGACCCCCGGAATCCTGACGTGCCGTGGATGCAACGAGCCGCGCGCGGCAATGCGTTCAACCTGCACAATCACAAAACCGCCGGAATTTTTCACGGCCATGGCAATTGCCAGGACTTCAATGGTCAGCGCCTCTCTTTCCATTGTAATATTGCCGTCCACGTCGGCAGTTGTGCCCCGGATAATGGCGATGGTGATCGGGAAGGTTTTATAGGCCAGATATTCCCGGCCGTCAAAATTGACCAACTCAACCAGGTCTTGCGTGGCACGGGAGTTTATCTTGCCGCCGCCATGGCGCGGATCAATATAAGTGCCAAGCCCCACGTGCGTGATTGTCCGTGGTTTATGCGCGGCTATGTCCCGGTACATGTGGGTAATCACGCCTTGCGGAAAATTATAAGCTTCTATTTTATTTTCAAGGGCGAGCTTCTGCATTTTCGGCACAAGCCCCCAGTGGCCTCCGATAACCCGTTTGATCAACCCCTCATGCGCCAGATGATTCAACCCACGGTCTTTACCGTCGCCCTGGCCGGCCGCATAAATCAGCGTCAGATCCCTGGGCTGGCCGGTCTCCAAAAATGTTTTTTCCAGGGCTATCGCAATTTCCTCGGCAAACCCGATGCCGACAAAACCGCCGGTCGCCACCGTATCGCCGGTTTTAATCAAGCGCACGGCCTGCTCGACGGTCACGATCTTGCCGCGCTTCATATTCGCCGATCGATCTGAAAAAAAAGGATGAGTAATTTCCCGCTGCCCCATGTGCGCCTCCTGTCCTGGCGACCCGTCAACCAATCGGTTTATCCCTTGGATCCAAGCCGCAATCCGCCGTGAATAAAATAAACGTCGCCCGTTAGCGCCTCGTTGCGATATAATTCGCCGACCAGCGAAGCAACTTCATCCGCTCCGATCAACCGGCCGATCGGCACGTTTTCAAGGATCTTTTCCAGAGCTTTCGGGTTCATGCTTCGGGCCATGGGCGTCTCACAGTAGCCGGGCGCCACGGCCACGCAGCGAATCTGCCCGCCCAGGCCGCGCCGGAACAATTCCGCCGTGATAACCTTGGGGAAAACGGACATGGCGGCCTTGGTCGCAGAATAGTTGACCTGGCCGGCGGTTCCCAGCGAGCCGGTTGAAGAAGCCAGGCAAATCAAACCTTTGTTCTTGTTGTTGATCATGCGTTCCAAACATTCCCGCACGGTCAGAAACACCCCGGTTAAATTGATGTCGATTACTTTTTGAAAATCTTCCAGCGACATTTTGCGGGTAACCCTGCCGGTCTCCCTGTCCGGCGAAACCAGGAGGCAATCACGAAAGATTCCGGCAAAAGGCGCAACCAGATTGATCTGCCCGAATTTTCCGATCACAAAATCGGCCAGCCGTCCGTTGTCGCCTTCTTTGGTCACATCACACATAAACACGGCCGTCTCGCCACCCAGGATGGCTTGCGCCTTACGCAAGGCCTCTTCTGAAATATCCGCAAGCACGACCCGGCCGCCATGAGCAAGCCAGTACCCGGCAAGCGCCATGCCAATGCCGCCGCTCCCCCCGGTAATGACGGCCACGGCCCCCTTAATCTCCAGCATATTTTATCCTCCACTTCGATAGAACTTGTTATTTTACATTTGGCGATTAATGCAAACGAATCATATTCCACTGAATTTTGCAACACAAGTCTTATCGCGCAAAAAAGCAAAAAAGAGGTTTTGAATTGACACCGGGACTGATTTACCTTAGATATAGAATTGATTTATTAACCATTGCCACCATCGGCAACAAAGGAGGGCAACCATGAAACGGATGCGTCTGGGAATGGCAATCGTACTGGGTTTGGGCTTGAGCATTGCCGGGAGCGTAATGGCCGCCGACAGTGGTGGCAACCTGCGTTACAGCATTTCCGTATCCAAGTTTGAAAACAAAGCCGGCTGGTCGGGCCAGTGGGACATCGGCAACGCCTTCGGCGAAATCATGACGGCCGCCCTGCAGGAATCCGGCAAGTTCGTCGTGCTGGGCGAAAAGGATATGCGCGGCGAGGCCATGGCGGAGCAGGACCTGGCCAATAGCGGCCGTATGGCCGGTGGCAAAAAAGCGCCCAAGACCGGCCAGATGACCCCGGCCCAACTGCTGGTGAAAGGCGCCATCACTCATGTCCAGGACAGCACCACCGGCGGCGGCGCGGGCGTCAGCGTCATGGGCTTCCGGGTAGGCGGCAGCGGCGATAAAGCCGAAGTCAACGTCACAATTTATATCATTGACTCCACCACCGGCCAGGTCAAGGCCCAGACCAAGGTGGTCGGCAAGGCCGGTCGCAAAGGCCTGAACCTGGGCTACAGCGGCTCCAGCTTCGGCGGCGACGTGGCCGGATTCAAGAAGGATAACGTCGGCAAAGCCACGGAAGACGCCGTCGGCCAGGGCGTGCAGTTCCTGGAGAAACAACTCGAGAAAATCCCGTGGGAAGGCACGGTCATCAAGGCCGGCGACAAGGTCATGATCAACCGCGGCAGTCGCGAAGGCGTAAGCGTCGGCCAGGTCTTTGCGGTAGGCTCCGTAGAAACGATAAACGATAAGGACACCGGCGAAGTGCTGGATTCCGAAATGAAACAGGCCGGCAAAATCAAGGTCACTTCCGTCAAGGAAAAGATCAGCTACTGCGAAGTCCTCGATGGCAAGATCAAGCCGGACATGACCATTCAGCCGGCCGACTGAACGGCATTTCCGATTTTTGATTTCCGATTTATGATTGCGGATTTGCATCTACTGGGGAGGAGCCGGAATTAAGAATTCTGTTTTCTGACTACTGACTACTGTCTTCGGAGTATTTATTTTTGTAACCGAACGACACCGACCGGTTACTGTATACAAATACAGTCTTTGACCAGCATTGGCCGGTCAGAAGTTTTATGTTCGCATGTATCGGAGGGTCGTTCCGCCTTGCATCTTATTGCATCATGTCATTTTCCCTGTCGTTTTGGATGGTTGCTGGTTATCTGCCTGCTGAGTATCGCCGTCCGGGCGGCGGAGCCGCCGGTAACCTGGGACGATTGCGTCGGCGAATTGATCCGCAACAATCCCCAGTTGCAGGCCGCCGGCGCGGTAGTCGAAAAGGCCCGGGCCGACGTCATGGGCAATTACGGCCCCTTCCTGCCGCAGATTTCGGCCAATGGGTCCATCGGCAAGTCCAATACAGAATTGGATACGGGCTACCAGGATTCCACCTCCTACCAGGCGAGTTTATCCGCCTACCAGAGCCTGTTTGCCGGGTTCGGCGATGTGGCCACCTTGCGGCGCAGTCAGGCCCTGCTGACAATTGCCGAAATCAATTTCCAGACGACCAAGGCCGCGCTCAGCGCCACGTTAAGGCAGTCGTTCGCCCGGTTGCTGTATGCCCAGGATTTCGTGCGGCTCTCCGAGGTCATTGCCGCGCGCCGCAAGGAAAACGTCAATTTGGTGGAAATGCGGTTTGAAGCCGGCCGTGAAAACAAGGGCTCGGCCCTGCGCAGCAAGGCCTATTACCGGCAGGCCAAGTTCGAGGTCACGCAAGCGTTCCGGGGTCTTAAGACCGCCCAACAGCAAATGGCCGCGACGCTCGGCCGCCACGAAATCACGCTCATGACCGTTACCGGGAAATGGGATTTTGCCGACCTGCCGGAGACGCCCGACTTCAACGCGCTGGTCTTCCAGACACCCGACTATCGCAGCGCCGCAACCCAGGTACGCGCGGCCAAGGAAGGCATCCGCATCGCCAAGAGCACTTTTTACCCCACCTGGTCCGCCAACGCTTCCATCGGCCGTTCGGACGACGACAGCCTGATTCCCAAAAACGATCAATGGTCGGTGAGCACGGCCATTTCCTATCCGCTCTTTGTGGGCGGCCAGCATTGGTACGGCGTGCGCGGCGCCAAGGCCGATCAGCGCAAGGCTGAAGATACGCTGAATGATACCGAGAATCAGATGGTGGCCACGCTCGAAGACCGGTTTGTGGTCTGGCAGGATGCGGCCGAGCGGACCGACGTGCAGGATGAATTCCTGAAAGCCGCCGAAGTCCGCGCCGAGATTGCGCGGGCCCAGTACCAGAACGGTTTGCTCTCGTTCGAGGACTGGGACCTGATTGAAAACGATCTGATTGACAAGCAGAAGGCCATGTTGACCAGCCAGCGAGATGCGGTCGTGGCCCGGTCCGGCTGGGAAAAAGCGCTGGGAACAGGAGTTATTCCATGATGCGGGCTGTCGCCCGCAGCTCAATTGCTGATTTATGATTGCGGATTGAATCAGACCGCTTTGCGGCGGCAATAAATAAACTGGATTCCCGATCAAGTCGGGAATGACAAACAATGCCCGTCCTCGTTGTCATTCCCGCAAAAGCGGGAATCCATTCTGTGCCTTGAATTTACTTATCCCGAACACTGAACATAAAAACAGGTGAGATTATGAAGCACATGATATATTGGGCCATTGGCATCATCCTCGTCGCCGGCGTGGCAGGCACGGCTTGGTTCTGGCACGCACGCGCGGCGGAAACACCGCAATACCAGGAAGTGCGCGTGGAACGCGATAACCTGAAGACTTTTGTGCTGACCACCGGCATGGCCCAGCCGCAGAACCGTCTGGAAATCAAATCGCCTGTGGCCGGCCGGGTTGAAGAGGCTTTGGTGCGCGAAGGTGACAAAGTACGCAAAGGCCAAATCCTGGCGTGGATGAGTTCCACGGAGCGGGCCGCCCTGCTGGACGCGGCGCGCGCCAAGGGCGCCACCGAGCTGGCCTACTGGGAACAACTCTATAAACCCACCCCGTTGGTGGCGCCGCTGGATGGCGACATTATCGCCCGTAAAATCGAGCCGGGCCAGACGGTCACGGCTTCGGACATCCTGTATGTCATGTCCGACCGCCTGATCATCGAGGCCCAGGTGGATGAAACCGATATCGGCCGCATTGTCGTCGGCCAGAAGGCCGATATCACCCTCGATGCTTATCCCCTGGATGTCATCCCGGGCAAGGTGGACCAGATCGCCTACGAGGCCAAAACGGTCAACAACGTGACAACCTATATGGTGGATGTCCTGCCGGGCAAGGTGCCGGCATTCCTGCGGAGCGGCATGACCGCCAACATCAAGGTCCTGACCGCCGCCACCAACGGGGTCTTGGTCTTGCCCTCGGAAGCCGTGCACACTGAAAAAAACCAGACCGTTGTCTGGCGCACTAACCCCGCTGACCGGGACAAACCGCTGTCCGTGCCGATTGTTACGGGCCTCAGCGACGGCAAGAAATTGGAAATCTGTTCCGGCCTCCAGGAAAACGACGCCGTGCTGGTCAAAGGCGCGTTCAAAACAGCAACCAAAGATAATAACCAGAAGAACCCGTTCATGCCCAGCGGCCGGCGGCGATAATAGGACAGCAGGCGGCAAACGCTGGTATGGTTCAACGGTTCACGGTTGGGTTTTCGCCCAAAATCCGACTCGCCTGGGCGAAGCGCTTCGGCGGAGTCTGGCAACCTTGGAACTGTGAACCGTTGAACCGTGAACCATGCCGAGTTATTCATGATTCAATTAGCAAACATCACCAAGACCTATGCCATCGGCGAAGTGGCGGTGCATGCCCTGCGCGGCATATCGCTGACGATTGCGCCGGGCGAGTTTGTAGCCATCATGGGGCCTTCGGGCTCGGGTAAGTCCACTCTCCTGCATATCCTCGGCCTGCTGGATGTGCCAGACACGGGCTCGTACCGCCTGCTGGATCACGAAGTCGCGCGGCTTTCCGATAACGAGCTGGCGGCCCTGCGCAATTCAACCTTGGGTTTTGTGTTCCAGCATTTCAATTTACTCTCGCGCACCAGCGCCCTGGAAAACACCATTTTGCCCATGCTGTACACCGCCGGCCGTCGAGGAAGAAACACGGGCAAGGCTTGTCGCCTGCTGTCCGATGTGGGCCTGGGCGACCGCTTAGGCCATAAGCCGAATGAACTCTCCGGCGGCCAGCAACAGCGTGTGGCCATCGCCCGCGCCCTGATCCACGATCCCCGCATCATCATGGCGGACGAGCCCACCGGCAACCTGGATTCCGCCAGCGCGGATGAGATTATTGAGATTCTGAAGGCACTCAACCGGCAGGGCATCACGATCATCATGGTCACCCACGAGTCGGATATTGCCGCCCACGCCCAGCGGATCATCCGCATGCGGGATGGCATCATTCAATCGGATGAACGCCAGCCCGGCGATTCAATTAGTCCGCCTGTAACGGCGAATGTCTCATGTAGCTGCGGCGGTAACGCCGTGGCCGCCGGAGAAGTCCACGCCCTCACGGGCGCGGCTACAAAGATTGAACCCAAGCTTAAAAACACAATATCGAACATAGGACCCCTTAATGTATCCCGGGGCAATCCCTTCGCCATCCTGCGCGAACTGCCGCACGATTTCAGGCAGGCTTGGCGCGCGCTGATGGCCAACAAGATCCGATCATTTCTATCCATGCTCGGCATCTTGATCGGCGTGACATCCGTCATCGCCATGCTGGCCATCGGCACCGGCGCGCGTAAGTCTATCGAGGCGCAACTGTCTTCCATGGGCTCCAACCTGCTGGTCATGCGACCCGGCGCCCACAGGACGGGAGGCGTAGCTTACGAAGCCGGCGCCGTCACCCGGTTCACCCCGCAGGATGTCACCGATATCCGCGCGGCCATCCGGGCCGTCAAACATGTGGCGGGGGTAGTAAACGGCCGCGGTCAGGTTGTTTTCGGCAATAAAAACTGGAACACCCGTGTGCAGGGCGTGGAGCCGGAATATACCACCATGCACGCGGCCCAGCCGACGATCGGCCGGTTTTTTACCGTCGATGAAATGAACAAACGCGCCCGGGTCGTTGTGCTCGGCATGACACTTGTGCGCGAACTTTTTGGGGAGGCCAATCCGCTGGGCGAATATGTCAAGATCAACAAGGTCAATTTCCAGGTTGTCGGCATTTTGCCGGAAAAAGGCGCGACCGGCTGGTTCGATCAGGACGACATCGCGGTTATCCCGCTAAACACCGCCATGTTCCGCCTGCTCGGCAAGGAATATTTGGATAGCATTGATGTTGAGATTCGTTCGTCGGAGGAGATGGATACGGCGCAGGAGGCCATGCGCGAGTTGATTGTCCGCACGCATCGTTTGCCGCCCTCGCAAACCGAATCATTCGAAATTCGCAACATGGCCGAAATCCAGGCGGCCCTGACCGAGACCAGCCGCACAATGTCATGGCTGTTGGCATCCATTGCAGCGGTTTCGCTTTTGGTTGGCGGGATTGGCATCATGAACATCATGCTGGTGTCCGTGACCGAGCGCACCCGCGAAATCGGCATCCGCAAGGCCGTCGGCGCCCGCCAGCGTGATATTCTCGCCCAGTTTTTAACTGAGGCCCTTGTGGTTAGCATCCTCGGCGGCGGGATTGGGATATTCCTGGGCTGGGTCATCAGCAGCCTGGTCTCCAGCCTGGCCGGCTGGCCCGCCCTGGTTACGCCGTCTTCCATTTTACTGGCAGTGGGCTTCTCCTGTCTTGTCGGTATCGTCTTTGGCCTCTGGCCCGCGACCAAGGCCGCCAACCTCAATCCCATTGACGCCTTGCGGTACGAATGATCCGGACGGTTCAGACGCCACCGGCTTCAACTCGCGCGGCAAAAAATCGGCAAAAAATCGCTTGTCAAACACAGTGTCAAGGCATAGGCTATCCGCGGATGTCATGCTAAAGCGGGAGTAATTCAGTGGCAGAATGTCAGCTTCCCAAGCTGAACGTCGTGGGTTCGACTCCCATCTCCCGCTCCAATTTGAAACAAACAGAAACGCATTTGAGCCCTGCAAACAAAGGCTCGAATGCGCTTCTTGTTTTCCGGTGATATTTTTGCTCCGTTTTGGAACGGGCAGAAATCGGGGGATCAAAAGCACCCACAAACGCACCCACAAAATACCCGGAAATTACCCCGGAAATGCACTCCTACAACAAAATTAGCGGTTCAGCCTACGAGACTGAACGCCATGGTTCGGAAAAAAAATAAGCACCCGCAAACCACCAGCAGCGCACCCACAACGCACCCACAACGCACCCACAAAATGTTTGCGCCGGTTATTGGTGGGTGATAATAGGCAACGGACAAGTCAATCCTGACGGCGGAAATGGATGATTCTTGTCCCTGTGCATCTGCCACCCACGCCAGGCACCGATACGCAAACCGAACCACCAGATACGCGCGCGGATGGGATGGCCAAAATCTTTGAGTGCGTCGGAAAACCAGTTGTCACACCACAAGCGCGCCTGCCATTCTGTTTTTACCCAGCTCGGTAAAAACGGATTTGACAGCCCCATGTAATAAAGCCAATCGTGCCCTACCCCAGCCGGGTGCTTCATTTTCAGCGAGGCGAAGGCCAGCTGTGGCATGAGCGTGATGCCGTCGCTATGTTTCTCGTAGCCGACCGCATATGCCGCCGTGATGACCTTACGGACAATCTTGCGCGGCTTGACCTCATCAAGGAGCTCCCCTATCAAGTGGGCGTGATCGGGGTCGTAAATTTTGAG
>Ga0247841_10006548_pt1 | contig 17892 bp, 26 predicted proteins | sample LaCruzMarch2015__2_FD_192410 | JGI IMG/M metagenome (GOLD analysis project Ga0247841, IMG submission 192410) | Freshwater microbial communities from meromictic Lake La Cruz, Castile-La Mancha, Spain - LaCruzMarch2015_18m | ecosystem: Environmental > Aquatic > Freshwater > Lake | place: Spain... | reverse complement strand
CATAGACCTGAGCATTACCATAGACCCAAGCATTACCAGAGACTTGAGATAAGTTTTCCTCTTTTTCTATATATCCTCCTAATTCTCCCTTTACGATACAACCAAAACTCATTTCAGCTTTAATCTGAAATAAAGTTATTCCGCACCATACTTTTGTATTATTTGTTAAACTATATTTTTTATTCATTTTATTGTTTATTTAATCATTAATCTTCTTTTGTTTATTTATCTTTGTCATTGTTATTTATTACTATATTTACGTTTAAATTCATCTTCTAATTTGTTAAAATATTTCATCAATCTATATTTCTTAATAAATTGATACCATGGTATTTTCTTAATGTATAAATCAAAATCAATCAATTCTTGTAATTCAAAATCTCTGTTATTCATACAATAAATTTCTTAATACCTTGATAAATTTTCTGTGACCATTCCTTAAAATTATTTTCCTGAATATTTTTAACGTTATTTATTGTTGCTTCATTCATTCCTATACCTTTAAGAAATTCAGTTGTTGATGTCTCCTCTTTTAATATCTGAAATATAATGTTTAAAATTTCTTTTTCTTTTATTTCGTTCATATCAGTTCTTTTTCTGTTATCTCCTCTATCCTACCCCACGCTTTTTTCATTCTAACCATCATATTTAATATTTGGCTCATACTTCTTATTGTTTTATACCTTTTAATTTCCCCTGTGGCTCTCAATTTTGAGTCTAGTTGCTCTATATCCTCCTTTTCCGTTACTATATGCACTAACTCAATATCCTGCGGAATCTTGCCTGTTTTGAGATACATTCCAGTTGCATAAAAAGTAATCTGACCATTTTCATCTACTTTCTTTTGATTCCATGATCCTTTTGGTCCAGACTTGTCTTCCTTGAACTCGGACATATCTTCTTTCATTGTGTCTGGTTTACAATAAATCTGTATTGTTTTTTTACCTATTTTAAGTTCCGCTGTAAAAGGTTTGTCTCTTATTTCAAACTTAGGAACTCGCTCAAGAGCAAGGTCTAACATTACATCTCCGCTAGCCTCGTCTCTCTCAAGTGAGTCTGCAACTATCTTACCAAAAGCCATACCACGATTTATTCTGTTCTTCTGTCCATAAATATATTGCTCAATCCATTTTTTTTCATTACGTTCCAACAAATCCATAGATGACCAAGATAAATATTCTCGTGGCGTTATCATTATTTTGTGTTTTTAAGTTCTTCTATTTTCTTATCGACCTCTGTTGAAAACTGTTTCTTTTGTTCATCTGTATATTTATCAGACTTAAGCATTTTTTCTTTATAAGATTCTAGTTCTTCAATTTTCATTTTTCCAATTGATGCGACTATAAGTTTAAATGTTGAATCTGTTTTTTTAATTTTATCTGCTGTTGGAGATGTTATTGCCTGATCCATTTCTTCTTGAGAATATACACCAGATAATCTACTTGGAAATGCCTTTCGTAGTGCCAAAGCCTCTGCACATTTTCCTAGCATAAGATATGGCATTGTGTGCCATCTACCAACCTTTTTACTTCCAGGGTAATATTCTGACCATCTAGCTGTTGCTGTGAAAGGACATCTTATTCCACAAACTACTTTATAAACCGATACCGTTGCTTCGCTTGGAACTTTTAATTTTTCAGTTCTTACTACGTGTCTTGATTGTCCTTTACCCTCGTATACATCAATATCTATCTGTTGTTCTTCTGCTTTAAATATCGGATCATCGTTTCCTGCATAATTTCCGCTATCTTCCGCTATTGTTCTAAATCCGTCTATCCCAATTATCACCGCTCTCTTTGCTGTTCCAGTCTTTGAATCCCAGAAAGGAACGAAGTGTGCTTGCTTCATAAATGGATTTAATTTTGCACCTCTACATATCTGTATGAATAGTTTTAATTCGTCATCACTGGCATTGACAGCAATTGTTCTTTTTATAAGTTCAATTTCTGCTTTACTTACTTTTAATTCGTCCCTAACATCTTTAACATCTAATATTTTCTCAAATATCTTTTTTCCCTCCTCTTTGTCTTTTTCTGGTACCATAACTTTTTTTTCATCCATAATTTTATCTTGAAGATGGTCTATTCTCCTCTCGGATCACTACTCCGGGGATTTGTTCTTTACCCTCTTTATCTTTTAATAAAGCCTCTTTCCTTACTCTGACATCATCAATAATCCAGTACTCGTCTGGTATGAGTTCTGGTTTTTCTATAACAACAATCTTTCTCTTATTAAAACATAGTTTAGAACCATTGTCTGTACTGACTGTTTTCTTAACTTCTGATAGTGATTCGAGTTTGTTTATTGCTGTTTCTTGTTTTATATAACCAGTCTCTACTTTCTTCGCGATCTTCAATTCATCTGCCTTTCTTTTTTCTTCTTGCTCGTCGTGGTATTTTACCGCTCTCATCTTTAAAACAACTTCTGCGTTTTCACATTGTTTTATAAAAGGATCATAATCTAGTTTTGCTTGTTCTATTATCGCTTTTGCAGGACTTACATATTCGTCCTTTTTGTTTTTAATAAATTTACAAAACTTTTTTATATCCTTAATCTTATCTGAAACTTTTGCTAGATCTTCATTATTTGTTATCTGAAATCTTTCCAACATTGTTTCCATACCTAATGCCTTTTCCTTAATAACCTCAATAGAGGTTTCTTTTTTCTCCATAATTTTTTTCATGTTAATTTATAATAATCGACCTTTCTTCTATAATTTTACCGCAACGATTTAATAAGTCTACCGAGTTGTCCACAGTTTAATTTTAACCTGTTTGTCTAGAAATACCTTTACATCATCTATACCATTTGCTTTTGCTAGGTATTCAAATTCTTTTTTGTATTTAGAAAATAAATCTGATATTTTTTGTGGCATTAGTTTTACTTCTTCATCCGTAAATGGTCTTACAAAATTTTCTATCTTCCTCATTTTGTCGTAATTTATTTTTTGAACGTGTGTATCAATTTCGTCTTTACTGGCCAGATAGTAAACAATATCCATATCATGTTTCTGTTCTGGTCTGTCAATTCTATTCTCTGCCTGCAGGTTCATTGTCGGTACATAATCCATATCACAAAATAGACAAACATTAGCCTCTGATACGTTTCCTCCTTTAGCGTGAGATTTTATTCTTCCGATCAATACTTGTTTGTTTCCTTTTTTCCATTCTTTTAAATTATCAAAAGTATCAAATTCAATTCCGTTTTTTGTTAGTTCTTCTTGTATGATTCTATCAGTCTCAATAAATATGGACCAGATAATAATTCTTCTGTCTCCATATTTTTTACTAACTATGTCTTTGATTATTTCTTTAACTTTCCATTTTGAGTTGACTTGATATACCTGTCCATTTTCAATGATGTTCTGTAAGTCTTTTATATTTTTGATACTTTTTCTTTCTTCCATACTTGAACGTTTATTGTGATTTTCAACTTTTGACAAATATTCATCCCAGGCGTTATCTGACTCTTTTTTCCATTCATCACACATATAAATCTCGTTAACAATTCTATGCTTCTTTTTAAACACGTTCGTCTGATCTTTGCTCTTAAAAAAGAAATTCTTATCAATCAGCCACCTTAATTCTCTAACGTTGTTAGCTCCCTTTGCCCACCATTGCCAGTCTTGCCACCATATACCAGTATGTCTTATTTGTTTCAAAAATCCTCCTGCAAATATTTTTTCAAATGTTTGCCTAGATTTTTTAGAACCGTCTCCTGAAAGCCAGTGATTCATCAAATAAAGTGGTGCATAAATCTCACTTGCTCCGTTCATCATAGGCGTTCCTGATAGTAAGGTTAAATATTCTATTTCATCGCATACTTTTTTAATCTTCTTGAATCTTACCGTTCTAGTGGTCTTTGCCATTGTTGCCTCATCTATAATGATTGATCCGAAATGTTCCTTTATTTTTTCAATTGATATCTTTGTTAGTGCGTCTGGGTTTATTCCGCATATAAATCCATTTCTTGGTATATCCTCTATATCAATATCTCTCAATGAAACATACTTAAACTTACCGCTATAGTTATTGTCTATTTCTTTTTTAAAGTTCTGTGAGTTAACTATCTCGTTTTTTTCTGCAATTATAAGAATATTTTTTGAGTGTATGTCGCTGTGTCCTGCTATTGCGGTTATCGTCTTTCCCATACCCATATCAAAAGCAATATATACCTTTTTTTTATTTCTTATGAATTCAACTCCGTCTTTTTGATAATCAAATAGTTCAATCATTATGATTTATAGTGCAAAAATCATCTATATCACATTTTCCGTTTTCTCTTTGTTCCCTTAACCTATTTTTCCTTAATTCAGTCATTCAAAATTTAATCTTATTTCAGCCATTATAGACTTTTTTCCTATTAAATCTTCTCGACCGTATTCAACGAATAATTTATTCATTTCCTGTTCTATAAATTGTTTAGGTAAGTGTCTTTTGTAAACCATTTTTCCTGCCAAGGAACAACATCTTCTACAATAATTTCCGTTCTGTTCAAAATCCTCTTTGTCTATTTCCTCGTTGCAAGATACACATTTATCTTTTGCGAGTTTCAAATCCTCATCTGACATTTTAATCTTCATCATAATGTTTTATGTTACAACTTGGACACTTTTTTGAATCATCAACCCCAACGTCTATAAAACCTTTTCCAAAGCATTCACTACAAGTTTCATCAATAACCATATTAAAGTCTATTATGCCGTTTATATTTTTTGTCTTTGTCTCAATCTTTTTCCAATTAGCAAAATTTTCTTTATCTTCTTCTAATGTATCACGTAGCAATTCAAGTGTGTTAAATATATCTGATTTATTTTCTGCTTTAAATTCTAATTTAATTTTATAAGCCATACTAGAAAGGAATATCTTCCGGGTTAATTTCTTCTTCCTCGACTACTTCCTTTTCCTCTGTCTTATCTTCAGTTGTTCCTTTTGCCTTTGCTCCTAACTGAAAATTCTCTACAACAATTTCAGTCGCATATTTTTTAACTCCGTCTTTTTCCCATGACCTATATTCTATTCTTCCCTCCGCATAAAGTTCTGCTCCCTTTTTTGAATATTGAGATATTATTTCAGCACCCTTTCCAAACACTACACAATTATGAAACTGTACCTGTTCTACTTTTTCACCATTCTCTTTTTTATAAGTATGATTTGTTGCTAATCCGAATTTCGCAACCTTAACTCCAGTTGTCGTTGCCTTAAGTTCTGGATCTCTAGTAACTCTACCTATCAAATGTACTTTGTTTAAATTCATGTTTATTTTTTTATTGAACACTTTTCACATCTACTCGACCCATTTTGTCTTGGTCTCTTACACTTTTCATTTTTACATAGACCTGATTTTGTTTTTGATTTGTATTCTTCTTCTTTATTAACTCTCTTTTTTAAAAAATTTAAATTCATGTTTTTGGTGGCAACCCTAATTTTTTAACACAAGCAGGAAATTGTTGCCTAAAATTTACCGACTTGTCTAATAACATATTCTTAACTATCAATTCTTGAAGTTCTCTTTTTTTAAGCAATTCCTTTATACTTTCGTCATCAAGTTTTGAATTTATTACCGAATACTTCTCTCCATAATATTTAAAAGTACTTGGCTTAAATTGAAAACTGTAATAACTTGGAGTCCCGTCTTTATCGTTTGGATTTATTGCCGTAACCTTTCCCTGCGATTCGCACCACTCGAGCGCGCGTATCCATGTATCTTGTTCGTGACTTATTTTTAATTCTTCTTTCTCAATTACTTTTATATCCTCTTTTTCATTTACCTTGTAAGTAATTCCTGATATTCCACTGAACAAAATTGTTGCTGTAATAAATCCTCCTATCCACTTTTTTGTTTCTTTTTTCATTATTTTATAACACTGCGGCTTTTATATTTATTTCGTGAGACTTACACATCTCATCTTGCCACTTTGTTATATAAAAACCTACACCTGTTTTATAATTATAAATTGGAAACTCCTTACTATATTTTTCAAGCTTTCTGCACTCTATTTTTTCACTATCATTTACTCCACCTATTGTTAGCAATATTAGAATAATAATAATTGCTATTGTTGTCATTTTTAATAAAAAATTATTTTTCATGTTTTTTTATTGGTTAATAATTCGACCTACCATAATTATACCGCTTACTCTGTATTAGTCTACCGAGTTGTCCACAGGTGTTTTTAGTTAAAAATTTAAAAAACTCTCTATGTTGTAATCTATTGTTGTAATCTATGTATAGATAGTTTGTGGGAAACTAGCAAACTAGTTTGTGGGAAACTAGCAAACTAGTTTGTGGGAAACTAGCAAACTTGATTTTATTGGCTTAAATGCAAAAACCGCCTTATGGAGAAAGCGGTTTTGCCGTTATATACGAATATATAACCAATAGTGTACGTATCACTGGGGAACATGAATACCCCTCCTCGTACCATAATATTATAGCACTACTATTTTTGGTTAGTAATAGATATTCCCCCAACTGTTTCTTGTGTTGTTGGTTGACCAAAATAGAAACCTGCAATAAGCATAGTAAGTGCTGTAAATTCTTTCGGATCAACTATTCTCAAATATGTTAAACCTATCATGGCTAATACTACAAGAATTAAACATACTTTTGCCGGTGTTAAATTTTCAAAAAATCTCATATATTTTTTATTGGTTAATAATTCGACTTTGTTTAGTTTTATAAAGGGAGGAATTTCACCTCCCAATTTATTAACGAAGCACGACTTTGAATCTCGGATCGATCCAGAGATTATTTATTTCTCTGGCGATTTCTTCTCCAGTCATGTTTCCAAACATAACGTGCCAAGCGTAATGACGTTTTTCATTTACTCTGACACAATTAAATTTGTTGGTCTTTCCGCCACGAGACCTTGCTAGGCGGTGGTGGGTGTTATTCGCCATCTTCTACCTCCCTTTCAAACTCCTTGCGATGTTCTTCTGCGAACTTCACAGGAGCGTTTGTTGACATAAAGTGTTGAATCAACCACTGCGGATTATGGAACAAGTCCTCATCCGTGCAGTTGTGTTCACACCTTGTTGCGTGCCTATTAAGAGGACACAACATCGCCGTCATAATTTGAAGGGTCGTGTAACCCCTCAAGTCGAATATTTTGTGCATTGACAGTTACCTCCTTTATAGAAGCAATCCATTTTTCAGCACAAGGTTCACAATAGCTGTGTGAGACTACTGTATCATTCGGTTCACCCCTAAGATGAACTTTGCAATCACAACAAATAACTTTCACTAATACCCCCTTGTAAAGAACTACAGTTTTACACAGCTTGTTTAGGCTGTAGGATATAACTCGCTTAATTTTACTTTTGTCAATGGTCCAAAATTTCCTAAGTCTGGTGATATATTAAATCTTTTTTGAAATTTTATACAAGCACTTCTTGTTATGTTTCCCCAATTCTCAATTTCACTCACATTGTTAGGAAATAGACCCTCCCATTTGAAGCATCTCTGCGCTGATACGATACTTCCGTCAAAAGACGGCCTTTCTATCATCTTCTCTGGTGAGAAGTCAAAATTCATCAAATATGACGCGTGATAGCACCTAAAATTAAAGTATTCTCTGCTAATAAGTCTTTTTCCATTCATTGAATATCCTAATCCCCATGATTCATCACAAACAATGTATTCTATCCCGTTATAAGTTACTGGTTCTATTGCACATATTGAGTGTCTTGATGTAGTTGGTTGTTGACTAACTACTGGTATATCTTTCCATTCTAGTGAATTAAAATTAAACCAAAGCATTACACCTTTACTTGTCATTCTTAAAGTTGACGCAACTGTATCGAAATCAAGTGGTAAGTTTATTCTTTTAATACTAATATTTTTTGCCAAATCTTTTGCATATGGCGGCATTAAAACTTCCATTGATTCTTTTTCACCTAGTCCATCTCCTGGCATAAAAGATTCAAATATATTTCCTATTTTTGGAAATACTGTAAATATATCAATTGTGCTACATCCTGATATTTCAGTATTATTTCTTAATTGATAAGGAAAGCATGTTGAGAAATCTACCCACACTCCATATTTTTGTTGAAACCATATAGATAATTCTTTTGCGTATGTAAAAGCAACACATCTTCCCGATCCGTCCTGACTTCTTATTGGATATTTAATAAAATTCTCCGGTGTTTTTTCTGGAAATATTGCAGGTGCTATATTTGCTACAACTTCTCCCTGTGAGTAATTATTTTTTTTCTCCTCATCAGTTTGATTGTCATAACATCCCATGTATTCTTTTTTTTTCATTTTTCTAGTCTTTCTAAAAGCCTCTCTGTTATTTTGTTGTGATTTTCAATAGAGTTTCTAACTTCAACCATAATCTTTGTTGCCTCTGTTATCATTTCTGTTTTCTGATGATTATTCTCGTTTACAAAACTTGTAAACCATTCTTGATTTTTTGCATGTTCTTTTTGTTGAGCTAACAACATTTTATATAAAACAAAGAACGATCCCATAACTGCTATTATCGCTATACCCAATTCTTTAAGATTTGAAATTTCTTCTATCGTCATGTTTTTTTATATTATATCATTTCTGTTTAAACTGTATAGTCTGCCGGTGCTGAATCAGATGTTGCCTCGTGAATATTTTTTGCTGTTTGATTCTGCCAGTCAATCATTCCAATATTTCTAGGATCAATTGTCAATTGTACTTTATCAAGTGTGTATGTAACAGAGGTTATAAGCATATTTGCACTTAAATATCTACCTGCAAATTCTTCACTGAATCCAACAAAACTGCATGTGTCTCCTGGTTGAATACTCTCAATATCATAACCATATCCGTCTGGGTTTTCAGTGTTGTCCATAATCTCAACCGTCAATACTATTTCTGGTTCTTTGTTTTCGTCTAAGAAATTTTTAGCAAGCATGTCCGCAGTCGCCGCGTCTCCAACTCCGTAATCGTCAACTACTTCTGTTCTCCTGCCGTACAATGCTATTGAGTTTGAATCTTCGTATCTTTTATAAATTACTCCAACCGTCGGCTCACCATTCCAAAGTAATAAAGAATTTTTTATCTTCTCAACTCCTCTTTGTGCTTTAACAGCAGAGAAATGTCTACCTAATATAAATGTATGCGTCGGTGTTGTAGGTCTAGGTTTAAAATTTACTGTATTGTTTTCGTCTATGTAAAAGAAATAATTTGCCGGTGCGAGTGATCTAACTTTATCAAGTGCGTCTTTATAAAATGTTCTTTTAAAAGTATATGTAATATCACTACCAACATCTGGTATTGTTAATATTGTGTAGTTTAATTTTGAACCGTTAACTAAATTAAATTTCTCAACTAAATCCCTCATTACAAATCCTATGTCTTCTGATGTATATGTTATTGTTGTTGTAGTTGTTCCGCTTCTTAAAACATCATTCGCTAACATTGTGTTATACCCTAACAAATGAACCAAAACATTTTCTTTTCTATCAGAAATAGTTCCCTCTATCATTGAAATATAACCAGAATAAATTATTCTGGTCGTCCCCGGTGTTGTATCTTTGTCTGAAATTGATATTTGAACATCGTTACCCTCCGCAATATCACTTTCGGAATAATCAAATGTATATGGTAATTCAATTATACATTCAGACAATCCACTGTTTATATTTTTAACAAATTGGTTTAAATTAGCATTTACCCACGTTGCTATTTTTTCTCCAGTTAATGGATTAAATATATCTATAAATAATTGTTTTCTACTTACAGCCATAGTTGTGTATATTTTACTCTAAGTCTAACAGAGTGATTTGCTGCTCCACCACTTCCCATATAAGTTGTAAATGTATTCTCGTAGTCTCCATAAATACCTCTGTCTGGGTTGATTTGAGAGTTTGCTACACCGTTGTACCATGTGCCTGAACTTGAAGCTCTAAACATCGCTTTACCTGCTGGATAATCGCTTATGTAATCGCTAAAATACCAACCAAAATTATTACTTGTATCTGTTCCAGTTTCTTGGTTAGGATTTAATGCTATCCAGTATTTTTTACCCGCAATCAAAAATGGCTTTGTTCCTGAAACCCATATTGCGTCAACGCTTGCCTTTGCTCCAACATCAGCCGCCGCAATTTGATAACCATTTGCCGAAAGTGCTGTTCCAGGTTGACCGTTGTTGTCATCGTATATTAAAAAATTCATATATCCTCCTGGCGTTCCTGTCTTATCAACTACCATTGTTATTTTGTCTATGTAACCAGATTCAGTTGGAACAAAAGATTGAGCGGCCCAAGGTAACCCAGTACCATAATCATGGTTAACGTTTCTTGATCCATTTTCGTATGGTTGGTCTTGATCAACGTTTGAACCTGCACCAATTATATTAAAATAAAAGTCGTTTGCTCCTTTATAAAAATTAGGAAATACTCCTCTAAAAGGTATGCTTACTGTATTCTTTTTTACAGTTAAATTTAAACAGTCAACAATGACTTCGTCTCCATTAGTAAATGGACCGTCAATCTTCATATATTCTCCTGTATCGTTGTTCAATAATTGAATAACCTGTGCCGATCCTACAGTCGTCATGTTAATTGTAAATACTGGTTTAGGTTGTGATGATCCTAGAAAAGTTAAAGTTATTTGTGTACTTGAATCTGTAATTGCACTTACATCGTATAAAGATGTTTCAGAAGTGTTTTTACCTATTCCAGACGGCACTATAAATTCCGCTGTCCACGGTACGAATAGCATATGAAAGTGATCTCTATCAAATTCATGTTTCTGACAAGTAGCAACATATCTTCTTGTTGTTCCGTTCCAGTCAATATCTAAATTCTTGTCAATTCTGCTAAATAATTCTTTAAATGCGTCTATGTTTGCTTCTAAATTTGCTTGACTTGTTCCAGTTAAAATACCTTGTAGTTGTATGGTCTTAGTTGAATATCTACTTGATACTCTTACCGATCCGTTTTGTCTTGTTATAGGAAGTAAAACAGATTCTCTTTCTGGAGAACTTTCGTGTTTAACAAACCTTGGTACATAGGTTGTGTTAACTAATTCTGTGTTGTCAAATTTTATAGAAGCCATTTTATTTATTATAACATTTTAATTTTTAGCACCAATTTGTCTTAATTGAGCTGTTCTATTTAACGAATCTACAACCTGTTTTTTTAGAGTCTCTATATCGCTTACGTCTCCGTTAAATGTAAATTGTATAACTTGTTGTATTCCTCCACTTCCAATTGAACCAGCAAAAGTATTTCCCTCTTTGCTTGCTCTTGAATAGAAATCTTGTCCTCCTACCATGGTGCTTATCTCACCAATCTTTTCAGTCCTTGCTTTTATTTCTTCTTCATTAAGTTTCTTTTTCTTATCATTTGCAATAGCAATTTCTCCTAATTCTTTCTGATGTTTTTCTTGTAACAAATCAAAATCATCTTTGCTTATTTCCTTACTTATATCAGTTACAACTCCTCCTGCTTTGTCAAGTATTGCTTGCTCTTTTGCTTTTTGTGCTTCAAGTTCCGATATTCTTGTTCTAAAACCACTATTTTGTGATCTACCCTCTTCTAAAATTTGTTTATTTATCTCATCAATTTTTGTCTTTGCCGATCTAGCAATATTTGCCACGTCCTGTTTATACTTATCGTTTGCATTATTTATGTTTGATGAAAGTTGATCGTCTAGTTCTTTATTTGCTTTTCTTAAATTATCTATAGCTTTTTCTTGATCTGATACTGCTGATACTACTGCTTTTGATACATCTCTAAAAGACGCCTCAAGTGAATCTGATAATTTTTTTTGTTCAGCCGTCGCCTTGGCTGCGTCTTCTCTTGATTGTGCAATTTCCGCTGCACTCTTTAGACCTGTTTCTTTTAATTTTTCTACAGACTTTTTTGATTCTTCATCTACTTTTTTACCACTTAAACTTAAATCGTCTAGTGCATTTTCAAAGTCTCCTGTAAAAATATCTTTTAAGTATTTACCAGTATGAAGTAGTGACGATGCCACTGTGTTTAAAAAAAAGTTTGAGACGGTTCCTGCTTTACTTTTTAACTCATCCCAATCAGTTCTCATAGATTGAAGACTTCCGTGAGTTGACTCTGCCATTTCTTCAGATGATACAGATACCTTACCTTGAATTTCTGCAAGTATTTCTGCCGCAGTAGCGTTGTCTCTCATATCAATATTAAAAGCCATTGCAGCCTGCCTCATTTTACCCTGAAATATATTTGCTAAAGCCTCTGTATTGCTTTGTAAATCTCCATATCCAGAAGCAGCCAAATCAGTGGCTAATTTTGATAAGGCCATTGACGACTTTAAATCTCCAGTAACTTGAGTAAATTTAGTTAATGATTTATCAGTATCACTTACTGTCTGCCCAAGAATAACCATATAATCTTCAAACTCTTTAATCTCTTTGTTTCCTCCAACTGTCATTCCAAGAGATTTTAAAGCACCGTTAAGTCTTATTATAGCCATCTCGTCCTCCTCGGCTAATTTTCCTGCTTCAGCAAAAAAACTTAATAACTCGCTTGCAGCGAATAATCCTACAAATGATTTTGACAAATTTGCAAATTCATTATCTAAAGTAGACGTTTCTTTTCCCAAGTCTTTTACGTTTTTAGTAAGAGATGATACACCTGCTTTTGTATTATCTTCAAAGTCTGCCTTTACTTTTACATTTTTAGTTACGTCTGCCATATCTTTTTCTTTCAAACTTATTATTTATGATCATTACCTCAAGCATATCGTCTATAAATTCCCTCGGTTGAATTTCAATATCGTGATATGTCCATCCGAACTCTCTGCATAAAAGATACTCTAAATATCTTACTGGTGGTTTTGTTGTAACTCCCTCTAAATAGAATACTGTGTCTTTTGTGTTATCTTTTTTTTTTGATCTCCGAAATATTCTTTTATTGATTCAACAATAGGAAGCATTATATTTGCCGGTATTTTTGCAATATTTTCTTTTGTTATTTCTATCTTCTTATCACTGTCATCAACCAAATTCCAATCTGTAATAACCTTTCGTATTCTAAATATTCCTCTTTCCACTAAATCCTCAATTTCCAGACTCTCCATAAAGTCTGGCCATGAGAGATTTTGAACTGTTAACACTATCTCCATATCATCAATTTTTATATTGATTTCTTTTTTACTCAATATATCATTAAATTTTATATTGTTCATGTTTATTTATTTTAATAACTTGTTCCTGCTGTTCTGTTTATAAGTGATATTTCAAGTGCAAATCCGTCAACTGAATCATAAAGAGCCTCAAAATTATCTGTGTTGTAAATGTATTCTCCGACTGTTAATGGTTCATCGTTTGTAAGTGCTTTAACTTTGTGATACTTAACAGTCAATGATTCGCTAGTTGTAAGGTCTGTTTTTATGAATCTTCCTGTTGCAATAATTGTGATTGCTTGCTTTACAAATTCTATCCATTTCTGCGCTAGTGTTGGATTTGTGAATAATTGTTTAAGGCTTATTGTTGCTTCTCTGACTTGATTTGCTAATACGGCTGGACCAGTATAACCAGTTGCCGGTGCTGAAAGCATGTTGTTCTTAAAATCTGCTGTAAGTGTATATATAGGTGTTGCTGTTGTTCTTGAAGCGGCTGCTGTATCAGCAAGTGCTGATGTTGCTGCTACTCCAACAAGTGTGTTTCCAAAATAGAAAGGTTCTGGTATTGTTCCGTAACTTGGAGTTTGAGCTTTAAGATATATTGGCTGACCTATCGCTGCTGTTATTGCAGTTGACGCAAAGGTTACTGTTTTTCCGTCTGCATTTACAGTCAATAGTACAACATCAACTGTCGTACCTGCTGTTTCTACTATTGTTATGGTGTCTCCTACTACTAATCCGTCTGATGGTCTTAAATCGTAATCCGTTGACAATACCGCTGTTGTCATTCCCGCGCCTGTAAGTGCAATCGCTATAGATGCAGAATAAAATTGACCAAGAGCTTTAATTGACATCGCTGCTTGCATTTTATTATCTGCAAAATCTATTTTAAGATTTTCTCCTCTTACTCCCCAAAGTCTTTGAGCATAAATTCCTCTTGAAATTTCAATTGAATAACTCTTTCCCTCTCCAACTGTAAAAGGATGAGTGTAACCACTCGCTGCGTCTCCAGTAGTTGTTCCTTTTAAATAAGTCATATTAAGTAAATGACCGAGAACGTCTGGTGCTGCTAAAACAGTTATATCACCCTCAATTGTTCTTGATCCTTTAAGTATCTCATCACTTTTCCAAGTTAAACCTTTCATTCTTCTATCAGCCGTAAAGTTTGGATTTACTTTTATACTTTCAGAAACTAACGGATAGAAATTAGAAGGTATAATAGGAGTTGTCGCCGCTGCTTGCGGTTTAACTGCTATATAACTTCTGTCTGCTAAATAATTTGCCATTGTTTTTAATTTTTATTTTCTTCTAAATCGACTTTCTTTTCTTCTTTTGTTTCAACCTTTTTAAAATTTACATTGTTGAAACCCTCGGGCATTTCTCTTTCTTCTCCTGCCTTTACCACCCCGACGTTTGGTATTGACAAATCTATTCCTGATATATTTTTGTGTTTATATTTAGTAATCATAATATAAATATTATAGCACCTTAATAATGCTGAACAAGTACAACCGCATTTATTTTAAATGTTGCAAAATTCCACGTTCCAGTTTGTGGTTTAAAATCAAACGAGTAGTCGACCACCTCAACTTTCATAACTTCTCGTGCTAGATCTGGATCTATGTCAAATGCCTCAATAATTGCGTCGCAAATTATTGTCATCTTAGTTGCTGCGTCTGTTTTATTTGTTGCTTGTTGTGATTGTTCTTGATATAACATTACATCAAAAGTAAACGTTCTTTCATTGACTGCCGTATCTTCAATTTTTCCCTGACCCCCTGTTGGAATTATCACCGCAGCAGGATAACCGCTAAAGTCTCCGTTTCCATAATTCGTAACTACTTTTATAAGTGGTATTCCTCCACCGTCAATAAGTGAAGATATTTTATTGGATATAAGTGTTTGTATTGTTGAAATAGTTTTAGCCATGTATTTATTTTAGTGTATTTATTATATTTTGCAAAGCCGTTGATACGAATTTCTGTATATCATTCATACTTGCTTCTATTGCTCTATCAAAAAATGGATTTGGTCTTGTTCCGGGATGTCTAACTGTTTTACCGAAGATTTGTCCTGTTCTTTTATTAGCTAATACTTTTTTATTTACAACTGTTATTATGTGTGGTGATGTCCCCTCGTGTACAGCAGCGGAGTATTTTGCAAATGCAGTAATTTCTCCTTTAAATCTTGATATCATTCTCTTTCTTATACTTTGTTTTAATGTTCCTCCTCCTGTCTGCTTATTAACTGGTGCTTCTTTTAATGAATTACGCCATAATCTATCAACTGTTTTTTCTGTTGCAATTCCTAGTTCTCTAACTCCAACTGATGGAAGTTTTAAAACCGCTTCCTGTAATTCCTTTAATCCATCAATTGTTACTTTTATCATGGTAAAAATTTTCTTATAATCAATTCCATATGCTTGTCTTCGTCTCTAAAATTATAACTATCTACCCCAGTTACTCTATATGTGTCTGTTCCGTCTATAATTTTATCTCCCTCTAATATGTCGCATACTTGGCAAAACATTAAAAAATTCTTTCCAAAACTTCCTGCTAAGTCTTCCGAAAAATTGTCGTCTAATGGCTGAATATGACAATTAAGTGCAGGTATGTAATCTTGATATGCTTCTGTATCCCCACTTTCATCTTCAAGTCTTTGTGTTTTAATTATTCTGTTGTAGTGGGTATCTATAGCCATTTTAGAAATTATATTTTTTATAGTAATCCAATATAGTATTTACTCTTTCAAAATCTTGCCATTGTTTTTCTGTTTTATAAGTTACCGAATATCTTCCTATTGTTTCACTTTGAACTTCTCCATCTGCGTTTAGCGAATAATTTATAATACCTGCAACAAGAACTGTCGCCGATGTCATTACATCTTTTGGAGGTGTTATACTGTATCCAAATTTACCAGTTACTTTTATACATCTCTGTGGATATGCAGGAAAGTATGATCCTCTCATTTGTATTTTTGTAACTGGAAGTTTATTTGCAGGATATAGAATAAAATCTCCGTCTGCTAAAATCGGATCAGTATCAGGTGACATAATATTTCCTCCGATATTGAGTTCTGTTAAAGATATCAAATCATCAATAATTAAGTTTGGTGTATCATCTCCGTCATAGTATTTAATAGAATCAACTGTATCAGCCTTAAAATTTCTTCCAGTAATACTATCGATGTATGCTTCTATTTGCTCAATCCAATCATCGACTTGATTATAAAAAGTCGGATCAATTGTTATTAGCAAATAATTTTCAATTTCTTGTCTTGTTGTATATCCTTTAATAGCCATATGTTTATATTATTGTATCACTTAAATTAGTAAACGTTAACAAGTCTCTTATACGGCGTGACTTTCGCCGTGTATGGACTTATTTTCTTTTTATAAGGATAAATTCTTATAACATACTGTAATGATTTGGTTTTAGATACCTGATATTTTATTACGTATTCAATACTTTTAGTTATGTCTTTACTAGCATGAACCCTGTATTGAAGTGATTTTGTTTTTGAATATGTTTTTATTATTCTGTATGAAAGTGATTTTGTTTTAGATGTACTTCCTATCAATACATATTTGAGTGATTTAGTAATACTTTGTCCTGAAATAACTATGTAATTTAATGTTTTAGTTATTTTTTTATCTATTTTTACAGAATATTTTATCTGTTTTGTCTTTGAATTACTTAATACAACATTGTATTTTAATGTTTTGTTTATTGCAGACGGTTGTATCTTAATCTCGTATCTTAATTGTTTATTTATAGATGTTCCTATACTAATCACGTATGCTAGTGATTTTGTAATTGATATAACTACACCAAGTACATACTTCAAACTTTTTGTTATCTCACTACTATTGACAATTGAATATTTATTAGTCTTTGTGTTATACCCCTCTATTTTGACCGTGTAGGTTAAATCCTTTGTATTTGATACATTAGCCATTATCTCGTAAACAAGCCCTTTGGTGTTCTGAATTTCTTGTCTAACGTAGTATTCTAGTCCTTTTGTTATTGATGATTCACCCAAAAAGACAGAATATCCTAAACTCTTTGTCTTTGACTGTTGTGTCGTTATAGTGTATTTATCTGCCTTTTGTATCAATGCAAAATTCTCAACTATGTATTCTAGTCCTTTTGTAAGTGCTGACGGAGTGGTTATCAACGTATATTTTAATGACTTCGTTACAGAATATGTCGCATTGATTACGTATTCAATTGTCTTTTGTAATGTCGTTGATGTCTTTAACCCGTATATAAGTCCTTTATTTAATCCTGTAGTAGTTACTATATTGTAAGAAATATTTTTAGTTATAGGAGTAGTTACGTCTACAAAATAATTTAACCCTTTAGTAATACTGTTCGATTTTAAAACATCGTAAGTTAAAGATTTTTGTATATCAACCTGTGTTGATGCCTGAATATAATATTCAAGACTTTTTGTTTTATTTACTTCTGATTTTACGAAATATTGAAGTCCTTTTTGTATATTCGTAGTTGCAAATTTTATCGAGTATTTTAATGATTTCGTTTTTGCTGTTTGTACTACCTTTACGTCATAAATCAATCCCTTAGTTATTGCACTGTGAGGAATACTAATAACATAAGCGAGTGATTTAGTAATCGCTGTTTTTGTTTCCGATACTTTATAAATCAATCCTTTTTGTATTGCAGATTGAGGAATAGTTACAACGTATGAAAGTGATTTTTCTATTGCTGATGTAACAGATGTTACACAATAAATTAAACCTTTTGTAACAGTTGAAATAGATTTTGAAACTTTATATACCAATCC
>Ga0247841_10006546_pt1 | contig 17893 bp, 11 predicted proteins | sample LaCruzMarch2015__2_FD_192410 | JGI IMG/M metagenome (GOLD analysis project Ga0247841, IMG submission 192410) | Freshwater microbial communities from meromictic Lake La Cruz, Castile-La Mancha, Spain - LaCruzMarch2015_18m | ecosystem: Environmental > Aquatic > Freshwater > Lake | place: Spain... | reverse complement strand
CGCGCCGGGGTCGCGCCGGGGTCGCGCCGGGGTCGCGCCGGGGTCGCGCCGGGGTCGCGCCGGGGTCGCGCCAGGATCGTGCCGGAGTCGCGCCTCCGTCGTGCCGGGGTCGTGCAGAAATCGAGTCAACGTTTTGTTGGTTGCCGCGCTCATGGTCGCGCCGGTACTCGTGATCGTCTTCGTGAATGCATTGCGCCGGGATCGTGCCGGGGTCGCGCCGGGATTACGCCGGAGTTGCCCAGGAAACATGTCAATGATAGTCTCTCTCGCCACGTCCATGAAATTGACAATGAATTGCCTTGTCATGATTTTCCGGACAGAACATAGTGCGTCTGTGATCCCGCTCCCTTTGACTCAGCGATACCTAAGTCAACCAGTTTCTTCAGATGACGCCGAGATGTAGTTTCTTCGACACCCAATTTATCCGCACAAACCTTGGTGCTGACGCGCTTCTCGCTTAGGAGAAGTTCCACGATCTTCTGTTGCAGAGGCTCAAGCTCTTCGAAAAACGACGACTGCACGCGGACATTCTGCCATGCGCCTTCCTGACCAAGGAATGTCACCAGGAGATATGGGCCATCCGTACGAAACACCGGAGGTCTGAGGCCTTGGGCGATCATCAGATCTCTGATCTTGCGAAGCCCACGTGCTCGCTCCTCAACCCATTTCATGTGATGGAAGGTCACGGCAATACGAGGATTCCTACTGAAGGCCGGAGCGTCGAAACTACTCATCCGGCTCAGAGTGATTGGTTTCAGTGGAAGGCCGGGACTCCGAATTACAATACGGTCCCGATGCTTGCTGACCAGAATGCGCCATCCTTCCCGGTAGTCCCGGTGCACGACAGCGTTGAAAAACGCTTCGCGCAACGCCTCGACTGGATACTCTTCAACGGCGACGCGCTCGTAGCGTCGTATCTCGGTGAACGTCCGCATCCCTTTGCGAAAGAAGAGATCAATTTTGTCACGGAAACCCAGCAGAGGGCCAGTGATCTCGTCGGTAGTCACCACGGAACCGACATGCTCTTCAGTCGAGACCTTGCTCTGGGGAAGCATATCTTCTGGACGTTTGGCGAAAAGGAGAACAGCGGCTACTGTAGGCGAGAAAGTGCTCTCATCGCGCTTGTCCAGAAAACCGTTCTTCCACATGAACTCCCACAACTCAGTGGACGGCACTGTAAAGGCCGCCCCTCTGCGCTCGAGATAAATCTTGATTGTATCCATGCATAAATCGTCGAGTGTCGCTGCAGGAACGACTTCACGCTCCTTCTCCGACGGCCCCTCGAACTCGGCCGATAGGTCCGCCGCCCGACCTGCCGACTCGCAGTAGTCGCTGAACTCCTGGTTGGCTGACGTAATGCGCTCGATGAGATCCACCTCGAAGAAGTGCACTTGTATGCGGTGGTCAAGCAGGTACTGAATGCCTCGCCCCGATATGTCGGGATTCGGGTCGGTCATTCCCACGAAAACATGACCGATTCGTGCATCGGCTATCCACTTCGCGCATGGCTGCTTTGGAGGATTGCGTTTGATGCAAGGCTCAAGAGTCACGTAGAGCGAAGCCCCCTCCAAGGCTTTGCCTGCATGCATCCTCTCGATGAGTTGATACTCAGCGTGATTGCCGTCGCGTATTGCACCCCGATGAGTCCGCCCCAACTCATTGCCTTCTTTGTCCACTAAAACTGCGCCAACCTTGGGGTCCGGCTTGTCTGTGTGCTCGGAACGAGACTTGAGCATCTCCTCGACCGCAGCTTCCATGAACTCCCGGTTCTTCGTAGGTGTCAACATGTCTATAGCTCCAGTTGCTGTTGTCCAGTTCTCTTGTCTTGAACCGCTGCCTTCCCGATCATGACGGCATTCCAGTTGGCCAGCAGTTTGCCTAAGGCCGATTGCTCGGCGCTGGGCGATACGTCCGCCAGTTCCCCGCCTTTCAACGCCGGTCCGGCCAGCGCCTGCGCAACTAACCGCAGTTGCTCGACGTTCGGCTTGGCCTCGTTCAGAAAATCGGGAATCTTCGGCGGCTTGTGCTCCACCAGCCACATGAGCCGGTGCAAGGCGTCCACGGCTGGGGCGAGAGTGCCGTCTTCAGCGGGCAAACCCAAATGATGATCATCACCGCGTTCTGTGAAGTCCAGCAAACGGTACTTGGCTTTCTTCTTCTCCAACAGGGCGCGCGTGCCGGTTGTCAACCCGTGCGGCCCGTCCAATTCGACATGCGTGCCGTTGGCAAAGATGATCGCCTCGCCGGCGTCCAGTTCCCCTCCGCCATAGGTGTAACGCCAGAGGACATAGAAGCGCGTGGCGGGGTCGAGGCCGGACAGCGTCTCGCCTGCTTTCGCGCCGACCGTCTTGGAGAGTTTGCCGAGAATCGCTTCGAGCACAACCGTCTCGACTTCCATCAGAAACCGTTCAGCCGGCACTTCCTCGCCGTTGGCGAACTCAACGCGGGCGTACTTCGTGAACGCCCGCAATCCCGCACCAACACAGGCGATCACTAAGTCCGCGCCGGAAATTCCCATCTCCCAAAGTGTCTCCACCCGCTCGCGGACGATGTTTCCAAGTTCTGGAACGACATCTGCCTCGTAATTCCCAACCTTGGACGCCGAGTCTCGCTTGCGGGCGACGAGAAAAATGCTGGAGGCGAGTGCGGCAGTTTGTTGTGCCATCAGCCGCCCGGTTTTCTCGGTGTCAAGCGGCCATGCCTCAACGACACACATGTTTGCCTTTCGTAGGGAATCGACCAGCGTGGACCATCCGAGGGTTGTCTTGTGCGCATAGACAATAACCATTTGACCGTCGGGTTTCAAGGCGCGACTGGCTTGTTGAAACGCAGCCAACATCATCCGCTCATATGCGCGACAAGCTTCTTGTTTGCCACCTTTGTGCATCGTTGTGTCAGCGATCGCCTCTGCCTTCTTTGGGGTTAGTGCCCCGGAGAAGTGCTCAGGGAAATGAGTCCCGATTGTCCTCTTCATCCAAACATAGAAGAAATCGGCAAGAATGGCGTAACCGATGTTGTCATAATAGGGGGGATCACTGACAACCGCATCCAGTAGTCCCTCTTTGAGTTCGAGTGTGGTTGCTGAACCGCGCATCACATGGGCGGGGGGTGAATCTGTTGCGTCACTCAAACCGCACGGAAGATCTTCAATGCCGGAAATCCAACTCGCCCCGTCTGGGTTGAAAACGTTAGTTTCGGCAGAATCCCACACCATAGGAAGAGCTTGCCTTCCAAATGTGTGAACAACCCCTCTACCCCCTGTGTAGTTAAAGCCACATAAACTCGAGTTGAAATCTGCAAGTCGATCCAGGAGTGCTGACATAAAAACACTCACGGCTATGCTTCGTTCGGTGTCTAGGCGTTCAGAAAGAGCCTGCGAATAGGCAGATCGAGAAGCAGCGCAAAAACTGAGTAACGAAAATAGTTGGCGTGCATTGAAAATACTACTCCATGTCGTAAATCCGTAGGGTTGACAGTTGCCCCCGCCACCAATGATGTGATTGGGTGTTGGTTCATCAGGAATGGTCAGTCCGGTCGATCTGCACAAATCTGTGATGCGCGTCTTGATACTGCATTCATCTGGCACTGCGTTCAGGACATCCTCTGCGGCAAGATAGACTTTGCCCTTGGTGCTAACTCGGGTGTTAGCTATGGCCATGAGTTGTTGCCCCATGCGCCCAGCACAACCTTGCTTCTTCACATAATCATTATCGGCGACTGTTCCGCAGAATGGGCATGCCGCATTGCCCGCAGTTGAGAAAGCGGTGGGATCGAAACCAATTCCTTTCTCGGTTAGCGCCTCGACCACCTCGAAGTGGACTTCTTTCTTCCCCTGTGGTGCGACCATCTTCATGGCTACGTAGCGACCATGTTTTTTGCAGAGCCAGGTTTGCTTCACAAGTGGTACGGTCGCCCCGCAGGCCGGATTCTTGCACTTGACCGTGCGGGTCCAGAGATAGGCCACAGGCATCAGGTAGCCGGGCGGGACTTCGTCGGAGTCATGTTCTTTGAACCAGTCAGGTTGCAGCTCCGCCTTCTTGCCTTTGTAGGCGGGGTCGGGAATCAGTGGGTAGAGATCGCCGATCTCGGCCTTAACTTTCTTGAGCACCCAGTTGCCCCAGTAGCGCACTTCATCGGCTAGGCCGCCCCAAGTGGGGTTTCCATCCGTGTCCTTGGGACCGGTCATGCCCCGCGCCGTCGGGTCGGGCTTGCCGTACTTCTGCGGATAGACCAGTGTGCAGAGTTCGATAATATGAGCGACGGGATTCAGGTCGTTGGCATAGGCCTCGCAGCCTAAGCGCAGGGCTTCGAGCGGAATCGCCCCACCGCCGGCAAACATGTCCAGCACACGCGGACGCGGCGCGCGCCCGGCGACGATGTCATCCACCGTGACCCTATCACCAGAAAACATGAACTCGTCCACCCAAGCCGGCTTCCCACTCCTTCCAGCCTTCCATTCTTCCAGTTCCAACGTCAGCCGCTCGGCATGTGCTTCGAGGATGTGGGACTGGGCATCGGCAATCACATTGGGATCGCCGGGATATTTGCACAGGGCGGCGACGAACTTGGCGGCATTGGCGCGGCCGAGTGATTTCTTCTTATCATCGGTTGCGTTCGCTGGCACAAACCGCGCCGCCGGCACGAGCGCGCCATAGACAGCCGCCCGGCAAGCGACGAGTGGCCGCCGCGCCCACCAGAGGTGCAGCGTCGAGATATGCCCCTTGCGCACCGACTTCTCCCGTGATGCCTCTGCCGAGATCGCCTCGATGGGCAGGTAGTCTTCGATCAGGCGTTTGTCGTCGTTGTTCATCCTGATATCTTTTTGATAGCCCACTTCAGCTGGTCTTTTGTCCTGTCCAATTTCACTTCCATTTGTTTGAGATACGCGCAGATTCTTTTTTCGGATTCATCACTTGGATTCATGCTGTCGTCGATTTGAATGTATCGCTCGACTCTTTTGCCGAAGCGTGCTCCCTGACTATTCATAGGAGGTTCTGCGACTTCAATAATGATGCCCTCCAGCACATTTGCGAGATGCGCTCGCGAACTCACGCTCAGTTTGGTGCGTTTGCCCACCTTGTTATCGCCCTCTCTGACGACTTGGAGGCCAAACCAAGAGAACATATCCCAACGTCCAGCCAGATCATCTGTGAGGTGTTGTTTGAGGCGTGTGCCTATAAAACTTTTGTCTGAAAGACCAGCTTGTCCTACGTAGACCAAGTGATAGTCAGCGTAGAGCGCGTAGATGCCGGTCTGCTTCCAAAAGTCCACTTCTCCTTTCGCCTTTGCTGCGCGCCGCTTGCCAGCCAATCGTGCTTTTCCAATTCCGCGGTTGCCTTTCCATCGGACTTGATCCCTCTTCCAGAAGAGTCCCATATTCCTGATGATATTCTGTCCACTATAATTTTTCTTTCTCGCCATAATTCTTACCTCTTGGATGCAATCGCAATTGCTTCGGCAGGTATGTCCCAGAACCGTGCCGACACAACCGGCTTTGCCGCGTGTTCAAGCACTTTCGCCGGGTTCTGAATAGGGTTCCAGACGACGTAGAGCCAGAAGGAATCGCCGAGTTGCTGGGCCTTGTACCATTCATTGGTGGTCAAGCGGATCGGTTGCGGACAGTGGCGGATTTCCACGACGGCGGAGCGGCGACGCGGAGCCAGGTAGCAGATTCTCGTGCGGAGGTAGTAGATTGGTAGCAGATTGTTCATGGAGTAAACCCACTGACGAATATGCGCAGCTTGATCATGCTGTCCTCGCGCTCTTGTCAATGGCGTCCGCTGGTATGTCCCAGAACCGCGCCGACACAACGGGTTTGGCGGCGTGCTCCAGGACTTTGGCCGGGTTCTGGATCATGACGGGGACTGGGTCTGGTTTGTCCAATGGGCTCCAGACAACATAGAGCCAGAAGGAATCACCGCGTTGCTGGGCCTTGTACCACTCGTTGGTGGTGAGGCGGATGGGCTGGCCCTTCTTTCGGCCTTTGACTTCTATGCGGCGCACGCCGTGGACCGGATCGCGGTAGCCGGTTACGGATACCGGCCGCCCCGGTTGCGGATTGGTTGCGGATACGCGGGGGCGCCGCCGGCCGCCCAGTTGCGGATACTCCCCGCCCCGGTTGCGGATAGTTGCGGATACACCGACACCAGCACGGTGGGCCGCGTTGCGGATACGGTCTGCGCCGGTTGCGGATAGTTGCGTATTCATGGCGGCGTCCCCCGTTCGCGGATGACGTAGTAGGTGGCACGGGCCGCGCCACGCTTCTCGATCAGGCTGAGGTCCTGGAGCTTCGACAAGTCCTTGCGGACGGCCTGCTCCGAGACCTTCAGTGTGGCCGCCAGATCGGGAACGCGCACCTCGTTCTTCGCGAGCAACTCGCTCAGGATCATATTCTGGTTCTGGGTCAACGAGTCGGCGACCGATGGTTGAACGTCGAAGACGGGAATGGCGTGCTCGGTCTTCAGCTTGTCCAGATCATCGCCCGGTCCACGAAGGGTGACCACAAGATGACCATCGCGAAAGTCGTATTCCGGCGCGGCGAGCCCATGATCGCGCATGGCGTGTTTCATACGGACCACGCCAGTGCCCAGTTCCTCCATCAACCCGAGCAGTCGGAGCCCTTGAGCCAGAACAGGGTTGCGCGAGCACGGCTGAAACTTCCCGGATCGGAACTGCTCCAAGGTAATCCCGCCGGGGAGCAGGCCGGGACTGATGACTTCAATGCGATCACTGAACAACTCGACGTGGATTCTATGTGAAGCGTCCTCGTAATCCCTATGGGCCAGCGCGTTGATGATCGCTTCGCGAACCGCCTCGCGCGGATACTCATCGAGCCTGTATCTACGCAAACCTGCAATACGAAGCGGGTGTCGCGTATTCTTGTCGACGAAGTGCAAGGCATCTTCGAGCGCCTTGGGAATCGGGGCTGCCACATCCTGGGAATCCCTGGGCTTTGGATCGCGGACCGTCCCCGAAAAAGCCAGGAGACGAAGGCAACTCTGGGGATACACCTTGGTCGGGTCCTTGGCGAAGAGCAGAACCCCCGCAGGCGAGCAGTAGGCTTGCTTGTCCTCGGGAGAAAGCCACAGCAATCCCCGTCGTAACAGCAGTTCTTTGGCGTCCTCTTCACCGGGCGGCACTGAGAGATCATCGGCAGTCTTCGTCGCCAGTTTTCGGGCGATGTTTGTGTCCATATCGGCCCATCCAACGCGTGCCGGCATGTTCACATCGGGCAACAAGGCCACTCGCTCGCGATCGAAAGGCGCGGCATTGTCCACGGTGCGCTGCGATGACTTGGCCTCTTGCGGCGATGGAGCAAGGTGGTAGTTCTTCTTGATGTAGAGGCTCACACATTCCAGCACGATGCTCTGGAGATTCCGAATGTCGTCGAAGCGTTGGTATTTGTGACCATCATCGGCTACTTCGTTGATGAAATCCTGTGTCGCCGGATCGCGCTCAACCTTGTTGTTGCCGCGCACGCAAGCCAGAACGGGCATCTCCTTCATCTGCGCGAAGTGGTACTCGTGGTGCGTGGCCGAAAGCCCTTTGTAGCGCTTGCCGTATTCTGAACCGATGATTGCCAAGTAGAACTGGCACTTCGCGAGGTCGTTGAGGTAGCCCTGAGGTGCGGGTTTGAGCATGCTGGGCTCGTCCTCATAAAGGATCGCGACACAGTGCTCGTCGAGGAATGGATCTGACGAGACCAGAGTCTTAATCGCCCGACGTTCGTCGCCCAACTCCTTCTGCACAGAACTGACGAATATGCGCAGCTTGATCATGCTGTCCTCGCACTCTTGTCGATGGCGTCCGCTGGTATGTCCCAGAACCGTGCCGACACAACCGGCTTGGCGGCGTGTTCAAGAACTTTCGCCGGATTCTGGATCATGACGGGAACTGGGTTAGGTTTGTCCAATGGGCTCCAGACAACATAGAGCCAGAAGGAATCGCCGAGTTGCTGGGCCTTGTACCACTCGTTGGTGGTGAGTCGAATCGGCTGGCCCTTCTTGCGGCCCTTGACCTCGATGCGACGGACTCCGTGCACTGGGTCGCGATAGCCCGTCTGCGGGTCGGCGGCGCCCAGACTGCGGATGTCGAAGCCGATTTTCAGATGACCGACGCGTTCGGTTTCCCAGCCGCGGCCGGTTTCGTAGGCGATGACCACGTCCTCGGCGGCGAGTTCGATCTTGCGCTTCGTCTCAGGGTCGAGGTCGTCAAAGAGGTCCTGAGAAACGGTCGCGACGGAGCGCGCCCCTCCATCGGATGGATCAACCGCAGGTAGCACAACGGCAGTTGCCAGATGGCGCAGGGGACCGTGCCGTGCCACTTCCAGACGTTTGAGGCCGTCGAGGCGTTCCTGTCTCGTCCGTTGGAGGTCGGCCAGATCGTTCTCGGCGCGCTGGCGTGCAAGCGCGATTTCTGGGGCCGCGGTCTCGCGGGCGCGCAGGGCCATGACGCGGTTTTGCGCGGCGTGGATGCGGGCAGTGAAGGATTGTTCAAGGTAGTCCCGGCAGACGGCAACGAAGCGCTGGCGTTCCTTCTGGCAGGTCTCGCGGCGCTCGGTCTGATAGGTGGCCTTGAGGAAATCGGCCGCCTCGGCAGCGTCGAACCGACGGACGCTGGCCGGCGGCGAGGGATGGATCGGCAGGTCAAGCAATACGTCAGCGGGAACAACGCTGAAGCGACCCTCACCATGGCCCTCTCCCAGCGGGAGAGAGTTTCCTGTCTCTTCCCGGACGGCAACCAGTTCGCCGTAGAGCGCCTGGGGATCGCCTTTGGTGTTCTGGCCGCGAACGGAAAGTTCAAAGAAGTGCAGGAGATATGGGGCTTCCGCTGCCGCTTCGACAAAGACGGCGGTTGCGCCGGTGAGGGCGGCCAGGCGCTCGTTGAGTTTTTCGTCAACGGCGGCATAGAGCGCGTGGCCGGGGCCGAGCAGCACGGCGTCAACATGTTGGTCCTGCTCGAGGTGTGCTTTATGAAAAGTGAGTTTGCGGTAACTCGTTTCGGGTTTGCCCATGCGCCGGACAGCATCCAAGCGCTCGGATCGCAGGTCGGCAAGAACGTGTTCCACGCGCCAGAGGCCGTCGGCACGGGGTTCGACCTTGAGTCCGATTTCCCTGGCAGATTTGACGAACTGTTCCTCGACGTAACGCGGCATGAGGCGGCGTTCCTCGGCCTCGACATTGGCTTTCTGGAAGCCGGAGAAATCCACGTTGGCGCGGGCAAGTGCGATGCCGGTTGCTTGCTCGTAACGCAACAGGCGCGACGGGTCCACCTTCTCAATGATGTCGAGGTACTCGTCGAGGCGGCGCGGATCGTGGGCCGCTTCGCGGAGCATCTCGGGCAAGTTGATATCGTTCAACGAAAGGACTTCGCCGATAACGTCAAAGACACGGTCAGAGAGGGCAGCGCGCATCTGCTCGAGTTTCTCCAGGAGCCGTTGCAAGATGCGGCCTTCGATGATCGGCTGGCCTTCTTCGGATTCGGCGGCGACGAAGTTATAGGCGTGGCACTCGCGCTCCTGCCCGATCCGATGGATGCGGCCAAGCCGCTGTTCCAAGCGAGTCGGATTCCAGGGCAGGTCATAGTTGATCATCAGGTGGCAGAACTGGAGATTGATGCCTTCGCCGGCGGCTTCCGTGGCAACGCATATTTGCCGGGAAACGCGGAAGTCTTCCTGGGCCTGCTTACGTTCGTGGGGATTCATGCCGCCGTGAATGTTGCACGTCGAATATCCCCATTTGTCCAAGTGGCCGCGTAGATAGCTCATCGTATCGCGGTGTTCCGTGAAGAGGAGCAACTTGCCGCGACCGTCTTTGAGTTCGTGAAACTCGGCCTTTTTCAGACACGCCTGCAGCGCGGCCAGTTTGGAATCGGCGTCGGGGCCTTTGTCCTTGAGGCGATTCGCGCGGGCAGTGATTTCCGCAAGGGCGGCGATTTCGGCGCGGAGTTGATCGAGTTCAACGGCGGAGGTCGTTTCATCGACGAGCAAATCTCTCTGCGAGTCGTCGAGATCGTCTTCTTCCTGTTCAGCGTCACTGAGGCGGCCTTGGAGTTGAGCCAGGCGTTTGGCGCGCTGGGCCGGGGATAGTGATTCGAGTTCTTGGAGCAGGTCCTTCTGTTTCCCCATGCGCCGATTGAGCGACTGGTAGATTGCCATGGTCGAACTGGCCAGCCGGCGCTGGAAGACCGTCCGTGCGAGTGCGACGCTCTGCCGCTTACTTCCGCTGGCTTGCGGCAGAAACTCATTGATGTAGGCCGTGACTGCCTTGTAGAGATCGTATTCTTCGCGGTTGAGGCGGAACGTGACGGTATGGGCAAAACGGTCGGGGAAAAGTCGGCGACCCTCCAGGTCTTTCAGGTCTTCTTTGAGGCGGCGCAGTGCCCAGGGGCAGTCCGGGCCGAGTTTGAGAATGTCGCGGCGAATCTCGCCTGCCTTATCGCCGAGTCGGTGCGGTTCTGGGAAAAGATCGGGATCCAACAGGCGAACAAAGTGGGCGAAGCGGTCATCGTCGCCGTGATGAGGCGTTGCCGTCAAAAGGACAACGTGGTCGGCTTGGGCGGTCAATTTCTCGGCAAGTTGGTAACGCTTGGTCTTCTCGGCCTCGTCGCCGCGGGTTGAGGATTTCTTCGTGTAGGCACTGCACTTGTGGGCTTCGTCAATGATGATGAGGTCCCAGCGCTGTTGCCACACGCGCTCGCGGACATCGTCCTGCTTGGCGTAGTCAATCGAAGCGATAACCTGGTTGCTGCGTTGCCAGGGATTGGTCAGTTGCTGCTGGTCCACGGCCGAGAAGATTATGTCAAAGGACTCACCGAACCAGCGGAGCATTTCGTCCTGCCATTGGATGGTCAATGGCGATGGACACAGGATCAGCACGCGGTCAATTGCTTCGTGCAGTTTCAGTTCCTTGATCAAGAGACCGGCCATGATTGTCTTGCCCGCGCCGGGATCATCGGCAAGAAGGAAGCGCAAGCGCGGTTGCGGAAGCATCTTCAGGTAGACGGCCTCGATCTGGTGCGGCAGGGTGCGGATGCCGGAGAGACTGACGGCAAAGTGGGGATCGTGGGTGTAGGCCAGCCGGATGCGGGTTGACTCGATTAACAGGCGGACTTGCTCGGCGTCGGCCGGGGCGGCGGTGGCGATGCGCGTCGCGTTTTCGCCGATTAAGGCACAGGCCTCCTCTTCGGAGATGACCGTTTCGTCCAAGGTGCCGGAAGCCAAGCGCACACGACATTCGAAGCTGCGCCCGAGCTGGCGCACCCCTTCCAGAATGACTGGTTGATCGAAATGGCCTGACAGCAAGACTTTTTGCCCCAACGGTATCGCTGACAGGTCAATCTTCATGCAAATATATTTCTGTGCTTGGTTCTATATTTTTTCTTGCGCCTAGCAGTGATCCATGGTCATGCCCCTTTGATCGTTGGATAGTGTAGCAAGGCAACGCAGAATTGTCAACCGCCACCGGATGGCGCCTGCCGGAGACCGCTGGCACTGGTGTGTGGTGCGAGGGACACTGAGCGGTTGACAAGCACACTTGGTGCGCATTGCAGATTGAAGCGCTTGCGCATCTTTGCCGGGCTTTCCGCTACAGGAGTGAACGCAAGGTGTAAATGACACGCTGGCGCGTCGGACAACTCGCAACTGGTTGCGAGCGGCAGGTACTCGATGCGTCGATGAGACGGCCTGCCCGGGCATCGCCGTCGGGTCGCAGTGTGAGCATCCCTATCGCTGTGTCATGAAAAAGGTGTGTGTGGAAGGATAAGCGGCCCAGGCCGCGGATTGCAGTGCTTGGGCGACTGCTTGCCGGGGATTGACAAAAGTTACCATACACTATATACTGTTTTGCATAATGTATGGTAACTAAGGCACCCGATGGCTATTAAGCCGGTATTGCGAGAAAAACTGCAGAATTCCCTGCACATGCTTGCGGACTATGAGCATGCTTTAGCAAAACTGCCGAAGGGCAGCCTGATCCGCAAGCAGGTCAAGGGCCATGCCTATTATTATCTTGTCTTTCGCGACGGGGCCAAGGTTCGCTTCGTGTACAAGGGGCGACTCGCGCCGGAGGAAATCCAGCAACACAAAGAAGCGCAAAAGCAGCGTGCCACGTACCGAGAAAATATCAGCCGGCTCAAGCGGCAAATAACATTTCTGCGGAGCACCTTGCGTGGAAAAAAAGAAATATGAAACAGGCGAAACAGAACTCGCGGACAGGCTAACACTGGAAACAATACCATGACCAAAGAAGCTGAAGAGTGCAAACGACGGGTGAAGGTGATTGAGTTGGGCATGTTCGACATTGCCGCCGCCCTGCGTCTGGTGCGCCGCGAGATTCGGCGCTGGTCGGTGCCGTATCTTTCGCAGGCGCATGTCCGCCATGATCCGTTTCGCACCTTGATCGCCTGCATCCTCAGCCTGCGCACCAAGGACGCCGTCACCGACGCGGCCAGCGAACGCCTCTTCGCCGTCGCCGCCACACCCCGGGCCATCCTGGCGCTCGACGTGCCGCGCCTCGCCCAACTTATTTTCCCGGTCGGATTTTATAATCAGAAAGCGCGGCAGATCACAGAGATTTGCCGCCGCCTGCGCGACGAGTTTAATGATTGCGTGCCCAACTCGATTGAAGTTCTGCTGACTTTGCCCGGCGTCGGTCGCAAGACTGCCAACCTGGTGGTCACCGAGGCGTTCGGCCTGCCCGGCATCTGCGTTGACACCCATGTTCACCGCATCACCAATCGCTGGGGCTACGTGCGCACCCGCACGCCCGAGCAGACTGAAATGGCATTGCGCGCAAAATTGCCGGCGCGCTATTGGATTGAAATCAACCGGTTGCTGGTGACCTATGGCCAGCACCGCTGCCTGCCAGTCTCGCCCATTTGCAGCGAATGTCCGTTGTTTGAGATGTGCCCGCGGCGCGGCGTTGTGCATCAGCGTTAGCGGAGTGTCTGTAATATTTCTTTTGAGGCACCCGCTGCACACGAAATCCCCCGGCGCTGCTGCGCCCGCCCCCTTTACGAAAGGGGGACGGCAGAGCCAGCCGGCGCGCGGTCTTTTATTCAATCTCATTCACCCACGATTCCGCCGCCGGCGGGATCGTGGGGGTTTCTGCATGCAAAAAATGTGGGAGCCGCCTCCGTGCGGCGAATGCAGCGTTAGTCTATTCCATCTGCACGCGCGCGATGAACGGCAGCTCGCGATGCCGGCGCGCGTAGTCCAAGCCATAACCCACCACAAAATGATCGGGAATGGAAAAGCCGATAATGTCGGCCTGCATGTCCTCGACCCGCCGGCTGGGCTTGTCCAGCAGTGCGCACACTTTGACGCACGACGCGCCGTGCGCCACCACCAGTTCCTTGGCTTTTTTCAACGTGCGCCCGGTGTCGAGAATGTCGTCAATGATCAGCACCGGGCGGCCGCGCACGTCCGTCTCGGTGTCGGATTTGACCGTGACCGTGCCGCTCGACGTGTCGCCGTCGCCATACGAGCGCAGCGTCATGAATTCAACTTCCATGGTAATGCCATGCCGGTACAAGAGCCGGATCAAGTCCGCCATAAAGACAAAACTGCCTTTCAGCAGCGCGATGACGACCAGGTTTTCGGTCGGCATGCCGGCCCGGATTTCATCGACGATGCCTTCGAGGCGCGTGCGCACCTCGTCCGAGCTGATCAGGGGAACGAGCGTGTACTTGGGTGTTGTCGGCATAGTAAAATCAAGTAAAACATTAGTTGCGTAAAGCGTCACCACGCCCGCGCGTCGCCGCCTTGTTCCGCGGCATGGGTGACGGGCATGAGTATAGCACAACCGGGCCGGCCCTGCAAGGCACGTTGATTTTTACATTGGAGACGCAACCAAGGCGCCGTGTGGCTTCTCGAAAGCAACCGCGTGAAGAGCATCAGCGCTGCAGTTCGATTTCTGCAATCGGCAGACAGCTGTAGGTTGCCCAGGCGGTGTTGCCAAAGCGATTATCGACGAAGATCACGGCGCGGGACATCATGCCCTTGTCGAGGGTGATCCGCGCCGGCGCCGGCACGCTGGGAATCCAATGTTGCTGGCCGACCATGTCAAAGCTGGCACCCGCCGGATTGAATGCGGTGATGGAATAGGTCGGAAAGGAAGCCCCGCCGCGAAGGCCGGGCAGCGTGAGCGTGAATGCCTTGACCGGCGGATTGAATTCCAGGGCAAATTCCGTGACCCGATCACCTGCCACGGCAAGCACCTGTGTTTGACCGGCGGGCATCACCATCGCCGGCAATTGCGCAGGCAGAACATGCAGACGCCCTTTTGACGCCGTCAAGCGCACGCCCACGGCCCTGAATTCTTCGCCACTGATGTAACCGGGCTTCAATGCGGAGAAAACCAGTGTGGACGAAATCCCCTGAAGAGCCGGCGTGGCCTTGGGCGCAGCGGGTATTGCGCTTGCATTTGCCGCCGTGGCCGGGCCAGGCACCGCGATGCGCGCGCCGGCTTCCACTCGTCGAGCGGCCGCGCCGGCATTGGTTGGCCGAACCCGGACAGCGCCTTCCGCCACGGCAACCGTTGTCACATTTTTGATTGGATCATGGGAAACAGAGAAGCGGGTGCCGTCATCGGTGACCTGCGCGGCGGGAGCAATTACCTCCATCTTGCGGTCGCCGGGCTGCGTGCCGGTATCGCCATTCACGGAGCCCTCATTCAAGATCACGCGCCCGTCCACCTCGATGCGCACGACGCTGCTTGGCATCACCAGCACGGTTGCTCCCGACGGCAGGCGCACGGAGATTGTGCCGCTAGCACCCGTGCGGATTTCGACGGCCTCGCCGGCCGGCAGCGCCGCGCCCGCTTTGACATCAAGCGTGTCACCCGCAGCGGACTTCACGTCCACCTCCCCCGCTACCGTGGTCACGGACGAATCCGGCGGAGGTGTGGTGCCGGGCTGGCCGGACGGTGGTTTCGGCGGCGTGGCGCCCACCGCCCCGCCGGCAGGCCCGCCGACAATTTGGGGGCCAGCAGCGGGCTTCGCATTGGCCAAGTCCGCCTGCGGTGCGCGGACGGGCGTTTGCTCGATGAGGGAAGGCTTTCCGAGATCTGCCGCCCCGGCCTTTGTGTATGTCCAGGTACGGATAAACCGCTCCTTTCTTTCAGGATCATTATCAAACGAGGCCGACTTGTTATTGACGCTCAGCATGATCACGACCGCCGCGCTGGATTTCGCGCGAAGTGCGAAGCGGAGTGCCTCCGCGTGATGCAGCTTATTAAACATGGTGTTCACGGCAACACGCCGACTCGCATTGCCAAGATCCCACGAAAAAAACTGCGCACAGAACTGCGGCCCGGCCCATGGAGATACATCCAGTCGCAGCGGCACGTCTTGACCCTCCGTTATGGTCATGGGCGGCTCCACCCACGTGAGCGTTGAGGAGACCGGCTTGCCACTCTTGTCGGCGGACTGCCAACGTGCGGATGTCGGGCCAACTTCCAACACTCCCTTTCTTGAGAGATCGCTCACGCCTTCGCCGCGGGTCCAGACATTGCCCGTTGCTGACGGCGCGCGCAGCTCCACTGTCAATGGAGCCGTGCCGAATTCGGCATACGGTGTTGGATCATCCGCCAGGGTTATTTCGAGCTTTAACGTCACCTCGCCGCACTCATCCGGCGCCGATAAATTCAGCGTGTCCAGCGGAATGTCGTAGACCCCATCACCCACACCGCCGGTCGCCTGCCCCACGGTATATTCCCCGCGCTGGGATCCCAGGATGCCCGCCACTTTGATCTGCAGCTTAAACCATTGACTTTTTTCCGCGGAAAGCGCATCGACATGCATGAGCTGAATTTTGGCGATCCCGCTGATCTTGTCTTTCGGGGAAATGGGCGTCTTCGGCTCCAGGGAGAGAATCTTCAGCTTGGGGAACGGCCGGCCTTTCAGCGCCGCCAGATTCCAGGCGGCGATCCGCGCCTGGTCAGGGTCTTCGCGGATCATCTTCTCGAAGAGCAGCCATTGCTGGACAGTCGCCGCCCGCGCCAGCTGCAGCGCCTGGGTGTAGAGCGTCTCCTTGCTGTTCTGAATAATAATCCGCCCCTGCAACGACTTGGGATTGTCCTTGGCACACTCGAAGTGGAGCAGCGGTGTGCCGTCGGTGACATATGCCAGCGCACCGGCATACGTCGGATTCTGCACGCGGCGCTGGAATTCTTCATCGGTGTGCAGGCCGGGCACATTCGTCATCCAGCTGATTATCAGGCGCCGTTTTTTCACCAAATCCATCACGAACGGATCCGTCGGCATCTGCTCCATAGCGACTCTTTCACGGTCATTCACCAGGGCATCAGGCACGGCGGGCATCGTCGTGCCTTCGTTGAACACTTTATCGTACCAGTAGAAGTGCCCGCTATGCACTTCCGGAGGAACCTTCGTGTAATCGACCGGCACCAAGGGGCGCTTGTAACGCAACTGCAGTTCAAGATAGTCGGTGTGGCAATAGAAATCCTGCGCGGTATGTAATCCTTGCCCCAGCGCATACAGCGCCCTCCCGACGCACGTTTCCTTGTCAATGACCGCCGGCGCCGGCGCCATCCACGCCTCACGCGCAAGTCTCACTGCAGCATTCATCTGTTCCTGCACGTACGCGGCGCCTTCTTTGATCTTATCGTCGTCGAAGTGGTTTTGCGGCGATTTCTCGAAATTTGAGGAACCTTGAATATCCTGGCTATTTGCCCCATCCGAAATTTTCTTGATGCGATCCTGTTGCAGGCCACACTGCCAAAGGGGTTCCGTTATCAGCTTGATTTCGTGTACTTCCCCACCCCAGAACCACCAGGTGTCAAAGGCGCGGGCAGACATGGCGGCGGTCAAGAGGATCAGCAGCAGCGGCACGAGACGGCAGCAGCGGTGGGCGTTTCTTTTCATGGTACGATTCTATCAAAACGGCGCGGCAAGAGCAACGGCAGGAACCCCGGGAATTCCGCCGGAATTGGAAGGATGGAAGATTGGATGAATGGGGCAGCGGCAGCGGCGGCTTGGCCACGCCACGGCTGCCGGTATTCAGTATACGGTATTCGGTATGCAGTGTAGAATCAGAAGAAAAAGCGCCGCGCTGCGCCGCGCCTGATTCTTCCGGTTACCTAAAACCTAAAACTTTTCAATCCCGCCGGTGGCGGGACTCCAAGCAGTTCCAAGCAGCCTAAAACCCAGCAGCAACGGCGCCTGTCTGCCGTGCCCGGCACAGGCAGGTGCCCCGCGGCCACAAAGGCAGAACTGGTGATCAGTGATCGGTGGCCGACACAAACGCACCCATGCACTGACCACGGCCGCACCATGCCGGTGCAATGCGAACCGGTGCCATCCGGCGATCTGCTGCCGATGCTACACCGAACACTGCACATCCACGCCGGTTGCCTTTTTTCCGGGGGCTGTGCTACAATGAGTGCCACTCATGAATTTGTTATCACGAACACCTTGACAACACGGCGCCCCACCTTGCTACCTGTGCGTGCTCAAGATCCAAATCCGTTGTTGCCGTCCGTGCGCCATTTTCTCGACGCGCTGCGAACCGAGAAAGGCCTGGCGCACAACACCTGCCTTGCCTATGGCAATGATGCCAGCCAGTTCGCCGCCATGCTGCAGCAACGCGGCCTGTGCGCCTGGCCGGCGGTGACCCCCGACCATATTCTTGATTTTCTCGAGCAGCGGCGGGCTGCGAAGTGCGCCGCCAGCACCATCTTCCGCGAGTTGATTGCGCTGCGCATGCTGTTCCGTTTCCTGCATGCCCAGGGACTGGTGCCGGCCGACGCGTCCGAACGGCTCGAAGCGCCGAAGTTGTGGAAGCTGCTGCCGGATGTGCTGGCGGAAGAAGATGTCGAGCGCCTGCTGGCCGCGCCCAAGGTCACCACCGGGCTCGGCCGGCGCGACAAGGCCA